>JAEEGF011601235.1_pt1 | contig 104405 bp, 82 predicted proteins | sample 9134171 | NCBI WGS metagenome assembly JAEEGF01 (sample SAMN16246542, study PRJNA631951) | gut metagenome | biome: gut microbiome; feature: rumen; material: AP-attached | host: Bos | place: Iran: Karaj | collected 2018-10
CTATTCTTGCTCCCGAGCCTTTCAGAACCCCTCGTCAGGGCCCGTGTTTCTCGTTTGCGGGTGCAAAGGTACAACAATTCCGCAAACCACCAAAACATTACACCACTTTTTTTGAAAAATTATGCATCATGACATTACACTACATTATATTATTATTGCGCGCGAAAAAGGGATGATGTAACCTTTGCCTCGTTCGGATTATCCGAACAAGTCATCCAGATAAAGGGAACAACTCATTCGAATGATTCCTTTACCCCCATAGAGATTATCCGAACAAGTCGTTAAGATTATCTGAACACCCCATTCAGATAATCCCTTTCAAAGACAGCTTATTTCCGAGGAAAAATCAACTTACATAATAAAATATTTAAGTTGATTTCTGCCCGTAGTTGAATTAGAAAAGTATTCAGGCTTCAAACCCATCGAATTTACGCATAATTCGGGGAGTTTTCTGCGTGCAAACTATCCGAATTCAGCATAGAGGCTCTATTGAAACCAGATGGAGAATTCCAGTCCTCCAAGAGCCAACATTTGCAACCTCCTCGAGGTTACACGTGCAGGCTCCTGGGGGTAACACGTGCAGACTCCCGAGGCTGCAAACAAAGCCAGAAGCACCTAAGGAGTACCTCAGGGTTACCTCAGGGTTACCTCAGGGTTTCCTCAGGGTTCAGAAACAAAGGTTAAAATGTGGTTCGCCGTGTGGTCGTAAGGGGTAAACTCTGCGTGTAGGATTAGAGCCCTTAGCACAGCAATGAGGTTATAATTATACAAGTTATGACAAAAAAAACGTGGAAAATTTGGTACTACGGCAAAGAAAGGTTACTTTTGTTGGAAATATCTGTAAATTTTAAAAGGAAAAGAAAGATGAAAGATTTTTTTAAGTACGTGTTAGCAACGATAGTTGGTCTGGTGCTGACAAGCATTATTATGACCATTATCTGTATCGTTTCTATGGCAGGCATGATGGCCAGCGAAGGTATGAGCGAACCCGTGAAGGACAACTCTGTTTTGCGTATTAAACTACAAGGCACTATCTCGGAGAAAGGCGGCGAGGAGAATCCTCTGGATTTCCTTAGCAAAGGTGAGATTCAGGACATTGCACTGGACAAAGCACTGGATGCACTGAAGAAAGCTGCCAAGAATGACAAGGTTAAGGGTATCTACCTGGAGGGTGGAATCCTCTCTTCCAGCCCTGCAGAGTTGCAGGAACTGCGTCAGGCTCTGTTGGAGTTTAAGAAGAGCGGCAAGTGGATTGTTTCCTATGCCGACCGATATACACGTTCTTCATACTACCTTTGCTCTGCAGCCGACAAGGTGTATCTGAATCCCATTGGTATGCTGGATTGGAGCGGTATGTCTAGCGAGCCCATCTTCTACAAAGGTCTGTTGGAGAAAGTCGGTGTGAAAATGCAGGTGTTCAAGGTAGGCACATACAAGAGTGCCGTTGAGCCCTTCATCAACGACAAGATGAGCGATGCCAACCGCGAGCAGGTTACCAGTTTCCTGGGCAGCATCTGGGGAAATATGCTGAAAGATGTGGCTCAGAGCCGCAAGATGTCTGTAGAAGCACTGAACAGCCTGGCCGACAGCATGACCTTGCTGTCTGCTCCCGAAACAAGTGTAAAGGGCGGTCTGGTAGACAAGCTTTGCTACAAGAGCGAAGTCAAGGAGGCTCTGAAGAAGCGCCTGAAATTGGAGGATGACGACAAGATCACCTTCACCAGCATAAAGGATGTGGCAAACTCGGAAGACCTGAACGAGAAGGTTGACGATGAGATTGCCGTTTACTATGCCTACGGAGAGATTGTTGAGGAAGCTACCGGCGGCATCAATCAGGAACACAGCATCACCTCTAAGGAAATGACCATGGACCTGCAGAAGCTGGCTAATGACAAGGATATTAAGGCAGTCGTTATCCGCGTGAACAGTCCTGGCGGTTCTGCCTATGCCAGCGAACAGATATGGCACGAGATAGAGTTGCTGAAGGCCAAGAAGCCTGTTGTTGTCAGCATGGGCGGTATGGCTGCCAGCGGCGGCTACTACATCAGCTGCGGTGCCAACAAGATCTTTGCAGAGCCTACAACCCTGACAGGCAGCATCGGTATTTTCGGAATGATTCCCGACGCCAGCGAATTGCTGACAAAGAAGCTGGGGCTTACTTTCGACGTTGTAAAGACTAATGCGCTGAGTGACTTCGGCAGCACAGGCCGCCCCTTCAACGAGACAGAATGCCGACTGATGCAGGCTTACATCAATCAAGGCTACGAACTCTTCACTGGCAGAGTAGCCAAGGGAAGAGGTATGGCACAGGACAGCGTCAAGGCTATTGCCGAGGGTCGCGTATGGACTGGCGAACAGGCCTTGAAGATTGGCCTTGTAGACAAGATGGGTAATCTGGACGATGCCATAAAGGCTGCTGCCAAACTTGCCAAGGTAAAGAAATATACCGTAGCACAGTATCCCGACATCGAGCCCTGGTACGTTGGATTGCTGGACAAGAACACCAACGACTATATGGAAAGTCAGATGCGCGCTCTTCTAGGCGATTACTACAACAGCTTCAGCCTGATTCGCAACCTGAAGAACCAGGATCCCATCCAGGCTCGTATCCCATTTGACCCGAACATTAAATAACAGATTAGGGATTAGAGATTAGGGATTAGAGAGAATAACGGTTAAAGGGGACAAGGGAGATGGAAGGAAGCCATATAAAAATTAATGAGTGGTTGTTGCCTCTAAGTTGGCTCTACGGGGTCGGCTCGGATGTGCGCAACATGCTCTTTGACACGGGAATCCTTTCGTCCAGATCGTACGACATCCCTATCATCAGCGTGGGCAACCTGACAGCAGGCGGAACAGGCAAGACACCTCACATAGAGTACCTTATCCGTCTGCTATCGAAAACCCACAAGGTGGCCGTACTGAGCCGGGGATATAAAAGGAAGAGCCGAGGATATGTCTTAGCCCAAACGGACACTCCGATGGAGAAGATCGGCGATGAGCCTTGGCAGATAAAACAGAAATTCCCCGATACATACGTAGCAGTCGATACCAGTCGCAGGCACGGCATAGAAAGGCTGATGTCTGACAAGGAAACAAACGATGTGCAGATTATCCTGCTGGACGATGCCTACCAGCATCGTTATGTAATGCCCAAGCTGAACATCCTGCTAATCGACTATCATCGGATGATAACCGAAGACCAGCTTCTGCCGGCAGGCCGACTGAGAGAACGGGTAGCCAACAAGATCAGGGCCAACATGGTAATCGTAACCAAATGTCCGCGCGACCTGACTCCTATCGGATACCGCGTAGTACAACAGTCCCTGCATCTGAAGCCTTTTCAGAGTCTGTTCTTCAGCACCTTCAAATACAGGAACCTGAAGAAACTGTTTGGTAAGGGAGAAATGCCTCTGGAACAATTACGAAAAGAAAACATACATGTGCTATTGGTAACAGGTATCGGGAATCCACGGCAGATGGAACAAGACATGAGAAAGTTTGCACAGTACGTGACTCCCCTCTCCTACTCCGACCATCACTATTTCACATCCAAGGATGCAATAGAGATAAACAATACGGCTCGGAAGATGCCCAAGCCCATGATTGTTGTCACGACAGAAAAGGATGCTCCACGTCTCAAAGGATTAAAAGGATTGGATGAGAAGGTTCGTGACAAAACCTTTGTCTTCCCGATAGAAATCGAGATCCTCAAAAATAAAGAAACCATATTAAACGAACAAATCATAGACTATGTACACAAAAATTCTTGAAACCGCAGCTTGGATAAAAGAGAGAATGCCCAACAGTCCTCTGACTGCCATTATCTTAGGCACAGGATTAGGGCGTCTGTCAGAAAAAATAGAGGATAAATTATGCATACCCTATAGTTCAATCCCTAACTTTCCCGTCTCGACTGTCGACGGACATAGCGGACAACTCATCTTCGGAAAGTTAGGCGGTAAGGACATCATGGCTATGGAAGGCCGCTTCCATTATTATGAGGGGTATAACATGCAGGAAGTCACCTTCCCCATCAGGGTGATGTATGAACTGGGTATCAAGACTCTATTTGTCAGCAATGCTGCTGGTGGTACCAACCCCAGTTTCCGTATTGGCGACCTGATGATTATCACGGACCACATTAATTATATGCCGGAGAATCCTCTGCATGGCCCCAATATTCCCACAGGCCCCCGTTTCCCTGATATGAGCGAAACGTACGACCCGGATTTGGTGGAACTGGCAGATGCCATAGCAACAGAAAAGAAGATAAAGGTTAAGCATGGTGTTTATCTGGCAACACAAGGCCCGACATACGAGACACCCGCTGAATACAGGATGTTCGCACACTGGGGTGCAGATGCCGTAGGTATGAGTACAGTGCCTGAGGTAATCGTAGCCCATCACTGCGGTATACGTTGCTTTGGCATTAGCATCATCACTGATTTGGGCTTGAACGGCAAGATTATAAAGGTTACCCACGAGGGTGTACAGAAGGCCGCCAATGATGCTCAGCCCAAGATGGCCGTAATAATGGAAGAGATGATTAAGAGGAGCTGAGAATTGAGAATTGAGAATTGAGAATTGAGAATTGAGAATTGAGAATTGAAGAACGGGAACGGGAACGTTTTTGATTGGGAAACTGATTATTCTGAATAAAAAAGTTCAAATTGGAAATATCTGAATTGGGAGAGTTTGGCCTGATACGGCGACTCACCGAGAATCTGAATAACGAGAATCCTACTACCCAAAAGGGTGTGGGAGATGATTGTGCTGTCCTGTCACCCACGGAAGGCACCAAGACACTGATAACCACAGATCTACTGATGGAAGGGGTTCACTTTGACCTGACCTACGTACCCCTGAAACATTTGGGTTACAAAGCCGTTATGGTTAACTTAAGTGATATCTACGCCATGAACGGCACACCCCGCCAGATAACAGTCAGCCTGGCCATTAGCAAGAAGTTCACGGTAGAAGACATAGAAGAGCTATTCGCGGGCATGAAACTGGCGTGCGAGAAGCACCATGTTGATATTGTCGGCGGAGATACCGCCAGCAGCCTTACAGGCCTTGCCATCAGCATTACGGCCGTTGGCGAAGCACTGCCTTCCGACATAGTCTATCGCGACGGTGCCAAAGAGACTGACCTCATTTGCGTGAGCGGCAACCTGGGAGCCTCCTATATGGGTCTGCAACTACTGGAACGCGAGAAAGTGGTCTTCAACCAGCAGATGAAGGAGGCTAAGGAAAGCGGCAACAAAGCCGAGATAGAACGCCTGCAAACAGCACAGCCCGACTTTACAGGTCGTGAATACCTGCTGGAAAGACAACTGAAACCCGAAGCACGCAGAGACATCATAGAAGCATTGGCAAAGGCTAACATCCATCCTACCAGCATGATGGACATTAGCGACGGCCTGAGTAGCGAACTGATGCACATCTGCTCGCAGAGTCATGTCGGCTGCAGGGTATACGAAGACCGCATCCCCCTGGACTACCAGACGGCTGCTATGGCTGAAGAGATGAATATGAACGTCACCACCTGCGCCCTAAATGGCGGAGAGGACTACGAGTTGCTATTTACCGTTCCTCTATCGGACAACGATGCTGTTAACCAGCTGGAGGATGTAAGAGTAATAGGATATATTACCAACGAGAGTCTGGGCAAGGTTCTCATCTGCAGAGACGGCAGCGAATTTGAACTGAAAGCACAAGGCTGGAATCCGCTGAAATAATTTTCAATCTATTTCTTGGATATTTGGCTAAAAAGGACTATCTTTGCAGAGCTTTTTGAGAAAAGCCGATGGTGCCATAGCTCAGTTGGTAGAGCAAAGGACTGAAAATCCTTGTGTCCCCGGTTCGATTCCTGGTGGCACCACACACATAAGCAAAAAGTGTTTTTCATGGTATTAGATTTTTAAACAAAGATTCAAGGTCAGTGATGATATTGAATCTTTTTTATTCCCCCAATTTATCCCCCAAGAAAGAACAGGCTGACACCAAAGACTGAGATGACTGCACCTATGATGGCACGCCACGTAATCTTCTCGTGAAATAGCCAATGAGAAGGCAGCAGAATGATGATAGGCGTCATAGCCATCAGCGTAGAGGCAATACCCGCAGCTGTATACTGGACTGCCATCAAAGAGAAGCCAACGCCCACAAAGGGACCGAATATCGTTGTAGCCGTGGCGACAGACAACCCTTTCTTATCATGAAGGGCATTACGCAACGGCTTGAAGCCACCCCTGAAATACAGCAAAAGGGAGAAACCGATGATACCTGCTATGCAGCGATAGAAATTGGCACTGAAAGGTACAAGCCACTCGGGCATCTCACTTGTCAACTGATAATGATCCATTCCTATCTTACTTAGCACAAGTCCTATACCCTGGCACATAGCGGCTCCTATGGCAAAAAGCACGCCACTGAGGGGCAGACGGAGGGAAAGTGAAGAATGAAGAGTGAAGAGTGAGGAATGAGAATCAGAGGATTGTGCCTTCTCGGTTTTACCCAACACAGAGATGCTGATACCAAACAACGTTATCAGCATAGCCACTATGCTCATCATCGTCATCTGCTGACCCAGCGTAATCCAGGCCATCAGGGCAGCGGAAAGTGGTGCCAGCGTCATAAACAACTGACCAAAGCGGGACCCTATGATAATGTAGCATTGGAACAGGCAGAAGTCGCCAATCACATACCCTACGCAGCCTGACAACAACATCCACCCGATAGCCTCGGCAGAGGCACCGGCAGGCAGCAAACTACCCGTAACCACGCCAAACAACACCAATGAGAATAACAATGCAAGTGCCATGCGCAGCACATTCAGCGTCAGGTTTCCCAGACGTTTACTACCGAATTCACTCAGCAGAGCCGTTGCTGTCCAAGAGAACGCTACACCTATCGAAATTAGTTCACCTATATAATTCATGCTTATTGAATTGAGAATTGAGGGCGTTTTCTGCGCCAATTGAGAATTGAGAATTATGAATTGAAATTATGAATTATGAATTAAAACTCAAGATATGGTCGAAGTCTTTCTATCTTTAATGGGGTAAAACCTTCCAATCCCTTCAAGTCCTCAGCTTCCTTAACATCGCCATAAGCCTTACGGTACTCCACGATGGCCCGGGCCTGATAGAAGGATATATAAGGATGGTTCATCAGGCGCTGCAAAGAAAACGTGTTAATATTCACCTTCTTTATAGGGGCGTCCGCAGAGACCTTCACCCATTGCAGTATTTCGTCTGGCATCTCACAGGCTTCCATCACCTGCTCAGCCTTCGTAAAGCCTCCCAATTTTCGTCGGTACTCCACAATCTTATTAGATCTATAAGATCCGATACCTGGGATTCGCATCAGCTCGGCTGTATCAGCCTTGTTGATATCGACCTGGGTGAATGTCTCGAACTTACGAGGACGGGAGGCAACAGAATCTGATTCCTGGGAGATATCGGACTTGGAAGGAACCAGAGCCGATGAAGCCGTTTTCTCCGGAAGAGAAGAATGCTTTTCGTTCTCGTCGATATACTGAAACTGACGGGCTATCCGGACCTGAGGTCCCAGTCGCTCCCACAACTCGTACGTCATACCAGGTAAACGTTTGAAGTCATCAGGTGTATGATACCTGCCATGTTTGGCCCTGTACTTATAAATCGCGCGGACCTGCCAGGGTGCCAAGCCCAACTTTAGCAATGCAGTACTGTCGGCAGTGTTGGGGTCGAAAGGGAATGTCTCGACCTTCTCTTCGGGTACAGCATAAGTAGTAGCGCGGGAAGGAGTTCCGCCTTTCACAGCATTAGCGGAGATAGCAGAAGGTTCGTTCTTCTGTCCGACAGATGCTTTCTTTGGCTCATGCCAAGAATATATGAACGCCCCTATGACGACAATAATGATTATCCACTCCAAAAAGAGAAGCCCCCTACGAGCCGAATTGGAAAGGAAGGGTAGCCTGCGGTTCATCCTAACAACTCGTTAATAAAAATCAGGACAATGGCTATAGGTACCACATAACGGATAAGGAACACATAGACACGGAACAGACGGAAAGGAACGGTTCCTCCATTTGTAAGCTCGTTGTAAACCAGTTTCCTGTCAAGATACCAACCCGTAAAAAGACAGATGACAAGACCTCCTACAGGCATGATAATCTTAGAGGCACAGAAATCGAAAAGCTCGAAGACTGTAAGACCAAAGACCGTAAAGTCACTCAGCACGCCAAAGGATAGGCAGCATAATACCCCCAGCGCCATACAACTGACGGACACCCATGCAGAAGCCTTCTTCCTGGAGACATGCAGGGACTCTATGACAAAGGCCGTTACAGACTCGTGCAACGACATAGCACTGGTCAGTGCAGCCAATAGCAAGAGCAAATAGAATAGACCTGAGAAAAGATATCCCAGAAGGGGTACACTATGAAACGCAATATTAAAGACGTGCGGAAGGGTGACAAACACCAAACCAGGTCCTTCATTAGGGCTCACATTGGGAACACTGAAAACAGCAGGAAAGATAATAAAGCCACTCAGGATGGCCACAAAAGTATCTATCGAGCAGACACTGACGGCTGTCTTTACCAGTTTCGTATCGGGTGTAAAATAAGAGGCATAGGTGCATAGACAGCCCATAGCAAGACTCAGCGAGAAGAATGCCTGTCCCATAGCACTCAGTACGACACTGGCAGTAACCTTGCTGAAGTCAGGCTTCAGCAGGAATCGTAATCCTGTTCCGGCACCTGGCATTCCAAAAGAGCAAACCACCAGAACACCTATGATAAGCAGCAGCATGGGCATCATAATCTTGGAGAACCGCTCGATACCCGACTGCACACCACGCGCAATCACCAGATGTGTCATCGCCATAAAGACGACTGCATACAGGAGAGGCATGAAAGGGTCGGAAACAAAAGAAGAGAAGTAGGCCGAGTAGTCCTGATTAACCAGCAATGCACCTCTGGCAGACTGGACCAGATAATAGAGCGTCCATCCACTGATGATGGTATAATATGAGAGAATGAGGAAGGCAACAAAAACACCTGCCACACCCTCTATGCGCCACCATTTGCCAGGAGCCAGCTTAGAGAATGCTGTGATGGTATTGGCGTGGGTATGACGTCCGATGAGAAATTCGCTCATCATAACAGGAACACCGACGGCCAGCACACACAACAAATAGATCAGGATGAAAGCAGCACCACCATTGTTGCCCACCTCTGTGGGGAAGCGCCACACATTTCCCAAGCCTACAGCACTGCCGGCAGCAGCCAGCACTACGCCCAACTTACTTGTAAAGTTGACTCTATTGTCCTCTCGCTTCATCCTTATTTAAACAGTTTTGCCACTTCGTTCAAGAATACCATTCCCACTCCCACGGGGGCCACCCATCTTATTAAGAATATGAGAAATGCCAAACCTCTAACCTTCAGTGTGCCGTTGTTGGTGAGTTCGTCTGTCAACAACTGACGTTTCAGACACCAACCAGCAAATAATGAAATGAATATACCACCGATGGGCATAATGAACATTGCTGTAGCGAAATCAAACCATTCGAAGGTCGTCATTCCAGCTAACGTATATTCTTTCCATGGTCCAAAAGAGAGCGAACAGGCCGTTCCAAGCACCAGATAAACCAGCGTTACCAACGTGGCAGAATATTTACGTGAAAGATTATAATGTTCGCTCACAAAAGCCGTACAGATTTCATGCATGGAAATGCTGCTGGTAAGAGCAGCAAGCAATAGAAGCATGTAGAACAGCGTAGAGAAGATATAACCCAACAATGGCATCTGCGAGAATGCACTACTGAACACATGCGGCAAAGTAATGAATACCAAGCCTGGTCCGGCATCAGGCTGAACACCCTCTACACTGAAAACTGCCGGGAAGATAATAAATCCGCTTACGATAGCTACCAGAGTATCAATGGCACAAACATTGAAGGCAGAGCCTGCAAGATTCATACCCTTGCCGAAATAAGAAGCATACGTTGCCAAACAACCGATTCCTACACTCAGCGAGAAGAAAGCCTGCCCCATAGCACTCAACACGACATGAGGAGTAACCTTACTGAAATCGGGCATCAGAAGGAAACGGATTCCCTCGGACGAACCGGGCATGCTAAACGAACAACCTACCAATATAAAGATAATCAACATGAGCATCGGCATCATCAACTTGGAGTATTGTTCTATTCCCCCCTTGACACCGCGTATCACTACCAAATGGGTAAGCAACAGGAATAAGGCCATATAGAAGATAGGGCCCCAAGTATCAGAGACAAAGCTGTTGAATGTCTGGGCAGGATCGGTCCCGTTTATACGAAGCGCGATGGCATCAACCGTATATTTCATAGTCCATCCAGCCACAACACTGTAAAACGACAGCACCAGCACGCCACCCAGCACACCCAGGAAACCTATTATCATCCACCATTTAGCTGGAGCCAACTTACGGAAAGCATGAACAATATTGGCACCCGAAGATCGGCCAATAACAAATTCACTCACCATAACAGGCAATGCCAGAAACAGGACAAAGGCAATGTACACTAAGATGAAAGCAGCTCCACCGTTCTGTCCAACCTCCGTAGGAAAACGCCAAATATTACCAAGACCCACAGCACTTCCTGCTGATGCCAAGACAACACCAAGTTTACTGCCAAATCGTCCTCTATTATTCATCTTATTCAATAAAATACTGATATCAAATACAAAAATTGCACAAAAGTACAAAGATTTTTGTAACTTTGCAACAAAAACACACGTTTATACTTACAAAATGGAAACAAGCTACCTCCGTAAATACCCTTTCACATTGTTAACGGCATGTATTATCATCTGCTTGTCATTATATCATTTTCAGGAGCTGCCGCAAGTTGATGTACCACTTGCTGACAAATGGACACATATGGTTATGTACGGAGGATTCTGCCTTGTCATCTGGTACGAGTACCTAAAAACACACAAGAGTATTAATGTTAATAAAATCACATTCTTTGGCTGGTTATGCCCCATTCTCATGAGCGGTCTTTTAGAACTGGCACAGGAGTATCTGACCACCTGTCGCAGCGGTGAATGGGCGGATCTGCTGGCCAATGCTATAGGGGCCACATTAGCATACATTTTAGGATGGTCCGTGGGACGAAAACCTTTTTTATAATTTCCTGCTGTACCTTTTGTCCATATAAAAAGAAAAGCCTATCTTTGCAGAGTTTCCAAGGAAATATTATCCGAAACTATTATTAATATAACTAATTATTCTATGAATTACAACACATTAAAAGATGTTTTATTGGGGATTGTCTTGCTATCATCCTCGATGGCTGCAGCTCAAGAGTTTGACTCAGAACTTCATCTGAGTACAGACAAAGACGTGTATTGGTATCGCATCTGTAGCGCTCTGCCTGGATTGGAAACGTATGTCGTAACAGACTTCAGCGACGAAGACGAGCTTTGCCCTGCCCAGTTGTTACAGACAGACGAGTTGAATCAGAAGAGTCACTGGAAACTAGTAGCTGGTACTGACGGCAAAGTAATCTTGGTAAACCGTGCTACAGACCAAGAGCTGGATGGTTCATCTGTGGATATGGGCAACTACAATGCCACACTGCTTATGCCCAGAGGAATCTCGACTGGATTCACAGTAACAGCGCTGGGAGACAATGCTTTTAAGTTGGAAAGTGTAGAGGATGACGATGTGAACCGCTGTTTGGCAGTGGCCGACATAAGCGAAGAACCCATAACCTATCCAGAAGACAACCTGAGTACTTCAGTCATAGGATGGAAGTTTATCCCTATAGAATCTACCATTACCGGCATTAGTGAAGCCAAGAACAACAAGATAACTGTTCGTGTGACAAACAAACGTATATCCGTAAGCGGCGGTGTAAAGTGGCAACTATTTAATGCACAAGGCGAAGAGATGCCTCGCACCACTCGTTTAGCCACAGGCATTTATATGGTGAAGATGGCAGAAAAAACAGTGAAAGTGATAATCCAGTAGAAATGATAACAAAAGAATAAGACAATGAAAAGAAATATACTTTTAACGCTGGCACTTGCAGCCTTATGCCTGACAGAAACAAAGGCACAATATATTGTCAGTTCGCTAGCCACCCCTGGTGCTGCCACATTTAAGGCAGAGGAGATTAAGGACGGAGTTATTACCTTGCCTTTTACCATGACGCCCAAGAAGATTTCTGTAGAAACCAATCAGGCCGTCACCGTAAAGAGCGATGCCATGTGGTTAAGGGCTTCATTCATGAACGGAACACTAACCTTGATGCCAACAGCCAACAGTGAAGACGAGCCTCGTACCACAACCCTTACTATAACCAGTAAGGACTTCAAACCACTGATTCTTACCGTACGACAGGAAGCACGTCTTGCCTTTGCCGTTATCTCAGACACCCACGTGGGTAACAACTATGGCGGAAAATACGCAGAGAAGGTCTCGAATACACTCCAGAGACTGACAAGCAAAACAAAACTCGATGCCCTGGCAGTCGTGGGTGACCTCACCGACCATGGTGACACCAACCAATACACAGAGTTTGTGAAACTTTTTGGCAACGACGCAAACTTCATCAATCCAGTAGATAACTTTCTCTTCACAATGGGCAACCACGACAACTACAATGGTAGTGGTCAGACAAACTACAGAAACGGACTGAGAAAGTTCAACGAGAACAAAGCATACCCCCTCGATCAATATGTCCTTATCAAAGGTTATCCTTTTATTCTGATAAGTGTTCGTGGTGGTGCCAACAACGATGATAATCCAGCAAATGGCACAGCATCCTACCCGAGTTCCGTGGTGAACACCCTGAAGAATTACCTCAAACAAGCAGCAGAAGATGCCCCCGGCAAGCCCATCTTTGTGTTTACTCATGTGCCGCCCCGTTGGACATGCTTCAGTTCTTGGGGTGAAATTGAGGGCGCGGCTTGGGCCATGAAGGTATTGAACCCTGTCCTTAACCAATACCCTCAAGTTGTCGTATTTGGTGGTCACAGCCACTATCCTCTTGGTGATCCCCGCAGTATTCATCAGGGCGCTAACCCTAATAGCACACGTAACAACTACTATACCTCCATCAATACTGCTAGCATCACGTATTCCGAGATAAACCCTGGAGCAGTAGAAGCAGGTATACATCCCGAAGGTTTCAAGGACGTCACCGAGGGTATGATCCTTGTGGAACAAGCCAATGGCGACATAGAAATCCGACGTTATGACACCTACCGCGATGTGGAGATTGATCCAGAAAACCGCTGGGTATTGAAAGCTCCTTTCGACGGTAGCCAGTTCCAGTATGCAGACATCCGCGATAAGGATGACAACCCCAATAGCGTAACATTACGTGATGGTCTGCCTGCACCCGAGTTTGACACCGACGCGAAACTGACGGTGAAGCCCACTGCCGAGGATGTAAGAATAATCTTCCCGCAAGCCACAGACAACGAGTGCGTTTTCCGCTACAACGTCCGCGTTCTCAAAGACAATATTGTTGTCAAGAGCTCCTTCATTTTCTCTCAATTCTATCTTACCGTTGATATGCCCAGGCATCTTTCCTACGACGTAAGCGGACTGACACCTGGCACGGAATATACGGCGGAAGTGATTGCCTACGATTCATGGGACAACCAGTCAACACCACTTACAGCCACCTTTACCACAACCGTTGATGACGGAACAGTTCCTGATGCCGTCAGCACATGGACATTCAACGATGCCGATAACCTTCTGAAAGGTACTGGTACAGCGATCCTTACTGGTGCAATCCTGAAAGAGGGCAGCATGACTTTCAACGACGACCTCGCTTCCTTGGGAATTATGCCTGTAGCTGGTCAGAAAGAAGGTAACGGGGCTATTACAATTCCCGAAAGTGCTGGCTTAATGATGACCTCTAATCTCGAGGAACAGACCCTCGACAGCTACACATTCCTTTTCGACATCCGTTCGGAAGAGCTTGATGGTTATACAGCCATCTACCAGAATGATGTTACCAATACGAAGGACGGCAGTCTCTTTATCAAGAATGGTCAGCTCGGACTCAACTCCAACGGATTGAGCTACAATGGTAATCTTAGTTCTGGCAAGTGGCATCGCGTGGTCTTTGTCGTCAAAAACAACCTTCCTACAATATATTTGGACGGTCATCAGATAGGGCAGGCCACATCGGCCAATGCCACAAACTGGGGAATGGGTACAGGTGCCCTTTTCTTCATTGACAACGACGGCGAAGAACATCGGATTGAGACCTCGGAAATCCGCTTTTGGGACTCGCCTCTCACCAGCAAGCAAGTTCTTACACTCGGCAATGCCGCCGGGGAAGCTTCTGAGCCAGACCAATTTCCTGAGGCTATAGGAACCTGGACATTCAACAATGCTTCCGATTTACTCGCGGGAACAGGTGTTGCAACTCTACAGGGCACAACTCATACCAAAGGAAATGTCAGTATCGTAAGCAGTCTCACCGATGCAGGCATCGTGGCTGTAGCAGGCCCTGCTGAAGGAAACGGTGCAGTTCTCGTTCCCGAAAACTCCAGTTTGCTCATGACCTCAAACCTTGGTGTACAGAGTACGAGCACCTACTCCATCCTTTGGGATGTCAAGGCAGACAATTACTCTTCCTATATACCCCTACTTCAGAATGCACTCGATGATAGCAAGGACGGCAGCCTCTTCATTAACAAGAATACGGTTGGGCTGAATGCCGGCGGGCTGGGTTATCATGGCAGCCTCACAAATGGCAATTGGTATCGCATCCTCCTCGTTGTGAATAACAACATAGCCACCGTTTATGTGGATGGTGTAAAGGTCGGGGCCAGCACATCTGCTGTGGAAAAGCACTGGCAGCTCTCCACCGGTGCACTCTTCTTTGCTGATGAAGATGGCGAAGAATCGGCCATCCAAACCTCCGAGATACGCTTCTGGAACGTCGCCCTCACCGCCGAGCAAGCAAAGCAACTTGGTGGCGCGAAGTAATAGTTCTCCATATACAGATTACTGCCACACGAGGGAAATATTTTTCTCACGTGTGGCAGTAATTTTTCTTAGGCGTAGAAAAAAAAAGACGCTTTTAATCTTCTCGCCAGAGTTTGTATGGATTCTTACGCATATGTGAGTTGTAGTAACGACGATCTCCCGTTACCTCTGTTCCAATGAAAGCGGGCTTATTGAAAGCCTCATCCTCAGCGTCTAATTCAATCTCAGCCATAACCAACCCATCATTATCGCCATGGAACTCGTCAACTTCCCAAGTATGAATGCCATCATCGGATTTAATTAGGTAACGAGTCTTGTCAATAATGCCAGGCTCGCATATCTGCATCAGATCCTGCGCGTCTTGAAGAGGTATTTCGCGTTCGAATTCGTAACGTGAAAGACCAGCTTTCCCACTGGGGCCTTTAATAGTAAGGAATCCCTTATCGTCACGAATACGAACGCGAACTGTTCTACCATTCCCGGAAGCTATATACCCTTGCTGTATATGCGTATGATTATAGGCCTGACTCTTGAATTCTCCTACAACCAGGAACTTGCGTTCTATCTCGAAATGCATTATTCTATATATTCTAGAAGTTAACGCTTTCGTTATCGTTGACGTTAACGTTAACGTTTTACTCAAAGAGAAGTGCCGCTCCAGCAAAGATCAAGACAAACATCACAATCAGTGCAATAACAACATATGCGACAACTTTCTTGCCATTAGCAGCATCTCTCTTAGAGATCTTCTCTGAATTCTTGTTCTTTTTCATCATATTTAAGTTTATAAGTTATTAATCCTGTCCTCCAAATTCCATAAGGTATGCCTTGATAAATGCATCTATCTTACCATCCATTACACCATTCACATCACTGGTCTGATAGTTGGTACGATGGTCCTTAACACGACGGTCATCGAAGACGTAGCTACGAATCTGACTACCCCACTCGATTTTCTTCTTTCCGGCTTCTACCTTGGCCTGCTCTTCCATTCGGTGCTTCATCTCCTTATCGTAAAGCATTGAACGAAGAAGGCGCATGGCATTCTCCTTATTCTTGGGCTGATCGCGGGTCTCAGTATTTTCAATGAGGATTTCCTCCTCTTCTCCTGTATAAGGATCCTTGTACTGGTAGCGCAGGCGAACACCAGACTCCACCTTATTTACATTCTGACCACCAGCACCACTACTGCGGAAGGTATCCCATGAAATACGGGCTGGTTCGATATTCACCTCGATGGTATCATCCACCAAAGGTGTTACGAATACACTGGAAAAACTGGTCATTCGCTTACCCTGTGCATTATAGGGAGAAACACGAACCAGACGGTGTACGCCGTTCTCGCTCTTCAGGTATCCATAGGCATACTCGCCCTGAATCTCCAAAGTGCATGTCTTGATACCGGCATCATCTCCGTCCAAGAGGTTGCTAACAACACACTTATAGCCATTGGTTTCGGCCCAACGCATATACATACGCATCAGCATTTGTGCCCAATCCTGTGCTTCTGTGCCGCCAGCTCCTGAATTAATTTTCAGCACGGCATCCATGGCATCACCCTCACCACGAAGCATATTCTTCATCTCAAGGTCTTCTATCGCTTTGATAGCACGAGCATATAGATCATCAACCTCCTCTTCCGTCACCAATTCTTCTTTATAGAAATCAAAAGCGGTTTCCAGTTCATCCGACAAGGTCTTTACCTCTTCATATCCTTTTATCCACTTTTCCAATCCCTTCACTAACTTCATCTGTGCCTCTGCACGTTTCTGGTCATCCCAAAATTCTGGAGCCTGAGTACGCAACTGCTCCTCTTCGTACTGCATTCGTTTGGCGTCTATGTCCAAATAATGGTTCAACTGCTCAGTACGTTCTTTTACCTCTTTTAATTGATCTGCTGTTATCACCTTATTTATTTACTATTTGCGTTTAATTAACAATCCTTTTCTTTTCACTTATTCCTCCTCGTACATCTTATCAATCTGCTCCTTATATCGTTCATTCAGAACTGAGCGTTTCACCTTCAAGGTGTCCGTTAGTTCGCCACGCTCCAAACTGAAAGGTTCAGGCAATAGCGTAATACGCTTCACTTGCTCATAGTAGGCCAGATCCTGCTGCATAGTCTCCAACCTATCCAAGATAAACTGCACAATCTGTTTGTTCTGACAAAGGTCCGCTCTGTCCTGATAGGTTATATCATGGCTTTTAGCATACTGTTCCAGTAGCTTATACTCAGGAATAACCAAAGCAGAGACAAATTTCTTCTCGTTAGCAATGATTACAACCTGATCTATGTAACGGTCTACGCACAACTTGGCCTCAAGCATCTGGGGAGCAATATACTTTCCGTTACTGGTCTTGAAAAGGTCCTTTATACGTTCGGTCAAGAAAAGCTCTCCATCTTTCATATATCCAGCATCACCTGTATGGAACCAACCCTCGCTATCAACAACCAAGCCTGTAACCTCCGCCTTCCTATAATAGCCTTTAGTAATGGTGTCGCCCTTTAGCAGGATTTCATTATTCTCGGCAAATTTAACCTGAACGCCATTCAGCAAACGACCCACAGAACCAATAGTGATAGGTTGATTCCATCTATCAGCAGAAACCGTGGCTGTGCTTTCTGTAAGTCCATATCCCACTATCATCATGATACCTGCGGAGTGGATAAACTCCTCCACCTCTTTAGAGATAGCGGCACCCGCCGTCGGGAAGAAGTTATGACGTTCCAAGCCCAGCGTTTTAAGCAACAATGCTATTACAGTCTTCTCATAGAAAAGATATTGCATCTTTAGAGTCAGAGGAGGTTCAAGACCCTTCATCTTATAATTGACATTATACTCCTTTCCTACACGTAACGCATCCTCCAGCATCTTACGCTGAATGGGACTGCTGGTGTTCATTTTCTCCTGCACACCTGCATACACCTTCTCCCAAAAACGGGGAACGGCACACATACAGGTAGGATGTACCTCACGAAGACTTTGTAAGATTTCTGTAGGTCGGAGGTTTACCGCCAATGTGCAACCGGTGGCGATACACAGATATGACCATCCGCGTTCAAAGACATGCGTAAACGGAAGGAAATTCATTATCAGATCTGATTCACTCAGATTAAGTACACCATCATGAGCTCGAATAGCGGCATTGTACATACGATGCGTAAGCATGACTCCTTTACTTAGGCCTGTTGTACCGCTTGTATAAAGAATATTGGCCAAATCATCCTGATCAAGTTCCGCTGTACGTTGGTCTACCTCTGCCTGACACCTGAAATCCTTTCCCAAAGCCAGAAACTCATCGAAATACATGCTCACTTTGTCCTGTTCATCCTTTTTGACTGAACGATCAAAGATAATCAACCCACAGACACAATGTTCAATCTTAAGAACACGATAAGCTGTATCGTACTGGTATTGTTCGCCAACGAAAATATATCGAACCTTTGCATCACTAACCATGTATTTCACCTGCATCTCGCTACTGGTGGCATAGAATGGTATGGTAACTGCACGAATAGCATAAGCACCAAAATCAATATACATGCACTCTGGCATATTCTGGGAAAAAACTGCCATATTTTCCTGAATGCCGATGCCCAATTCCATCATGGCATTACTGACGAGGCGGACCGTCTCTGAAAATGTATTCCACGAAATGTCCTTCCACTTGTTCTCTACATAGTCTTTATATTTCATGGCCGTGCGGTTTCCGTACTTCCTAGCCTGACTATGAATTAGTGTAGATAAAGGACTATTGTTCTGCATTTGGTATCTTTGCTAAATTAACCACAAAGATAACATATATTAAGATAAAAGCCAAATAAATTTGATATTTTTGGAATTACAACGTAACTTTGAGATAAAAATCCCCAACTACCTCCGTCTCGACATAAAAAGAAATGAATTTCTTTTGTTCTATTCCCGACTTTTCGTAACTTTGCTCAACTTAAATGGCAATAAGATGAGTACAGAAGGGTTAACAAAGGAAGGGATAGAGCTATTAAGCAATCTTATTAGGATTCCCCGCACCAGCAGAAATGAGGCTGATGCTGCGCAGTTTCTGAAGAGGTACATGGAGAAGGAATGCAACCTGCCGACACAAGCCGACGGATGCAACCTTTGGTCTGTTGCCCCTGGCTACAACCCTCAATTGCCAACACTCTTATTGAACGCTCATATTGATACGGTTAAGCCTGTTTCCAATTGGACGCGCGACCCTTTTTCGCCACAGATAGAAGAAGGAAGACTGTATGGATTAGGCAGCAATGACGATGGAGCCAGCCTGGTTTCTTTACTTCAAGTCTTTCGGGTACTGAGGGAACAGGAACGTCCCTACAACCTCATATACTTAGCCAGTGCCGAAGAGGAAGTAAGTGGAAAAAACGGCGTAGAGCACGTATTGCCACTGCTACCGCACATCGACATAGCCCTTGTGGGTGAGCCAACCGGCATGCACCCCGCCATAGCAGAAAAAGGGTTGATGGTATTGGATGTTACTGCTCACGGAAAAGCTGGACATGCCGCCAGAAATGAAGGAGACAATGCCATTTACCGTGCCATGAAGGATATACAATGGTTTCAGCACCACAAATGGGAAAAGGAGTCTGAGCTGCTGGGACCTGTTAAGATGTCCGTCACCATTATTAATGCAGGTACACAGCACAACGTCATCCCTGACAGATGTACTTTTACAGTAGATGTTAGATCTAATGAGTTGTACTCCAACGAGGAGCTATACAAAGAAATTTGCCAGCATGTGGACAGTGACGTTCAGGCACGCTCATTCCGATTGAATTCATCTCGCATAGAGCTTTCTCATCCATTGGTACAGAAGATTATCTCACTGGGCAGGAAACCATTTGGATCCCCCACCCTAAGTGACCAGGCACTCATGCCCTTCCCCAGCCTAAAAATGGGACCCGGACAAAGTTCGCGCAGTCATACTGCCGATGAATACATCGAGATAAAAGAGATTGAAGAGGCTATAGACTTTTATTTGAAAGTCCTTCGACATAACGATATTACGTTATAACGTTATAACACCAACTACCTTCCAATCCAACTTTCCGGATTCAGTTTTGCCGTTTCTTTTCGGAGCTGGAAATGAAGGACACATTTTCCTGTTCCGTCATCAGCAACAGTACCGATGATATCCTTGGCATTCACTTTCTGCCCCTTAGTAACCGTAACAGAAGACAAGTTACAGTATACAGATATGTAACTTCCGTGACGGATGAGCACATTACGTGAACCGCCAAACTGGAAGACAGCCGTCACCTCTCCGGCAAAGATAGAACGGGCTCTTGCTCCTGGACGTCCCACATAGTTAACGCCCTTATTCTCTAACTGTACATTCTTCAGGCCCGGTACCGTATATGTTCCGAAACGGTTACCTATCATATACTGTCCTGTAATGGGAACTGGCAGTCGTCCTCTGTTCTGTTCGAAGGTTCCGTTCAACTGACGGTCGGCAGGCGTAAGCCATGTGTCAGGCTTAACTGGCGCCGGTGTACTTACCTTAGCAGTAGATCCAGCCTTACCACCCGACTTCTTTCGGGCAGCCTCCTCTGCGGCTTTTCTACGTGCAGCCTCAGCAGCAGCTTTCTTTCGGGCAGCCTCCTCTGCAGCTTTCCTGGCCTGTTCTATTTCATAGGCTATGAGTGCATCAATCTTTTTATCGAGGGCATTAAGCTGCTTCTGCTGTTCAGCTATCTTACCTGCAAGGCCTGACTCTTGTTTCTTCAAGCCGTCAACCTTTTTCTGCTGTTGCACCTGCTGAACTCCTAAATCCCTACGCTGAAGCATAACCTCGTTAACGAGACTACTCTTTCTGCTTTTAGTATCCAAAAGCTTATTCTGCTCCTCCAGCAATTCCGCCTGTTTCTTGAGTATCTGCTCGCCCAAATTGTGCTGGAAGGCAACATACTCCTTGGCATAACGGGAACGGCGGAACATCTGCTTGACATTCTTGGCCGAGAGAATAAAGACAAGAGAAGACGTGTATCCTTTCTGCGTGCGAGCATAACGCATTGCCCATTTCAGTTTCTCGCGTTTCTCTTTCACTTCCAGTTCCTTTTCACGAATCCTTCCCTGCAACTGTATGGCCAGCGAATCCAACTCTCCGATTTCCTTTTCGAGATTAACAATCTGATCCAGTCTGTTATTCAGCTGCACTCCAATATAATGGATGTTCTGCTGTCCGACCTTAACCTGCTGCTTGGTCTTCGTCAGTTCGGCCTTAGATTTCTTAATGGTATTCTGCAACTCAACCTTCTGCTTCTGCAACGCCTTAACCTTCTTGCTATTCTGTGAAAAAGCAAGAACGGGTAAAAAAACTAATAGAAGGGTCAGGAAGTATCTCATTATACCTTATTTATTTATATATTTTACTGGGCCAGGTTCATAATCCTGTTGAACGCGGCCTGCAAAGAAATCTCAGAATAACGGTTTTTATTTATCTCTGTACGGGTTTCCCAAGAAGAATCGGGTTTAACCGAGCTAATCCTAAACGTAGCCTCGACACTATTATTGGGAAGGGCAAAGGAGATCTTCATGGTGCCGGGAAAATCCTGTTCACCCAACTTGCCCCACTCGTCATACCGCCACTTGAGGACTGGGTCTGCCGTTTCCGTACTGGAGAATATTGTTTCGCCCACAAGACGCTTGGCCGTGTTTACAACGAACGTCAATGCCACATTCCTGTTCTGGGAATTAACCAGCTGAACACTTTCTGCGTCTGTCCGCAGACTGTAGCTACTGCCAGAGGGAACTTCGCCATTACCATCCAGGACAAACAGTTCCTCCCAGAAGAGAGACTGGAATGTATAGAAGTCTATTCCTGCACCGCGGAAAAGATCCACCTCGTCATAGCCGCATTTTACGTACTGATGGTTTATGCGATCCACCACCATCATATAATCGGGTGTCAGTTCTAGTCTTCCCACCTCCATCAGGCCTAATGCTACCAAAGAAATCTGCACAACATCATTTCTCTTCATGCGCAAGGAGCCGCCTACTCTGGCACTCTTGCTGGCAGCACTTATACTAAGGTTGATTTTTGCTGATATACAAGGCTCTGTAACACGATTGTCGTTTATCGACTGAACGACGTCAGCGACAGTTGCCCCCTTCCCCATTCCAGGGATATTTCCTGAGCCTGAGCCCACCATATTCTTCTTACTTCCACAGGAAGCAAGGAAGATAGCACACACAAGAATGACAATGTAATATCTCATCACTTAATATACCTTTTTTTCTTAATCTTCTTCTTAACCTGAGGTGTACAGGTCCCGTCCTTTTTCTGGAGAGCCAGATTCCAATAGCGTAATGCTGTTTCCAACGAACCGCATTCGGCATAAATATCCCCGGCATGTTCTATCAGATTTCCCTGCAGGTCCTCTACTGCCAACAACTCATCGTCGGAAAGAGTCGGCTTCACCACCCTGTCCATATATATACGGGCATTGGTAAAGTCCTTCTTCATGAACAATATCCACGCATAAGTATCGAGATATGTGATATTGTTTGGCTCTGCCTTTATGGTACGATAGCTCATCTCCTCCGCCTTGTCCAAATCTTCGTTTCTCAGGCTTAAGTAGTAGGCGTAGTTATTCAGACAACTTATATTATCATCCTTGTAAACCAGAGCCGAATCGTATGCTGCGAACGCCTCCATGGCTTTATTCTCCTGATAATAAAGATCGCCTAAGACAGCATACATATCAGAAACCAATGAGGGACGAGCCTCTTCTGTCTTTGTACGCAATCCTTGCAAAAATGCTTCGGCAGCCTCTTTCTTCTTATCCTGCTGATACATCGAAAGCCCCAGATAATAGGCATAGGCCAACTCCTCTGGATGATAGTTGACGCCCTTGCGGCAGATATCTTCGATGGCTACATAATCTTCCTTGGGAGCATAATACTGCAGCAGGTGCGACAAAGCCATCTGATTACCAGGATCAACTTCCAGCACTCTCTGCATCAGTTCGGCCACCTTATCATCCCCCTTTTTGGTATAAGTCAGATAGGCAGCCTTCAGCATCAGCAACTGAGCATCCTTCTGGGGTCTGTCCAACAAGGAATCAAAAGTATGCAGCATGTCATCGCACTTGGCCGAATCCTGTAGAGCCTCATCGATATAGTCTCTCATTAAGGCTACACGCAACTCACTGGAACTGCCTTCGTCATACAATAAAGAGTCGCGTAGCTGCACAAAACGCTCATTATCCTCCGTAGATCTGTAATAGCTCAACATAGCCAGCAGGAGATTCAGGTTATGAGCATCCTTCTGCCTGACATAATTGTATATCTCCATAGCCTTGTCTGAATAACCAGCCTGCTGATACTGATTAGCCATAACAACACGGTAATTCAGGTCATGGGGAAATTCGTCACATAGGCTTTGCAACTCCATAAAGGCGGAATCCTCCTCCTCTTTGCTCATATAGAGGGTGAACTTCTCCATACTGAGCTGGACAGATTTCCCCTCCTGTGTCTCTATACGGTTCAGCACCTCTATGGCCTTATCCGTATGACCGTCATCGCGATAAATACTGGCCAACTGGGACAGGACATCTGTACGTTTGGTCTGAAGCTTTGCCAACTTCTCCAGGAAAGGAATGGCGTCACTTGTTTTGTGAGCATTCAGGTAAATAGTGGCTAATGTCTCCAGATACCAGGGGTTACAAGAGTCCAAAGCACAGGCCTGCTTCAGCATATCGATGCCTATTTCCACACTATCCTGCCTGAGGAACAACTTCATCAATCCCAGATTGTAGACAGCCTCTGCGGCTTTGGGATTTATGTCCAGGCAATGCTGATACAACTCCAAAGCAGAAGCATAATCGCCAGCCAGACGACTCTTCTCGGCTTCGAGATAAAAATAGTCGAACCTTGTCTGTGACAACAAAGTTCCACTACAAAGGAGCAAAAATATCAGGCATTTAATTTTCATTCGTTTTTTTATTAGGGAGTTATCGCGACGGACGGCCTCTTCGTTATTTCGATTGGAGGCCCCTTCGTTATGACGTTATAACGTTATTACGATGAGATTTGAGGGTCACCGTCAACTTTACTTAACTCCACTATGTCCGAAACCGCCTGCTCCGCGTTCCGTTTCATCAAGAACATCTACCTGCTCCCACTCTGCCTGCTCATGACGGGCAATAACCATCTGGGCTATACGCTCGCCATCCTCGATGATGAAAGGTTCTGACGAGAGGTTAACCAAGATTACGCATATCTCGCCACGATAATCAGCATCGATGGTGCCAGGAGAGTTCAGTACTGTCACACCACGCTTAATAGCAAGGCCACTGCGTGGACGAACCTGAGCCTCGTAGCCCTTAGGCAATGACATAAAGAGACCCGTAGGAACAAGACATCTCTCCAGAGGTCTCAACTCTATAGGACTGTTAAGATTAGCTCTTAAATCTACACCTGCTGACTGTTCTGTAGCATATTGGGGCAGTGCGTGATGACTTTTGTTTACAATCTTTATTTTCATTGAACATTGAACATTGAGCATTGAACATTATTTGATTCTTCACTCTTCACTCTAGTTGACAGGTGACAGTTTTAAAAGACATAAATTCTCAACTCTCAACTCTCAACTGTCAACTAGTTAAACATCTGGCAAACTCATGCCATTAATTTTCCTATATAAATCCAGGGCAAAGACATCTGTCATGCCGCTGATATAATCCAAGACAGCCATCACACGCTCATAGAGTGTGGGGGCCAGGATCTCATACTGAGGACTTACCCTATTGATCAGCAATTTCGAGAAAGCCTTCTCTGGGTGAGTAACAGCTTTTATCATCAAATCTGTCAACTGGGTCATTACCTTGTAACCGGCTATTTCTATATCTACCACATCCTTGCAATGATAGATGTTGGAATAGGCCATCTTTTCGCATTCCTGATAAGCCTTTCTGGGAACCTCGGCGATGTATTTAATCAGCGGACCGGGGAAGGTTCCTGCGAGGAATTCTTCTTCGTGATCCACGAAAACGCGAACACATTCCTGCTCCAGGCAGTTTATTACACAGGAACGTAAATAGACGATCTGTTCGTTCACATCCTCAAGGGTCTCCATGCGTTCTGCTATATGGTTACGCTTATCACCCTCGAAATAGTTCAGGAACAGGTTCTTAACCTGATCCGTTGTCAGCAACTTTAGCTTATGGGAATCCTCGATATCCATCACCTGATAACAGATATCGTCAGCTGCCTCTACGAGGTATACCAACGGATAACGCGCATATCGATAGGAACCTTCCGGTGCATCCAGTTTCAGGATTCCCAGTTCATCAGCAATCCTGCAGTAATCCTCTACTTCGCTGCGGAAGAAACCGAACTTGTGCTTCTCTCCTGCCAAATCCGAAGAGAAAGGATATTTGACGATGCTGGCCAGCGTGCTGTATGTCATCACGAAACCACCTTTCCTGCGTCCATTAAAGTGGTGGGTCAGCAGGCGGAAGGCATTGGCATTGCCCTCGAAGTGAATCAGGTCTTCCCATTGTTTGTGGTTCAGGCAGTCACCCGTATCCTCGCAAACATAGGAACGCAGGAACTGACCGTCGCCCTCACTGAAATAAGTGCCGATGGCCTTCTCGCCACTATGTCCGAAGGGAGGGTTGCCCAAGTCATGCGCCAGACAAGCGGCACTGACTATGCTGCCCAACTCAGTGAAATGTGTATCTGCCAACTGAGGATGACGCTCCAGCAACAGCCGGCTCACGTCATTACCCAGGCTACGACCCACGCTACTAACCTCCAGACTATGAGTCAGACGGTTATGCACGAAGATACTGCCTGGCAGGGGAAAGACCTGTGTCTTATTCTGCAGACGACGAAAAGGAGCCGAGAATATCAGACGGTCATAATCACGCTGGAATTCCGTTCTGTCGTCATTCCTGTTAGACAAACCCTCCTGCCCCAACCGCTTGTTGGAGAGCAATTGGTTCCAATTCATCATCATATTTTTGACTATTTACACTTTAGATTATAGACAACTGTCAACTCACTCGGGTTTATAGAAAAGACGATTGGCTCCACTGGTAATCTTCACCAATTCAGGATGTTCAGCGGCAAAAGTATCAATATGCCTCATGCGCTTCTCCTGTAATATCTCGTCTACAGCAATCAGGATACCCGTCTCCTCTACATCGCCAAAACCATCGTTGATAGCTGTTCCGAACAACTTCATGGTGGGGCTCAGGCCCATATAGGCATTTACCAATGGCGGAATGTTATAGCCAAGGGCACGCACCTCGCCATTAAGGATTCTGTAATCGGCCTTGAAGTCATCCTCCACAAAGATCTTCTCGAATTCCTTTGTATCATGCTCCAACTGCAGGGGCTTCATAGGGAATATCAGGTTATCGGGATCTGGGAAATGTTTTCTCAGGAAGTAGAGTATCATATCCCTGGCCATACGGTCGTAACTGGGATACATGGTAAACTTGCCAAAGAGATAACGGATGGTTGGCTCTATCACTACGATAGCACCCAATCCGTCCCACAGGTTATCCAGGGCAAAGATACCTTTTCTGCCACGCAGGGTGCTCTGGTACTCCAACGTCACGAAACTACGTCCCAACTCGATGGTCCAGGGAGCATACTCCTTCAGGAACTTATCGCTGAAGCGGAACATGTGGCTGGTAGCCAGAATGGGCTGACCTTCCTCGTCGTATTTCCAGTCCTTACCCAATATATAACGGTAACCGCCTACAATCTCCTCTTCCTCCGGATCCCAAACCAGAATCTGCTTGTAGGGGTTCTCGCAAGTATCAAACTCGTCCAGGTCCAGGCTCTTGCCCGTTCCGCCTCCTGCAGCTCGGAAGGCTATCTCGCGCAAACGGCCTATCTCCCTAACCACATTAGGAGAATCCTGCCAAGTGACCACATAAACTTCGTTGCTGCTCTTGTTGGTCATGCGCAACCTTTTGTCAGGCGTCAGTTCCGCCTTCAATATCTCGCGTGGAATACTGCCAATAATCTCTTCCATCATATCTCGTAAACTTTATTCTGAACCCACTGAGCCCATTCCAATGCGGTATGGGATTTATCAAAGGTTTGCCAAGCTATGGGCTTACCTATCTTCACCGTATATGTATTACCTCTGCTGCGATACATCTCGTCAGGCAAGAGGATCTGCGCAAAATTAGGCAGATGGCATTTCTTGCAGAAACGGGCAACCCTATAGAAGCGGCTGCTCAACCTACCCTCGAAATGGATAGGAATTATATCGCGCTGATGCTGTATACTCTTTGTAATAAACGTCTTCCCCCAGGCCACGTCTCTTATCTGCCCATCGTCCATCTTGCGGCTGCACAGTCCAGCAGGGAACATTACCACATGGTTTTCGCCAGAGAAGGCACTCTCTACCATTGCAGGGAAGTTCCTGGCCTGCTTGCCCAGCTTATTGATGGGGACACACAGAGGTGCCAAGCCCTTCAGACTCATCAGCAGGTCGTTGACCAGATACTTAATCTTGCCATCATACTGCTCGCCTATCACCCAGCCCAATGTAACGCCGTCGATAGCTCCCAAGGGATGATTGCTCACGAAGGTATAGTAGCGACCGTCATCCGGAAGGTTCTCCCTACCCTCGACCTTGACATTGGCGCCCAGATACTCTACGCAATGCTTACAGAAATCCACACCCTCGTAACCCTGGCGCAGATAGATATTGATAAACTCCTGATGGATGATACGTTTAAGCAGATTAATCACAAACTGAGGAATATACTTGGCTTTCTTACCCGCTTTCTGGCGGATAATCTCGTCAAGGTCTATTTCCTGGATAGTATGTTCTTGCAATGCCATTAATTTCAGTTAATAGTGATGGGACGGTTGTTAATAAAATAATGTCCACGTGGCAACCCATTCACCCAGTTAACACCCTTATTCAGGCGAACGGCCATATAGAAGGCACCAGTTCTGGTATAAATAGGAAGAATCTGATTGTGGTCGCTCTGGACCTGGACAGCCCTGCCGCTGGTACTGATCTTGACAGGGAACGTAGAACAACTCATGCGCCCTGACCGACCCAAATCCTGTATTTTCTCAGCAAGCGTTACTGTATCAGGTTTAGCCACCACAGGCTTCTTGCGCCGCACAGCAGCACCCATTGGCAACAACACCAACAGGACAAGAGTGAAAACAATCGTACGTACAACTAAGCGTTTTAACATAAAATCCTATTACACCTTTACGAATTACAAAAGTACATCTTTTACATTAAAAGGACAAATATTTTACCCGAAATATGTACTTATCTACATAAAAATAGCTATCTTTGCGGGCAATCTTTCAAAGAAGAAGTAAATATGAGTGCTAACACTATACTAATAATACTGGCTTGCAGCGCCACAGCACACTTGGTAATGAGTGCCACCATGGCACTATATGCCCGACACAAAGTTCAATACCTTTGCCTGGCCTGGGTAAACGGCATTTTCGGAGTCATACTGGCCGCTGTTTCATCTATCAGCGACCAGATAGCCGAAGGCGAACCTGGCATCATGCATCCTGCCATGATCCTGCCCCTCCTGTGTGGTGTATACCTGCAGAGTATCTTCCCGCTTAGCATTCCTATGCCCGGTTTCCTGCAGGCTAAACGTATGGTCAAATATGCCAGACCTGTCTTGGCACTGATATTCGTCTACACCGTTGCACGCCTAATGGGAAATAACATCATCATTATGCACAATTTCAACGAGATGATGCAGAACCTGCTTTCCAGCGACGTACTGCTGCGAATCCTGACTGTAGGCACCAGCATCTACTACATCATAAACATCTTCCTGATTCCTCGCCGAATGGTGCACAACCCAGACATTCCCAGCTATCTGATCGGCTATTGTGTAGTACTGGGATTCTCTGTTATCTTCTTCACCATCGTCTCTATCATCTATAATCCCACGGCACTGATGATATACCTCACCATCTTCACATTATTGAACCTCTATCTGGCATTCCGCACCTTAGAGAATATGGCCATTCACTTGCCACAGCCAGCAATGATAGAGGTAGAGGAGGAGCCCACCGAGGATATCGTTGAGCGTGCTGCGAAGGAAGACTTTAACGAAGCCAACTTGCTGCGCTTTAAGCGTATAGAGTTCTGGATGCAGAACCACAAGGAGGAATGGACAGACAACACATTTGGTCGAGACCGTCTGTGCGAAGCCGTTGGGTACAACAGACACCTGATTCTTCAGTGCGTACGAAGCCAGGACTATAATAATGTACACGAGTACATTAACCGCTATCGTATCGAGGAACTCAAGCGACTCATAACCAAGGGAAAGATTACAGCCCTTGGCGAGGTAGTGGATGCCGGCTTCGGAACAATCCAGACAGCTCGTTCCTGCTTCCTGAAGATGGAAGGCATCACCTTAGACGAGTATTGGGGAAGGATGAAAAATCCTTACACGGAACCCAAGTCATAAGGAAACCACACCAGCCGCTATAGAGGGAAAAAAGTGCTACTATTAATAGTTTCACCTGTTACTGTTAATAGCTGCAAAAATAAATCTCTAACTAGAGAAATTTTTCTCCCTAACTAGGGAACAAATTTTCTTTCAATTGGGAGCAATCACTTGCTCCTTAGCCAATCATCGGCGCAAAAAATGGAAGAACGACCAAATATAAAAGGCCGAAACCAAATAAAACATTACAAAATTAATTACCCAATTAAACAATCTTTCTATAAACGTTAACGTTAACGATAACCCTTTTTAACGATAACGTCAACTTATATATCTAAACTCTTGACAACTATCAACTGTGACCTACGGTCGAGCCTGCTCACGCTTGGGAAAACTGATGCAAGCATCGTTCTTCTCACGCTTATTCGCAGCCTTCAACTATCAACTGTCAACTATCAACTATCAACTGTCAACTAATTAACCATCACCTTCTTCACAGAACCATCAGCATCGCGAACGATGTTAAAGCCCTGCTGGGCACGTGGAAGTTGGCGTCCCTGCAGGTCGTAAAAGCTCTCTTTGCCTTCGCTCTCTGCCATTATGAAGTCCAGCATGCCATCAGCCTCATCTTCGTCCAGATAAGCAGCCTTCACCTCAGCCGACGCAGCTCCATTATATATAATGTATGCTGTATAAGCCTTCAGGGTAGAACCTGCAGCACCTTTCTTCAGGCAGTCAGAGGCATTTACCACGCCATACTTTCCTTCCATATCACAGTTAGTAGCATAGTTAGATACCATCTGCCAATCAGCAAAGCCATTAGCGCCGCCAGTGGCTGTTTGAGTGGCAGAAGCGGCATTCACCAGTACAACGTTCTTAAAGAGCACACTGGCCTTATTTGCACCCAAATGAAGGATGTAAGGCTGGTTAGCTTCGATCTCTGATTTCTTCTCGAAGAACAAAGAGTAACCATCCTTCTTGTTATAAGTTACCAAGCTGAGCTGAGCAACCCAATCGGTTGTGGCATCATAATCTGCACCTACCAGCTCCTCTACCGTAGTATTGAAGGGCAGGGCCAAAGAGTTGTAGCCAGCCTTCAGGGAGCGGTTCAGCACTACCCTTCTGTAGGTCCCGGCTGCGAATGTAGGAGCCTCTGATGGCGTAAGCGTCAGATAATCATCAGGCATATAGACCTCGATATTATAAGTCACACTCTTGGCAATGAAGTCCTCATTACCCTCCTGTGTCAATGTCAACGTTGTGCTACCCAATGCCAGAGCCGTAATGGTTATGGTCTCGCCACTGCGCTCTACGTTGATAACAGAAGGATCTCCGTTGGTTATGCTGAAGTCATCACCATCACTGACATCTGTTACAGTAATGGTTGCCGTGCCCTCTATCTCTATTCTACCATTCAGGCCTGTAAAGTGGTCGTCCGCGCTATAGGCTGGTGTCTGCTTGTTGAAGACAGAGAACATCCTGGTTAATGTTGCTGGCAGATACTTATAGTTACCAGCCTGAGAGGCCGTTATAGTAACGTTAGAGCCTACCTCTACTGCAGTAAGCACACCAGTATTGGCATCTACCGTAATAGCAGCCGTATTGCTTGATGCATAGGTTACAGGGGTAAGTCCCACATTTGATGTAGCTGTATTACCCTCATGGGTCGTACCCTTCTGCATAGTGGTCTCCAAGTCAGGATTATCCCAAGTCAGCGTCTGGGTAAGTTTGTTTACCGTAACATTAAACGTAGCACTCTTAGCCTCGTACTTATAGGTTTCTGCTTGAGTAACCGTTACTGTACCAGTACCGGCATTCACACCCGTAATAGCCTTTGTGGTGGCAGTATAAGAGAGCAATCCGCCATCACGGTTCTGAGCCTCGTTGGCATAAAGGATATTCGAGAAACTTGCTGTTATAGCACCCTTGCTGACGTCGTTTGTTACTGTTACTGTTGCCGTACCATCCACATTCAGCGTTGTCGTACTGAGACCCAGACTAACATTGTTGGCCAACTTTGTGACAGTAAAGTCGAACGCCTCGCTTGTAGCATTGTATTGAGCGGTTTTCTTCTGATAGATAGTCAGACGAGCTGTACCAGCATTCAAACCCGTGATAGTATTCTTGACAGGATCGTAGCTGATAACACCCTCGCCGTTATTCACAGACGATGTCTGTGTCTGGCTGATGGTGTAGTAGAAGTCAGCACCGCTATTATTTGACGGAACTGTCGAACTTGTCCCAGTAAAGGCAAAGACATTGTCAATTTCGTTACCAACCGTAGTTGTTGTTGCTGTATTGCTGCCACGCATAATGGTTGTTCCGTATTTCTTGGCAGTAGCAGTCAGTGTAATCTTCTGTGAGTAGAACAAGTCAGACACAGTGATATCCGCAGATTCTGCACCAAGGTGATCCGGATTAGGAGTATAGGTAACCGTAAAGGTCTTAGTGCCATCACTGTTTTCCTCAACACTTAACTCAGTAGGTTTAGCAACGAAATTCGGGTTGCTGGAATTAACTGTTATGTTTCCTCCGTTTGTAGTGCTGTAGTTAACCGTAAAGGTTGCCTTCTGTGGCTGGTCGGTATATACCTCACCAAAGGCTGTCTTGTCGCTAGAAGCACGGACATAAGTTTTACGCGTAACCTTTACATCTTTGATATATTTGACCAAGGTTCCACCAGCGGGGAAACGGAAACGCACATAACGGGCTGTCTCAGGAATAGCACAAGAGAATTCCTTATACTTAGCATCTACACTTGTATTGTCCTGAGCCTCTGACCAATTCTGATTATCAGAGGAATACTCAACATACAAGTTGTAATATATGGTAATAGCTGTTCCGCGACTGGCCTGATAAGATAACGTTTCACCTGGTCCAGATAACTCATAAGTGTGAACGACACCCGAACCTGTTCCATGAGAGTATTCTGTTGCTTCATTTAGCACATAACCCACAGCCTCATCAGTATTATTTACCCTTACTGTGAAAGATACATAATCAGCTGTGTATTTATAGGTCTCCTCCTGCTTAATCTCATAGATATCAGTACCGGCCGTATTACCCGCGGTAATAGTTCCATTATAATATGTCGTGAACGTTCCACTACGGCGTCTTACCACAATATCATTGTCACCATGGGTAGAACTATAACTCAACTTTGCAGTAGCGCCATACTTTAACTTTATGTTTGAGGCAGAACCGCCAGCCAAGGTAAACGAGATAGTATTTGTTATCTTATTTACCGTTATCTCATAGACAGCACTCTCAAAGCCCGTGTACTTATCATTAGCCGCCTGTGTAAACTTAATCTTGGCAGTACCGGCATTCTTGGCAGTGATGATACCATTGGCATAGGTAATGACATCTGTTCCGTTGTTGATGCCGGAAGAAAGTTCGGCATCCATAATCTCTGCCGTAATAGGAGCATTGCTGTTCTTACCTATAATACTAACAGTAATGGTGCCATCCACATCTACCTCCTGTGTCGGCAGAGATAATGACAAGGTATTAGCCACCTTCGAAACCGTGACGTTAAGAGACTTACTTACGGCCTCGTGAGTTGCTGTGGCAGCTTGCGTGAAAGTAATGACTGTAGAACCTTCTGATTCGGCAACGACTCTATTGTTGATGGCATCATAAATAGCAACGCCAGAAACACTATACGCTACCTGCGTATTGTTATTTCCGCTTCCAGTTACCACATTCTGCCATACTTCACCCACTTCCATAGCTTTCTCTTCTGCGGCAAGCGCAAAGGTATTGGCATACTTGCTAACGGTAATGGTATAGTTAGCCGTGTTACCATACAGGTATTTGTTTCCTGTTTGGGCAAGGGTAAGAGTAGCAGTACCAGCCACATCACCACTGATGGTGAGTGTATTGCCGTTTCTTGTCCAACTGATGACACCCGCAGGCGTAGCTGAAACCGTAAACGTTGCATCCGTAGCAATATTGGTAAGGGCAATGGTGGTACTTGCACCAACCTTTATATCCGTAGATGTTCCTTCGCCCCAAGCAGGAGTAAAGGAGGCCTGTTTCTTCTCGCCTACTGTAAACTCACGAGAGATAGTTTCTGCGTTGTACGTAAAGTCGCCCTCCACACTGGCCGTAACAACACTTTGACCAAGACCTATAGCATGTATAGTACCATCTGCATCTACGGTAACGGCATCCGTATTGCTTGAAGTATAGGTAATAGTCTTATTGCTGGTAACAGATGCTGCAGACATGTCATCCGTTCCTATAACAAGATTCAGGTCAAGGTCTGGATCTGCCCACTGCAGATTCTGGTTCTTTTTGAATAGAGCATAGAATGTCTTGGAAGTGGTAGAGCCTATTGCATTGTTGCTAAGCGTATATGTATAAGTAGTATTCTTAGAGACAGGAGTTCCTGAGTAAGCATCAGATGAGAACCAACCCTCGAAGGTACAGTTGTCTTTTGGCGTAGCCGTAAAGGTTGCCGTAGCAGATTTGCTGGTATCACCGATATTACCTTGAACCTCCGTTGTGACATTTGCCGTTGCTGTACCTGAGGTTTTATTGCTTGATACAGCCGTAGCAGAGAAGTAGAACATTGGGGCAAACCAAGCCTTGTAAGTAGTTACAGTTGGGCTACCCGAGGTTTCGGATGAATATTCGATAGTTGGATTGTACTCCAGGGCAGTAGATACAACATTATTGGCAGAATAGCTATCCGTTCCCTTTATCCACCCTAGGAATCTATAGCCATTAGTAACAGTTGCTTTGTAATAAGCCGTTTTACTTCCTTTGGCATCAGTTGTGTTTGCAGTATTTGCATCATCGCTTGTAGTGATTGCAGCAGCATAGGAAGTAAAAGATACAGCAGCACTACCGCCAACAGATGCCTGTGCTTTAGCCTGACCATAATAAGTTGTCACGACGTTGGCTGTAGCAGGAATGGTTACGGTCTTACCATTCATGGACAATGTTATATTGCCGTTATGGGCACCTAAAGCGGTGTTATTGGTAGCTGTAAAAATTACAGGAACATTCTTTGTTCCGGTCTCCCCTACTGTCTGAGCCGTAACAGAGTAACAGGAAGGAAGATTCGTACCTGTTATTTGCTGATTATATGTTGTATTATTATAATCTAAACTAGCGTTCAGTGTTTTGGTCTTATTTGTAACACGGTGGATGTTGCCAAAGGCTAAAGATGATGTTGTTGTGGAGAGAGTCGTTGCACGGGTAATCTCGACATTACGTATATACTTACGTTCTGTACTTGAACCGTGGAATCTAATCTTCCTTATATTCTCTGCCAGATCAATTTGTTGAGTGCTCCAATCACTATTATTTCCATAACCTTTTAACTTGGTTTCTTTTCCATTAACATCCGTTGCATAAACTTCAACCTCACCAAGCGCAGACCATTGCGTCCTATAATCAAACCTTAACGTCTTACCAGGACCATCCCAAGAATAGCTCTTATCATTGGAAGAAGACCACCTATTCTCAATTTCAATTTCTGTTGAGCCCTGTGGAGATATAACATAGCTAGTCGTCTCCCCCCAGGCCAAAGCATCAATGCTCCACCCCAAAGTGAAGGTAATCAGGAATAATATATATAGTAGCTTTTGCTTCATTATCTTAGTTTAGTGGGCGATATTCTTTGGTATCGAACTCGCCATTATGAGTGCCTTCACCAATCTGAATCAGGAGATCCGAGATGGATGAGGCTGTTATGTTTAGCGGATAGCTGGTGCCAGCCTCCGCGCTTATGCTGCCAGTTATACCATTGGCAGGAAGATCGGATACATGAGAGCCCTGCTTGGCTGTACCCTTGATAGTGTAGGATATTGTTGCTCCTGGCATAGCATAAAGATTGCCATTAGCCTTCAGAGAATGACTTCCTATAGTTACGGAGTAGTTTTCATAGAGCGTTGTGAAACTTGTTGCGAAAGTGACAACAAACTCTGCATTCTTTGGTTTTCCCAGACTGATGCTGATAGGCTTTGACGTGCCCTCTACTACTGTGAAGGCATCAGACGTTCCCTGATACCAGGGAGCCGCATCCTGTGCACTCTTGCTGGTTGCAGTAAGCGTATAGGAGCCAGCAGGCAGTACAGCAGTACCACTTGTAAAGACAATGGTGGAATCAGAAACAACATGCGAGCTACCAGCCACACTATTCAACTTATAAGCAAAGTCTTCTATATTAGCTGTTGCCTGTGCTCTGGTATTTGCCTCCGTATAGAGTTGCACCTCTGGGATAGAGAGTACAATACGACCCGTCTTAGTACCTTCCTCAAAAGGAGGCATCTCTTCTGACTGACAGGCAGTAAACATTACAACCATCAACAGAAGCAGGAACGTAAGACTATATGAAGTATTGTTCATTCCTTCTTTTATTATAAATGAGTATGCCAGAGCGATTTCCGCTCAGACATACTCTTTTTATTAAATATTAGTTTGAAGACTTTTCGCCTGTAGCAGCATCAATAGTGATAGTCTCAGCTGTTACAGTGGTGAATTCTGTATCGTAGGTTACAGTAAGGGTAATAGTACCGTTGCTGTTTGTAACAACCTTTACCTGATACTCTGTGGCAGCAACAGGATCAGAAATGCTACCATGCAAAGTGGTAGCAGCGGTACCATTATACTTATAGTCAAGGTCATAGTTAATGGTCTTGCCAGTGCCAGCATAGAAGTAACCCGTTGTGGTAGTAGTATTCAGCACACGATTGGGAGCCTCTGTCTGGCTGACAGTCAACTTAGCATCGGTAATAGCTGAGAAATCTGACAAACCAGCCAGATCAGCCTTAACACGGCAGTTCTTGGCTTTTCCACAAGCTACGGCAACGGTATTGCTTCCTTTAACCAGAGTCTTGGAAACAGAACCAGAGTAATAGGCATCATTAGCAGTAATAGCGGCAGCCTCTGTGGCATAGTTACTAACAGTTATATTGTAATCACCAGCAGCGTACTTCTGTGAGCTCAATTCAGAAACCTGAATCTGATCATTTTTTCCAACGGTAATATACCAGCTAGAAGGATTTGCCACACTACTCTCAGCACGTGTAAGCATTACATTGTCGTTGGTAATGTTTAGATTGATGGTAGCCTTGTCTGAGTTAATGGGTTCGAACATGTCTACCTCGTTAGAACAAGAAGTAAAACCTGCAGCAGCAATAACTGCAACAACTGTCATTAGATACTTTTTCATTGTGTTTTTTTATTTTAAATTATTATCCTTAGTTTCTTTTGTTTAGTCATCGATGGGAACACTGATGTATTCAAACTCCACATCGAAAGCATCCTCATATGTTATATTGAGTGTTACCAAATTCATGTCAACCTCATCGGGTTTAACATTAACATTTACCTGTTTAGGTTCTTCTATTGTAACCTCCTTCTGGATGACCTCTCCATTCTTCTCTACTGTAATGGTAACCTCCAGTGGAATTGCCGAATCGAGGTTAAAATATGCAACTCGACTTTCCGAAGTAGTTAACTGACGACCATCGGATGCCACAAGAGTTACTGTGCTGTTGGCAGTCTCTACATCAATATTGATAGCCGCATTTGCCTGACCACAAGGAACAGATACGCTGGCAGATTGGCCAGAAACAATACCAAAACTCCTGGAGTTACCTGTAAAGCGCTTGGCACCCCACCCGTCATTGGCTTCTATTGCCTGTGCTTCTGTTATACTTTCTACAAACACCTTATATCCATTGCCCACAGGGAACGAAAGGTGAATTAGACCCATCAACTCCTTCTGCCGACATACGACCTCGCCATTATGGGTAACAGTAACCAAGAAGAGGTCAGCCTCTTCCTTAGAGATAACAGTACTGGTTCCACCAGAACGGGTTACAGATTCCTTGCCTTGCAACTTAACATCTATATAGCCTCGTTCCTCTATGGAATCGCCTTCCAACCAATCCTTTGCATCACATCCTGTCAGCAGAAGAATGGTCATCGATAGAAGTATGTATATAATGTTCTGTCTCATTTATCTAATCCTATACGTTAGTGACATCAGAAATCTATGTCCTCCTGATCTATATCATCAGTAATAACAATATCTATGCCACCTGTGTTTATATCTGTACCATAAAGGTAATGTATGTTGTAGCACTTGCCACCCTCCACCACTTCCACTTCGATGGGGGAATGATGAGAGGTGCGCTCGTCTGTGTTGGTTGCCCATAGTTCGTACTGGAAACCTCTTGTGGCAGAGAAATATCCCTTCTGGCCTTCAGCAATACGAACAGATCGACCACCATCCAATCCATCGGAAACGGTGAAGGTATAGCTCTTAAAGTAATCATCGAACATCTCAGGCAATGTAATCGTTACGGCATAGTTGATCATTGGAACCTGATAGTTGACATATACTGTAGCATCTTCCTCTACGCTGGCCGTTGTCTCGCCCAGGAAGCAAGGTTCGCCTAAGCCGTTGTTAGCTGACTGCCAGGTATTCTGATTGCTGGTATAAGCCACGATTCTGTATTCCTTGTCTGCTGTCAGGATAATCTTAGCTGGCACATAGCCTGCAGCAAAGTGCTGAGTTGCCTCCTCGCCTGAGGGATCAATAACATCCACATTCAGGTCTGCTTCTACGGCACGAGTTGATACTGCAGGAAGTGGAAAACGAGAAACAGTAAGTTCCAACGTGCCCTTCTTCTGGGCAGGAGCCAACTCCTCATTGCTGCATGAAGTAAAGCTAAGGAGCAGTATACTTATTATATATATAATGTGTAGTCGTTTCATTTCTTTCCGTACTTGTAGGTAAGGTAATAAATCCAACTCTTTGTCTGACCAGAACCATAACTGTTATTGGCCTTCATAGATGTTGCATCGGCTGTCAGAGTAAAGGTCGCAGTAGACTCGATAGTCTTACCAGTCATATAGGTGGTCTTCTCAGAGAAGTATTCATAGCCACCAACAGACAATGTAAGTGTTGTCTGTACAGTAGCGCCATTGATGCGAACCTTAAAGGGACACTCCATTACGGTTCCTGCAGGAACAGCAATACGGTTGCTTTCAATATACTGGGGCTGTGAAACCGTATTCTGCCCCAATCGAACACGTGGCTCTCCATTGTCCGAATCATCCCATTTTACCGTTCCATGACTACTCCAACCTGCATTCTGTGATGGAGGAGCATATCGCATGGGAAGTCCTGTAATGAAGAAGTTTCCTGTAGCAGAGGCACTTCCGCCATCGAACTTGGCAGTTACGCCAACAGTATGAGCAGAAAGCGATGGCGTCAGACCTGTAGCATTATCCAGAACACCTTGGTTCTTGGTACCTGTCTTTTTGCTTCCATAAGCAGTACCGTCTATTGTGCTGCTGAACTCATAGCTGAGATTTTTATAGTTTGCACCATTGACGATAGCTGACGAAAGGGCAAAGGAAGCCGTGGGCTGATAGATGGTGAATGCATCGCAGGCATTGGCACCATCTACATCGCCAGCAAGATATTTGGTGTATGAAGTATAGCCACCCGTAACATTGACCTTTAATCTATCAGGGCTGCCAATAGCGAAGGTGCGACTACCTAAACGGCTATCCTGTTCACCTTCCTTAACCAGGTAATAGGTGGCAGTATAGTTGCCCTTAGGAAGATATGGCCATGCCTGAGATGTAGAATAAACAGAAGACAACGCATTGGTTCCCTGAACGGTACGCACCTCAGTATTATTACTGTTGGTAACAACAGCCTTCCACGTCATACCAAAATAGCAATCCTGGAAAGCGAGATTGGTTCCCACCAATGTGCCGGAACCGTCATACTGATGAGTTGCCGTAACCTTAGGAACAGGAAGCCAACTGAGAGGAATGGTCTCCTCCATTGTTGCTTCTTGCAACTGCACTTTCGCAATCTCCACCACGGCAGCACTCTCTGGATTAGGTAGCGTCAGTGTGATAATAGCATGATCTGCTGCCTGGAAGGGCCTGGGAAAATCAGGAATGGCAGAGGCATCCAAGTCGCATCTGACAGCTCTATCGTTTTCATTCAACACGCCGGTAAACTCAAGACCTACGCTTGTCCCTGCACGGAAATAGGCGCTGAACTCTGGAATAGTGCCAGGAATGGTCACTTTATATTCGCCCGACTTAACATTCACGCCATAAGATTTGTAGAACTTATTGAAACGGGCGCGCTCTTCGTCATCCCTTCCGAATACAACGGAAATAAGGGCATTACCTACCTTACATTCGATGTCGGTTTCTGTAACCTCATCAGCCACGACAGTCACCTGTTTAGTGCCAATGTAATAAGGTTGGTCGAGAGCAAGAACAGGATTCTCGCCACAATCGGCTGTTACCGTATAGGTGCCACCGGCCACCTTGATGACATCATCGGATAAGGCACCATTATATTTAACCCTGCCATTTGCATCCTCCACCTTAATATTAAACATATCTGCAGAAGGAGCGCCCAACACGTTGGGAGTTGAACGGGTAACGGAAGAAGAAATGTTATTCAACGTAACACGTATGCCCCCCTGAGTATCAGGAGCATTCAAGTCGTTCTGGCAAGACTCTATCGCAGTCATGCCAAGAAGCAACAGCATTAGGTTGAATAATATGGTATATATTCTTCTCATTTTATTATTTTTCAATCATATAACAACTCAAGGTTGTCTATCTTCAGCAACGAAGCATCACCACCTATGAAGTAATCTCCGTATTTACTGCTGGAGCATACAACAACAATATACTTGGGTGTACGATATTTGTAATGATAGTTCAGTCTAATAGTCTTGGTGTTCCAGTCATCATCTGAATAGCCCTGTGTGTACTGTCCGTAAGCAATCACGTTCTCATCGTTAGGATCAAAGAGATGCAGTTCGCTAGGCTTAGTGCGAATGATGAAAGGATAGGTCACACCATCTACTTCCTCCTCGTCCTTATCACCAAGCAAGGCAATATATACACAGCATGAATCTGGCTTGCCTCGCATCTCGTCATACATCTGCTGACTGATATAATGAGAATATGCTTCGCTCCATTTACCACCACCACGATTTACGGTGGATGAGGTGTATTTGTAGTCGAAACGCAACTTAGTGGGGAAGCTGTTGAAAGGACGTCCGAAACTGAGGACACCATTCGAGCCATCCGTCTTCAGATAGGTTCCTGTAAAGATGTTACCTGCAGCAAACTTGATAACAATGAACTTAGACTGCAAATTAGCATAGGTACGACCGTCTTCTGTTGCATAGGTACTGTTGCTGGCACCTACGGTGGTGGCACCACGGTTACCAGTATCCCAATAGCTGGAAGTACCCTCGGCCCAAGGATTGTAAAGTGCCTGGTTACCTGAGCCAGAGATATGCCATTCATCAAAGCTACTATTCTCTAACTGCAGATTAGGAGCTGTTGTGAACGTATGAATTCCAGAAGAAGCACCTTCGGCCGTAACCTGACATTCATATTCTGTTCCAGGAACAAGAGAAGATATCTCCGCCTCGTAAGAAGTTGTGGTTATCGACACCTTGTTAGGCGGAAGAATCATCCATGTGGCTTCACCCTTCTGGCGATACTCTACCACGGGAATCGAACCGTTCTGCATATTGCCGGTTACATACGCCTTGCTGGCATGAGGGAAGATATCTGCTGTAGTGGCAACGTCCTTCTCTGCGTTATAAACAAAGACATCCCAGGCAACAGGCGTCGCTGACCATGCATAGGTAACCTGGAAGGTACGATGCAAGTTGAAGTCAAGAGTCTGACCTGTTGGGTCCGGATCTACCTTACCATGAACACCGCCAAGAATCAACTTCTTTACCCTTACTGTTCTGAGGTCCTGGGTCGGAGCCACATAGATAACCACATTGCGGCTAACAGCATCGATAATTGCCTCGCCCACCTGGTTTTCCACTTCAACCTCGCGCTTAATAATCTGATGGACACGTAATTTCCAACGATACGTCTGATAGGTGGTAAGCACGAATGTTACTTCCTTTGAGCAATCCAGCGTTGGACAGGCATCCCCGATAGCATAGAAAGACTTTTCCGGGAAATAGGCATTAGAGCCCTCGACCTTAATGTCAGCATCAAAGTTGACTTCCATTCGCTTGATACGAAGACGGCTAATATCAACTTTGTCATCAATATAGAGGTCGATAGTATTCTTTTCCTTATCAATAGTGGCCTCGGCATAGTTCTCGCCTGATTCGTCACATTGTCCTTCCACCTCGAAAGCCATGACTTGTGCCTTCCTGATAGGGAGAGGCAAATCATCCTTGATGGCACATGAGGTAAATATCACAAGTGCAACCATCAGAAAACGGAAGGGATGTGTATACCGAAAATGCATCATAGATAAAACGTCATTCCAATGTGAATACTGAAGATATTGAATCTGAAGTTGGCACCTCCACTATGGCTCTTGCCATATTCGTATTCAGTAGAGTTAGGATGGATATTCTTAAAGCTACTCCATTTATAATCTACACCCAGAACACCAATAGAGGTCTCTACGGCAGCAAAGTCAGTCACAAAGATACACAATCCAGGACTTACACCCAACTGCACTTTATGAACTGTCTCGTAAGTACCGTCAAGGGTATTGAACTTGGGGTCTTCGCTATAAGAACCAGTACTGTTCTTGCCATTGGCACGAGAATAGGTGGCACGGACCTCTGCAAAGGCACCAAATATCTTGCTTCCGAACAGGGGCATGTAGTTACGCATGAACATGCTTGCCTCATGCTTGTGCTCCAGATAATAAAGATTGTCGAGACTGATATTGAAGTCTTCACCCAGATTGACATCCAAATCACCCAAATAGAGGTAATTCCTGCTATAGGTGTAACGCAAACCCAGTGCAAGATTATTAGCCACGAAGTAACCAACATAAGGAGAAACCGCAAAAACATGGCCCTCCATATTCAGGTTCTTCAAGACCAGGAGGTTCTGATTCTCGTTCTCCCACTCGCGATAGTTAACTGTAGCACCACACATCCACATACCTTTGGGAATGAATGTGGCTTTCAGCTCACTACGGTCAATACGCTGGATATGTCTTTTCTCGAGATTCTTCTCGTAACTCTCAAGTACCTTATTATATTTAATAGGCTTGGGAGCTTTACCATTTATCATATCGGAATAAGACTGTCCACCGTTATACGACCCCTGGGGATACGGATTATTATATTGCGCGAAAGCTGCTACTGGCATAAAAGCCAGCAGCAGCATTAGCATGTTACTATAAAACTTACTTCGATATTTCATGTTATTTAAAAGTAGGTTCACCATATTCGAACGAGAAGTCGTCAAGCTTCAGATTCGAGCTATCAGAGCCATAGAAGTAGTCACCCCACTTACTTGAAGAACAAACAACAAGTACATACTTTGGTTTAGTTGTAAGAGAACGATAAATCAAAGGTATATTAAATGACTTCCAGTCAGAATCAGAAGTATTCTGGGTAATCTGACCATAAGCAATTATACGAGGATCACTATCCCAGTTAAATGACGTTGTGAGTTCGTAGCCATCGCCATTACTTGCATTTGCGACCTTCAGACGTTCTGTAAGAAGTGCACAGAAAATCTGGCAGGCATCGTTCTCGCCCTTATCAGGAGCACCAGCACCAGAAGGCTTGTTACCACGATTAATGCCACTGGTATTATACTTCATATAACCCTTGAGGGCAGAAGGACGAGACACAAAGGGAACACCCCAACCCAACTTGGCACCATTGGTACCAATCATACCATCGAAGGTTCCTGTAAAGAGGCTGGCAGCAGCAAACTTGATAATTACATACATTGACTGCAGGTTAGCGGATGTTCCGTTATATGCACCACTGGTAACACCCGTGGTTACATTATAGCTTTCACCCATTGTTCCTGCAGAACCAGAGTTACTGGTGCTCCAGTAATTACTTCCACTGGCGTTAGGATACCAGATAGAACCATCCTTGTGCCAGTTCTCGAAGCCTGAATTCTCCAACTGCAGAATACTCTCAGTAGTAAATGTTGCCTCGTTACTGTTAACATTTGTGTTACCGTCGTTATAGTTCATGCGGAATACATACTCTGTAGCAGATGTCAGACCTGTCAGCTTATAAGAGTAGCTGTCGTTCTCACCCTTGGTAAGTGAAGAAGCAGGTACATCTCTCCAATCGGCATCCGTGCTCTTCTTCCACTGAAGTTTGAGGTAGCTTTCATCAAACTCAGAAGTCTTAGCAGTAACAGCACCTGTCAAATATGCAAACGACGTAAATGTATTTGCAGAACCTGCATTAAGAGAGGTTGAACTCTTACGAGGAACTTCAACATCAAAGATATAAGATTGGGTAGAATCATCAACCTTAACAGTTACGCCGCCGATTGAACCTGCCTCAGCAATCTTATAATTAATAATGAAGTGATCACGAGCCTTTACTTCAGTAATATCATTGCTCATAGAGAAGGACTGACCAGATTTGTTTGTAACAGCCAAAAAGAAGTTAAGGGCCGCAACAGGGAAATAGGCAGAACCTACAGTATTAGAGCTCATAGTAAAGCGCTGCATATTTACATCATTTAGCGCAGAGGTTACAATACACTGTGCCTGTGAGAAATAAGTACGGAAGTTGTTGTCATAATTTACCGTTACCTTTACGTTGGCCTGAGTCAAGGTCAAACTGGCCTGAACAAGTTTATTCTTCTGAACAGTAGCCTTAGTTGAACCTGCATAATAAGGAACACCGAATCCTGAATCAGAACCATCCCAACCAGCAGAAGATGCTGTAATGGTGTATGTGTCAGGTGACAGTATGATATTGCCCTTAAACTCCTGGTCATTGGCAACGTCCTGAGTCTCTTTTACAACAGTACCAGTTGAACTGATAATCTTTACAGCAATTGTCTTAGGGTTATATCCCTGAGGCGCAGCTGTTGCACGTGTGTTAGTTGAAATCAGAGTTGTAACATCCAACTTCAGATAACCCTTATCTCCGTTTTGAGCCTCATCCTGCATATCATTATTACATGATACAGTAAATAATGTGAGGCAAATAACTGTCAATATTGAATATATCTTTTTCATATTTTTCTTTTCGTTACTCATTATTGCTAATCTTTAATGCTCACATTATTGAATGGTAATAACGACCTTACCAGTCTTAACCTCGCCATTCATATCAGTAACTGTAAGGTTGAAGGTGTGCTCCCCTTGCAGAACCTGAAGCAAACCAAAGAAGTTACCAATGGGGAAGGTGTAGTTCTTATCTCCCTGTGTAGGAACAGAAAGCGGCTGCTGAAGGTCATTGAAGAGTTGTACAACATTCTGATTCTCCACAATCTCTGCACCACCAACAAAGTCTACGCCATATTGGGTCTTCAGGTCAGAAAGAGACGCCAACATATCAGCACTGGTAGATTCTACCTTAACCGTGATACTCTTAATGCCGTCCTCGCAAGCAATACCTGTATCACCCAAGGATTTGTCAACACTTGCAGCACCAAACAAAGGATAACTGATGGGAGAAGGCAATGTAAGTGTAATCTTATCATTACCACCGGGTTCATCACCACCACCTGGTTCATCACCAGGATCATCCATATGGGATTTATCTACTACTATAACGTTGATCGTCTCGTTGGTTTCAGTAAATGTCACATTAGCATTGATAGTGATAGAACTGATCGTACCCTCTGTTGTCTCTACAGGCTTGAAGTTCAGTGTCAGAGCATCACCGCCACAGAAGTTCTCTCGGTCATTGTCATAATGTGTGTCTGTCTGGTCTTTGGTCAGAGTGTTACGAGCAACAACAGTGCTACCTTCCTGGGTGGTTCCACGGAAGTTGACAATCAGTTCCTTAACACCATCCTCGCCAAAGTACCAGTAAACAGGAGCAGTTGAAGAAGTATTCGTGAAAGAAAGAGCTGTTCTGGTTCCACCGCTTACGGTAATCTCCCAGGAAGCAAACACGTCCCTAAAATCTTCATCATAAGAAACTGTTATAGGGCTATTCTGCATTCTGCAGACAACCTCAACAGCTGAAGTGATTCCCTTCAGGATCTCGACTTTCTGAACACCTTTATAATAAGGATAGGACATAGGATTCTCTATACCACCAGGAGTATGAGACTCCACAGAATAGTTACCCACACTCAGGGTAATCTTTGAAGGAACATCATTAACGGTATTGTATGACTCAACCTGATTGCCTTCTGCATCATAGATTACAACAGGGTAAGAACGTACTTCAGAAATGGCACGTGTCTGAGGCTGTACAATATCTACATTCAGCTCCATCGAGCCCATTTCCTTACCAATCTTATCCAGATCCATGTTCTCGCTTACGCAAGAACTCAGAGCAACAACGCTCAGTGCTCCTAAAAAGAGCAAATTCTTTATATTCTTCATGCTAAACATCGTTTCCATTGTGTAAAATCCAGAAATTAAATCCAAGTTACAGGAACTTCCCATGTAATCTCCTTGTCGTTAGTACTTTCGTCAATTGTAATGGTCAACTTCATGCCACCAGTGGTGGTGGGAATGTAGTTGGGAGCAATGGTCAGCTTGTGAGCCTTGTTACGCTCCAAAGTGAAAGTACCTGTGGCAGTACCATCCTTGGTAGAATATCCATTAACTATGTATTCATCCTTAACAGTCAAACTGATAGTATAAGTCACAGTTTCAGCATTCTTGTCCAAAGCGATATACCAAGGTTCGGTATCTGTCTTGCTCCAGCCAAAGGTCTTAGTACCCAACTTCTTGGTACCACCGAAAGAAACACTATAGTCACTGAAATAAGTATTGATCTCAGGATCCCAGGCAACAGAAACCTTTCCACAAGTAGGAGCACAATTAACGGTGATTACCTTTTCCTCCTTAGACTTCACGGTTGCTGTAGCATCGCCATACATGTAGAATTCGGTACGGCTGGCATCACGCTCCACTCCGTAAGAAGCCTCCACGCGATAACTTCCCATCTCTACTTTCTTGGGGAAATTTGAGCTTAACTGCGAAGCTTTGCACTCGAGAATTACATTTTCGGTGGCAGTATTGATTACCTTGATGTCATAATTCTGAGTATTCTTGTAGTCATTCTCGTTCAATGCACGAGTCTGATCGAACTCTGCTGATGCATTTAAATTCAGAACGAGGGTACCCTGCTCCTTAGAACCGTTTGAAGGATCTAAGTCAAATTCGCGCTCTGAGCATGAGGCGAGGAGTGCAATTGCACTCAAACCCATGCAGTAGATTAACTGTTTTTGTTTCATTACTTGATCTATGTTTTTGTTTGTTTGTTTCACATCAGATTATTTCGAGTGCAAAATTACTGCTATCACAACAAACTATTATTTAATTATGGTAACAATTTGCTTAATATCGGTAGAGAAAAATAAAATTCGGTAGAAAAATATTAAATTACGGTACAGAAGTCCTGGAATAATATGTCATAAAATAGACAAAATTAACGTTGGAATGGTTAATTTTTGCTAATTTTAAGAAGAAAAAGCAGGAATAGAGGCAAAAACAAGGATAGGTTGATAAAAAGATAAAGAGATAAGGATCAGAATTTCACATATACACCCTAAAAGAAAACATTTATCGTAATAGAAATTTTATGTTTCCGGCGCAGAAACATACATTCAAAGGCTTTGAATGGAAAAGTCTTACAGAGAAAGAAACCATTTTTCAGGAGATGAAAAGAAAATTACTTCTTCTTCTGACTATATTGTTCGACAGTCATCTTCAGAATAAGAACATCTTCTTCTGGACGGTTGTTATTATCTGTGGGAACAGCCTGAATCTGCTTTACCACATCCAAGCCTTCTATAACTTCACCAAACACGGTATACTGACCATCAAGATGCGGCGTTCCACCACGCATCTGGTAATCATCTATCATCTGAGGGGTAAGCTGAATACCCTTTTCTTCGAGCATAGAACGAACCTTCTTAATATCACCAGGAGCCTGTTTCTTGCCATAAACAATATAGAACTGACAACCACTACTAGCCTGTTCAGGATTAACATCATCAGACTCTCTGGCAGCAGCCAAAGTTCCACGCCAATGATATATATAAGGAAGGCAAAATTCTGCAGGAATAGTATAACCCGTACCGCCTTCGCCAAGAAGTTGACCCTTAGCAGCATTACGAGAATCAGGATCTCCGCCCTGAATCATAAAATCCTTAATACACCTATGGAAAAGTGTTCCATCATAGAAACCCTCGGAAGCTAACTTCAGGAAATTGTTACGATGCAAAGGTGTCTCGTCAAACAAGGCTACACGGACAACTCCACAACTGGTTTCGATTCGCACAATGGCACGCTTTTCTTTCTTTTTTGCCTGAGCTGAAAAAGCAAACATAGAAAGAAGCAAAATTAACACAAAAAGAATCCTATTTTTCTGCATAAATTTAATGTTTTGTGCAAAAGTACGGAAAAATCCCCCACCAAACAACAAAACAGAGAAAAAAAATTTTTTTGCGCTAAAAATAGTGCTAAAATTCAAAATATTTACCATTTCATCGAAAGAAAACAAGCAAAAAAACTTATATGAAGGAAACGAGAGAAAAGTTATGAAGAAGATTGTTGAAATTTTTTTTTGAAAAAATGTGGGGAATTGTGGGGAATTTTATTATCTTTGCACCCAAGATTAATTATTAATAGGTACACGCAATGAGATTTACCGGCAACATAGATGCCAAAGTAGACGAAAAGGGACGAGTTTTTGTTCCGAGCAGCTTCAGAAAAATTCTTCAGCGAGAAGAAGAACAGGGGCTGATTATGCGTCGTGACATCTTTCAGCGATGCCTTATCCTATACCCCCAGCAAGTATGGGACGAACAGGTTAATGCCATTACTGCACGAACCAACATGTTCGACAGAAACGGACGAAACGCCCTCAGGCAGTTCGTGGCTGGCGCAGAAGCCGTGACCCTGGACAGCGGAGGACGCATCCTGATTCCTAAACGCTATCTGGAAGAGGCTGGCATTAAGAACGATGTTCGCTTCATTGGTGTAGACAACACCATAGAGGTATGGAACAAGCAAGACGCTGAGGCTCTGCTCAGCCAGCCCGAGGCATTGGCTGACAGCCTGGAAGAGATGATGAACGCACCACAAGAGTGCAAGTAAAAGAACCTGCTAAACCAAAGAAGAAACAATGAGCGAGGTTTATCATATTCCTGTTCTGTTGAAAGAGACAGTAGACGGACTTGACATCAAGCCAAACGGGACTTATGTTGACCTTACTTTTGGAGGAGGCGGACACAGTAGGGAGATACTGAGCCGACTAAGTAAAGACGGGCACTTATACAGCTTCGACCAGGACCTTGATGCCCAAAAGAACGCTCAACCCTTGGAGAAAACATACGGAAAGGCTTTTACATTCGTCAGAAGCAACTTCCGATTCCTGAAGAACTGGATGCAGTATTACGGAGTGGAGAAGGTAGATGGTATTCTGGCAGATTTAGGCGTAAGCAGTCATCATCTGGACGAAGGTGAAAGAGGATTCAGTTTTCGCTACGATGCGAAACTGGACATGAGGATGAACCAAACGGCCCGTCTGAAAGCAAGCGACATACTGAAGAACTACTCGGAAGAACAACTGGCTGACGTATTCTACCTGTATGGCGAACTGAAAAACAGCAGAAAGCTGGCATCCGTCATTGTAAAAGCAAGAGCCACAGCTGAAATGGAGACCACAGGCCAACTGGCAGAGATTCTGAAACCCTGCCTAGGCTATGACAGAGAGAAGAAGGACCTGGCTCGTGTCTTTCAGGCATTGCGAATAGAAGTAAACGGTGAAATGGCTGCACTGCGTCAGATGCTGACAACAGCCATAGAAATACTAAACCCAGGCGGCAGAATATCCATTCTGACTTACCATTCGCTGGAAGACAGGATGGTTAAGAACATTATCAAAGCAGGGAATGTTGAAGGGAAAGCCGAGACAGACCTGTTCGGACAAAGCAAGTCGCCACTGAAGGCTATTAACAGAAGCGTAATCACTGCATCGGCAGAAGAGGTACAGATGAATCCTCGCAGCCGGTCGGCCAAACTTAGAATCGGAGAGAAATGGCAGAGATGATAGACAACCAAGAGGAATTGGAGCAGCAAGAGGCACTCGTCAGCGAAGATCAGGAGCAAAGCAGCAAAAGCAAAATCCTGAATGCGCTGGTCAACGAAGAAGATGACAGTGACAAGAAGGACATTGAACACCTGAAAGATGTCCTGCAGGCGCTGAGCATCAACGGCTTATGGTTCAAGAAGCAGCTGGGTGTGCTGTCACTGATTCTTTTCGGTATCATCATCTACATCTCAAACCGTTATCAGGCCCAAAGCGAGATGATTCAGGAAGATAAACTGCATGAGGAATTACAAGACTGGAAATACAGGAGCATGACAAGAAACAGTGAGCTGACATTTCGCTGCCGTCAAAGCCAGCTGGAAGAACAGATGAAAGCCATGGGCGACAGCACGCTTTGCTCCAGCAATGACCCAGTCTACGAACTAACAAACAACGATTAAAAGAAAGGAATGAAGTCAAAAAACGATAGCTCAATAGGTCGATTTCGCATCATCCTTGCGCTGATTGCGATTATCGCTGTATATATTCTTGGTACAGCTCTCCATACCATGCTGCCCCCACAGAGTAACTACTGGGAGCAAGTGGACAAGCGCTTTACCACAGAGAATATAGCTATCCCAGCTAACAGAGGTAACATCCTGTCAGCCGACGGTCAGGTTCTTTCAGGCTCCATACCTGTATATCGTCTATATATGGACTTCAAGGTCTTCGATCCCGATTCTGCGAGTCAGAAGAAGATTGAGCAATGGAGAGACTCTGCCTTTGCTGCTGATCTGGATAGCATATCCGTGGGACTGGCCAGAATATTCCAGAACCATGATGCAGCCTGGTTCAGAAATCATCTGCTGAAGGGAAAACAGCGCGGAAGATTTGCCTGGAACATCTGCCCAGGAAAGCTTGCCTCCTACATTCAATACAGGGAATGCAAAAAACTGCCCATGCTGAAGGAAAGTACCAACAGAAGCGGATTCCACGCAGAGGAGATTATGCAGCGCAAGAAGCCTTACGGCATGCTGGCATCCAGAACGTTAGGCGACCTGTATGCAGACTCAAGTGCTCAGGCAAAATGCGGACTGGAGCTCAGTTTCGACAGCATCCTGAGAGGAAAGCCAGGCACCTCTCACTCTTCTAAAGTGCTGAACAAACGAATCAGGTTCGTTGATATGCCACCAGAGAACGGTAATGATTTGCTTACCACACTGGATATCAACATCCAAGATATGGCCGACAGGGCTTTGCGCAACAAACTAAAGGAGGTTAACGGAGAAATTGGAATGGCTGTGGTAATGGAAGTTAAGACAGGTGATGTGAAAGCTATCGTAAACCTGACGAGATTCCCAGACGGCGAGTATTACGAGGTCAAGAACAATGCCGTAAGTGACCTGATGGAGCCAGGCTCAACCTTCAAAACAGCCAGTATAATGGTTGCTTTAGATGATGGTAAAATAAATAAGAACACGCGCGTAGAGACAGGAAGCGGAATCTACCTGATGCATGGACGACAGATGAAGGACCACAACTGGCGTAAGGGAGGATATGGCAACCTGTCCGTTACAGAAGTACTGATGTTCAGTTCCAACATCGGAGTCAGCAGGCTGATAGACGATGCATACAGAGACGATCCAGACAAATATGTCCGTGGCCTCAACAAGTTAGGAGTCGGCCTGCCACTGAACCTTCCCTTTGTAGGAAAAGGTGAGCCACGCATCCGTCATCCAAAGAAACAAGGCAGGTTCTGGCTGAATTGGAGCAACACGGCCCTTCCTTGGATGAGTATTGGGTATGAGACCATGCTTCCGCCTATCGCGACACTGGCCTTCTACAATGGTATTGCCAATGGTGGCAAGATGGTCAAACCAAGATTCGTAAAGGCTGAATTGAAGGACGGCCAGGTTGTTCGTGAATTCCCAACAGAGGTTATCAAGGAACATATGTGCAAGTCAACCACACTGGCAGACATACAGTATATCCTGGAGAAGGTGGTAAGTGAAGGTTTGGGAAAGAAAGCCGGCAACAACGGCAAATACTTCAAAGTGAGCGGCAAGACAGGTACCGCCCAGATTGCTGCAGCCGGGGGCGGCGGTTATCACAGCGGTACAACAAGATACATGGTAAGTTTCTGCGGATACTTCCCCAGTGAAGCACCCAAATATAGTTGTATTGTTTGTATTGTAAAGACAGGCTTACCTGCATCTGGAGGTGGCCAGTGCGGACCAGTATTCAGCGAAATATCACAATATATCATGTCGAAAGGCAACAGCCATGATGCCAGGGAGGTCAGTGACTCCAACTCAGTATACGTTCCCACCTCTGTACGAGGACAGGAAAAGAAGTCCAACCTTGTGATGGAAGAATTGGGCATCCGCGCACAACTGGAGGCCAAGAAGGATTCCATCCCAGAGAACAAAGTGCCCAATGTCATTGGAATGGGGGCAAGAGATGCAGTATTCGAACTGCAGAAACGAGGTCTGAAAGTGAACCTGCGAGGCAAAGGTCGTGTCAAGACCCAGAGTATACCTGCAGGCAGTGAAGCAGAAAGAGGCAAGACGATAACAATACAATTAGAACAAATCTCAAAATAAACCATACAATTATGAAATTAACACAATTAATAAATGTATGCGGTCCCACAAAGATTGTTGGTGACACAGAAATCGAAGTGACAGGGATTGAGATAGATTCTCGCGTAATCAAAAGCGGAAACATGTTCGTCGCCATGCGAGGCACGCAAGTCGACGGACACACATATATCGCCAAAGCCATAGAACTTGGCGCCAAAAGCATCGTCTGTGAGGAAATGCCTGCCGACATTCAGCAAGGCGTAACATATATACAATACGAAAAGACCGAGGATGTAGTAGGACCTTTGGCAACCACCTTCTTCGGTAATCCTACCAGCAGGATGAAACTGATAGGCGTGACAGGTACCAATGGCAAGACCACCATTGCTACTGTATTATATAATATGTTTAGGAGAATGGGACACAAATGCGGCCTGTGCAGTACCGTTTGCAACTACATAGACGGAAAAGCTGTTCCCACAGAATGTACAACGCCCGACCCCATCACACTAAACCGTCTTCTGGGTCAAATGGCTGATGCAGGATGTGAATATGCATTCATGGAAGTCAGCAGCCACAGTGTAACGCAGAAGAGAATCGGAGGATTGAAATTTGCGGGAGGTATCTTCACGAATCTTACTCGCGACCACCTCGACTACCACAAGACATTCGAGAACTACAGGGATGCCAAGAAAGCCTTCTTCGATGCATTGCCCAAGGGAGCATTTGCCATCACAAATGCCGATGATAAGAATGGGGCTGTAATGGTTCAGAACACAAAGGCAAAGGTAAAGACATATTCGACACGCACTGCAGCCGACTTCAAGGCAAAGATCCTGGAGGAAAGTTTCGAAGGAATGAATCTGGAGATAAACGGCCTGGAGGTATGCGTACAGTTTGTCGGACGTTTTAACGTAAGCAATCTGCTGGCCATCTACGGTGCAGCCGTTATGATGGGAATAGAACCTCAGGATGCTTTAATACACCTGAGCGCCATGAAACCGGTAAACGGCAGATTCGAAGCCATTAGATCCAGAAGTGGTGTCACAGCAATCGTAGATTATGCCCACACACCCGATGCACTGAAGAATGTGCTGGATACTATAAACGAAGTACTGAAACATCGCGGCCAATGCTGGACGGTATGCGGTGCCGGCGGCAACAGAGACAAGGGCAAGCGACCTCTGATGGCTCAGGAAGCCGTCAAGAACAGCGACCGTGTTATCATTACCAGCGATAATCCCAGATTTGAGGATCCTCAGGAAATTATCAACGACATGCTGGCAGGACTGACAGAAAAACAACGCCAGAGTGTACTGAGCATCATAGACAGAAGAGAGGCTATTCGCACGGCATGTATGCTGGCACAGCCCGGTGATGTTATCCTGGTGGCAGGAAAAGGGCACGAGGATTACCAGATAGTCCAGGGTGTTAAGCACCACTTTGACGACCACGAGATTATACAGGAAGCCTTTGGACTGGTGCAGAACATTACGAAGCTTAATTCATAATTCATAATTTTCAACTTTCAATTCTCAATTATCAACTATCAACTAAAGCATGTTATACTATCTGTTCAGATATTTAGGAGAATATGGCGTGAGCGGTGCTCACCTTTGGTCGTACATTTCATTCCGCGCACTCTTAACATTAGTGCTCTCGTTAATAATTTCAGTATGGTTTGGAGAGTACTTCATAAAATGGATGAAGCGTCGCGGAATCAACGAGGCACAACGTAACGCAAACATCGACCCCTATGGCGTGGAGAAGAAAGGCGTTCCTACCATGGGAGGCTTGATTATCATCATTGCTACCGTTGTACCGTGTTTGCTATTGGGCAGATTACGTAACATCTATATGTTGCTGATGATATTATCTACCGTCTGGCTGGGTGCCATCGGATTTGCTGACGACTACATCAAGATGAAAGTTACCAAGGATGGCTTAAGACCAATATACAAACTGATGGGACAAGCTTTATTGGGCCTCATCATTGGTCTGACTTTATGGCTAAGCCCTGACGCCGTGGTACGTGAGAATGTCAAGGCAGAAAACCAGGACACCACAGAAGAGGTAATATACAAGAACGAGGCAGTAAAAAGCACGATAACAACCATCCCATTTGTAAAGAACAATAACTTACGATATAGCGACATATTTGCCTTCCTTGGCAAATACCGCACTGCAGCAGGATGGATATTCTTTGTATTCATGACAACATTTGTGGTGATGGCCGTAAGTAATGGATGTAACCTAAACGACGGAATGGACGGTATGTGTGCAGGAAACTCGGCAATTATCGGTGTTGCACTTGCTATACTGGCATATGTAAGCAGCCATATCGTAATGGCAGGATACCTGAATATCATGTTTATCCCAGGCAGCGAAGAAATGGTAATATTCCTGTTAGCATTCGTAGGAGGACTGATAGGTTTCTTATGGTATAATGCCTATCCAGCTCAGATATTCATGGGTGACACAGGCAGCCTGGCCATTGGCGGTATCATTGCTGTTGCTGCCATCATCATACACAAGGAATTACTTATTCCACTACTCTGCTTCATATTTTTCATGGAGAGTGTCAGTGTTTTGCTTCAGACCAACTATGCAAAGATGGGTAACAAGAGAGGACAGAAATGGCGTGTCTTCAAAAGAGCCCCCATTCATGATACATTCAGAGTTGCACCAGGTCAGCTCCCTGCCGACTTCAAGGTGCTCATCAACTGGCCCAAAGGATGCTGGCTCGAATCAAAGATTACAGTCCGATTCTGGATTATTACCATAATACTTGCAGCACTAACCATAGTGACATTAAAGATAAGATAAGAAAATGAAAGATAGAATAGTTGTATTAGGTGCAGCCGAAAGTGGTGTAGGCGCAGCAGTCCTAGCGCTGAAAAAAGGTTTTGATGTCTTTGTCAGTGACATGGGAACCATAAAACCAGAATACAAGAATATGCTGGAGCAATACGCCATTGAGTGGGAGGAAGGACATCATACCGAAGAGAAGATTCTGAATGCCAAAGAAATCATTAAAAGCCCTGGTATTCCAGAAACAGCTCCTATGATTGTTAAGGCCAAAGAAGCTGGAATCCCCATTATAAACGAAATAGAGTTTGCCGGCAGATACACTCATGCCAAGATGATCTGTATCACAGGCTCTAATGGCAAGACAACCACTACCAGTCTTATCTATCACATTTTCAAGAACGCCGGTTACAATGTAGGCCTGGCTGGTAACATAGGAAGAAGTCTGGCGCTCCAGATTGCAGAAGGAAAAGAATACGATTACTACATCATCGAGTTGAGTAGTTTCCAGCTTGACAACATGTATAAGTTCCGCGCCAACATTGCTGTTCTGCTGAATATCACACCCGACCATCTGGATCGTTACAACAACAGCATGCAGGAATACACGGATGCCAAGATGCGTATTCTGCAGAACCAAACAGAAGAGGATGCTTTTGTTTACTGGGCTGACGACCCCATCATTGCCAAGGAACTGAAGAAATACGGTATTAAATCGCAGTTGTGTCCTTTCAGTATCCTGAAGAAAAACGGCATGATAGGATATATCAACGATGGACACTATGTGATTGAACGCCCCACTCCATTCAATATGGAGCAGGAAAGCCTGAGCCTGCACGGGAAACACAATATGTACAATAGCCTGGCTGCAGGTATTGCTGCTCACCTCAGTGGTATCAAAGACGAATCCCTCAAGCAGAGCCTGGGAGATTTTGAAGGCGTAGAACACAGACTGGAAAAGGTGGCTCGCGTTGGAGGCGTACAATACATCAACGATTCCAAGGCAACGAACGTGGATGCATGCTGGTATGCACTGGAAAGTATGACAACACCTACCATACTTATTATTGGAGGAAAAGACAAAGGTAATGACTATAATGCCATCAAGGATCTGGTGAAGAAAAAGTGTGCTGGCCTGGTATTCCTGGGAGCAGACAATACCAAGTTACACAACTTCTTTGATGGCATGGGAATACCCATTGCTGACACACACAGCATGAAAGACTGTGTTGCAGAATGTGTGAAAATGGCAAAACCCGGATATACGGTGTTACTGAGTCCCTGCTGTGCCAGCTTTGATCTCTTCAAGAACATGGAGGACAGAGGCGAGCAATTCAAGGAATTGGTAAGAGCATTATAATAGAATAAACTGTAAGAGGATTTAAAAGAAGACAAAGGAACAACAAGATATGACACTGGGCAATCTTAAAGAAAAAAGTTGGTTACAAGGCGACATGGTAATTTGGATGGTATTCCTATTCCTGTGCATGATATCTGTAATTGAGGTCTATAGTGCAACCAGTACCATGACCTACTCTAACGGACACTATTGGGATCCCGTATTACGCCATAGTGCATTCATAGCGATAGGAATAGTCTTTGCCTGGATTATAACACAGATATCATGCAACTGGTTCAAGCTGGGATCACTTGTCGTATTGGCCACGTCTATCCTGTTGCTTATTATAGTTCTGTTCACAACCAAAATCAATGGTGGTGCCCGCTGGCTTGAGATCGGAAAAATCTCTTTCCAACCATCGGAATTAGCTAAGATGGGATTGATTGGTTTTTCAGCCTTCGTCCTTTCTACATCAAGAGACGAGAAGGGTGCATCCAAGATAGGTACAAAGTGGGTATTGGGAGTAAGCGGGTTTGTTCTTCTGCTCATAGCTACGGAGAACCTATCCACTGCAGGTATCATATTCATTACCATTCTGGGTATCCTGTTCTATGCTCAGGCCCCAAAGAAAATCCTGGCAATTATCATTGGATTATTGATTGCCGGGGCAGTATTAGGAGCAACAACAGTCTATACTCTATCAAAATCCGAGGAAACGATGGAGAAAATGGCGCAGGGACCTCTGCATCGTATCCCCACATGGGTACACCGTCTTACCACGGACCACAAGATTCCAGATGACCCAAAAGACTACCCGTTGACAGATAACATACAGGTTACACATGCCAATATTGCCATTGGTACTTGTGGCATCATAGGAAAGGGGCCAGGCAATTCAGTTCAGCGCGATTACCTGCCACAGGCATACTCAGACTTCATCTACGCTATTATCATTGAAGAAACTGGAGTTTTTGGATTATTTGGAGTGATGTTCCTGTACCTGCTGCTGATGTGGCAGTCTATGAAGATTGCCAGCAGATGCAAGTCGAGGTTCCCGTCGTATCTGGTAATGGGACTGGCTCTTATGATTGTAATACAGGCAATGGTGAATATGGCTGTTGCAACAGGTGCCTTCCCTGTAACAGGTCAACCACTTCCATTAATAAGCCGAGGCGGAACCAGCACATTCGTGAATTGCGCATACTTTGGCATGATCCTTAGTGTAAGCAGAACAGCAAAAAGGAAAGAAGAGCATTCTATATAATATATAAGGTATATGGAAGATTTGAGAGTCATAATAAGCGGTGGCGGAACAGGAGGACATATCTTTCCTGCGGTAAGCATTGCCAATGCACTGAAGGAGTTGTACCCCAATGCAGAGATTCTATTCGTAGGGGCAGAGGGCAGAATGGAAATGCAAAAGGTTCCAGCTGCAGGTTATAAGATAGTGGGACTACCAGTCAGAGGATTATTACGGCCTCTATGGAAACCTGGCAATATAGGTGTATTGTGGGACTTCCTACGGAGCAAGAAGGCAATCAAGAAAACCATACGCCAGTTTAAACCTCACGTTGCCGTAGGAGTTGGCGGCTATGCAAGTTCAGCAACACTGAATGCAGCATATGAACTGGGCGTTCCATGCCTGATTCAAGAACAGAATAGTTTTGCAGGACTGACTAACAAGACATTAGCCAAGAAAGCCAGCAAGATATGTGTAGCTTACGAGGGTATGGAGCGTTTCTTCCCAAAAGAGAAGATACTGCTCACCGGCAACCCTGTCCGACAGAATTTAGTTAACAACAATATAACAAAAGAGGAAGCAGCCAACGCCTTTAACCTAAAAGCAAACGTACCCACAATACTCCTAGTAGGAGGAAGCTTGGGTGCAAAGACCATGAACGAGAGCGTACTGCAGAATCTAGACAAGATAGCAAAGGCTCCCATCCAGTTTATCTGGCAAACAGGCGGATATTACAAAGAGGCCATTACAAACGAACTGATGGGAAAAGATGTGCCGGAGAATTTGTTTATAACAGATTTTATAAGTCAGATGGATAAGGCATATCGACTGGCAGACCTAGTGATAAGCAGAGCTGGAGCAAGCAGTATCAGCGAACTCTGTCTGTTAGGTAAACCAAGTATTTTGGTACCAAGTCCGAATGTTGCAGAAGACCATCAGACACACAATGCCATGGCACTTGTCAACAAACAGGCTGCTCTCTACGTCAAGGATGCCAATGCAGTAACAGAACTTATTCCACTGGCACTACAGACCGTTGTTGACGCCGAGAAGTTGAAAACTTTGGGAGAGAATGCCTATAAGATGGCATATAAGGATTCTGCACGTATCATTGCAGAAGAGGTTTTAAAATTAGCAAAGAGATAAGAATATGAATTTAAACGATATAAAATCTGTATACTTCGTAGGCATAGGCGGCATTGGAATGAGCGCAATTGCCAGATATTTCCTGCACAAAGGTTTAGTCGTAGGCGGATACGACAAGACACCAAGTGATTTGACAAGAAAGTTGCAGGAAGAAGGTGCCTCTATTCATTATACAGAAGATGTAGAACAAATTCCCGAAGCATGTAAGAAGACCGACTCAACGTTGGTAATTTTCACACCAGCCATCCCTGCGGAACACAAAGAACTAGTATTCTTCCGCGAAAATGGATTCGAAATCCAGAAACGTGCTCAGGTACTTGGAACCCTTACACGTTCCCTGAAAGGACTCTGTGTAGCAGGAACTCACGGGAAAACCACCACCAGTAGCATGGCTGCTCATCTGCTGCACCAGAGTCATGTGGACTGTAACGCCTTCCTGGGAGGAATCACGAAGAACTATGGTACAAATTATATCATCAGTAAAGATAGTCCATACGTAGTGATTGAAGCTGATGAGTTCGACCGCAGTTTCCATTGGCTGACACCCTTTGCCAGTGTCATCACGGCAACAGACGCTGACCATTTGGATATCTACGGAACCGAAGAAGCCTACCTGGAGAGTTTTAGCAAATATAGCAGTCTTATACAACCTGGAGGCTTCCTGATTCTACATACTGGATTAAAGATGAAGCCTAATACGCAGGAAGGTGTCACCACCTATACATATAGCAGAGAAGAAGGAGACTTCCATGCCGAAAATGTAAGGATTGGCAACGGCGAGATCTCTTTCGACCTGATATCTCCATTCGGGAATATAAAGAACATAAAACTGGGCGTTCCCGTAAGCGTAAACATAGAAAACGGGATTGCGGCTATGGCTCTTGCTCAAATAGCTGGCGCCGAACAAGAAGAAATCCGGAAAGGGATGGAATCCTTTGGCGGAGTAGACCGCAGATTCGATTTCAGGTTGAAGACAGAGAAGATAGCATACCTAAGCGACTACGCCCATCATCCCGCAGAGATTCGCCAGAGCCTGCTCAGCATCAAACAACTCTATGAAGGGAAACGTATAAAAGTTATCTTCCAACCCCATCTGTATACAAGAACCAGAGATTTCTATCATGAGTTTGCTGATGCACTGTCCCTGCTGGATGATGTAGCAATCGTAGATATCTACCCTGCAAGAGAAGCGCCTATCCCAGGTGTAACCAGCGCACTCATCTATGATAACCTGCGTTCCGGCATTAAGAAACAGATGTGCAAGAAAGAAGAAATCTGTGATGTGGTACGTCAGGGAGGATTTGATGTGCTTATTACATTAGGAGCTGGAGACATTGAAAATTATGCCGACCAAATAACAGAAATACTTAAACCCCTATCATGAAAATTGCGCTCAAAGTAATACTTCTACTACTAGTTGCCGGCTATCTGGTCTTCGCAATAGTTGAGTTCTCCCAACGCACGGAAGAACGCATATGTGAAGCCGTGGACATACAGATAATAGATAGCGTGGAAGGCGGATTCGTAACCACCGACTACATACACGGTATACTGACAAAGAATAAAGTATTTGCCGAAGGACAGAGACTAAGTAGCATCGACATACAAGGGTTACAGGAAACACTTCAGAAAGACCCCTATATCGATAGTGCCAGATGCTACTGCTCGGCAGCAAGCCATTTGTGTATCCAAATTATTCCACAACGTCCCATTCTTCATGTCATACAAGATAACGGGGATAATTACTACCTGGACGGAAGTGGCGCCATCATGCCTGTAGACAATGCAAACATCGATTTATGCGTCGCAACAGGAAACATCACAAAAGAATACGCGAGAAAGAAACTCATGGAATTAGCAAAGTTCATATACAGGGATGAGTTTTGGGACAAACAAATAGAACAGATTCACGTAACAAGTAATCGTGAGATAGAGCTATACCCAAGAGTTGGAGAACATGTAATAGTTTTAGGAACAACAGAGAATTTTCAAAAAAAACTAGAGAACTTGATGATATTTTACAAAAACGGCCTCAGTAAAACAGGATGGAACAAATACTCAGTGATTAATCTGTCGTATAATGGACAGATTGTATGTACCAAGAAAAATAACACAAAAAAAATATAGACTATGGGAGCAGAAAAGGACATTATCGTTGCCGTGGAACTAGGTTCCACCGCCATTAGAGGCATTGCTGGTAAGAGGGAAGCAGATGGTACCATGCGAATCTTGGCTATTCATCAAGAAGAAACCAACGATTCCATCAGAAAAGGATTAGTCGACAATATCGACAAGACTACGCAGGCCATATCACATGTAATAAAAAAGATTAACGAAGATTTAGGCATTAACGTAAAGCGTATCTTTGTAGGATTGTCTGGTCAGTCTCTGAGAACGTTGGAGAACAAAGTTCCTTACCAGTTTGCAGAGAAAACACTCATTGACAACAAGCTCATAGATCAGTTAAAGGAAATAAACAATGGTGTTGTATATCCTCAGACTAAAATACACGACGTGATACCTCAGGAATACAAAATAGGTAATCGTTTTATTCAAGATCCCGTAGGAATGCAATGCGAGCAGATAGAAGCTCGTTTTATCAACGTTGTTGCCCGCAATGGTATCAGCGAAAATGTTGAAAGATGCGTAAAAAATGCTGGACTTGAGGTTGCCGATATGTTTATAGCACCTATTTGCCTGGCAGACTGCCTGCTCACCGCAAACGAGAAGCGTTCTGGATGTGCATTGGTAGATATAGGAGCTGACACGACTACAATCTCCGTGTACTACTCTAATATACTTCGTCATCTTGTTGTAATTCCTTTAGGTGGAAGCAATGTCACCACAGATATTAGTACAAAGAGTATAGAACTTGGAGAAGCTGAGCAACTTAAACTCAAATATGGCACTGCATGGCACGAGAACGAAGATGAGCCCAATAAGAACAAAATTCAGATAAGTTTTGACCGTACCATCACAGAAGGCGAGCTCTCTAATATTACAGAAGCACGATACGAGGAAATAATTGTTAACATCTGGGCACATATTAAGCAGTATGATGACAAACTACTTTCAGGCATCCTTCTGACCGGTGGAGCAAGCAAGGCAAACAATCTGGTTAAAGCTATTACGGAGTACACACAAACCGACAAGCAAATCAGACTTGCCAAGGGATTGCCACTTAACATTAGTCTGTCATCTAACATAAACATCCCGGAAGAGACCAACCTGTATACACTTATGGCACTGTTACTCAAGGGAGATCAGAATTGTGTAGGCGAGGCTCCTGAAGTTCCAACTGTTACTCCTCCAGTTACTGAAGAAGTAATAGAGGAACCCAAAGAGGATATTGTACCCGAGCCAAACGAAACAGCGGCTCCGGAAGATGTCAAGGAACCTGAAGAAGTGAAGATAGAAGAGAAGGAGAAACCGAAGAAAGATGGCGGCGTAAAGAAAAAGATACACAATGTATTTAGTGTAATCAAGAAGATGCTGACCGACCCGGAGGAGGAAGAAGAGATAACAGACGAAAATTAACCGTTAAAGAAGAATGTATTATGGCAAACAATATGAATTTAAACCAAGGAGGCATTTCTTTTAACTTCGAGTCTAAAGCATCACAAAGCATCATCAAGGTAATTGGTGTTGGTGGTGGTGGCGGAAATGCCGTTAATCATATGTATCGTGAAGGTATCCATGATGTTACCTACGTATTGTGCAACACCGACAAGAAAGCATTAAGCGACTCTCCAATACCCAACCATCTGCAACTGGGTAAAGACGGACTTGGAGCAGGAAACCGTCCGGAAAAGGCAAGACAAGCGGCCTTGGAAAGCATGGACGAGATCAAAGAAATGCTCAACGATGGAACACGCATGGTTTTCATCACGGCCGGAATGGGCGGCGGTACCGGTACTGGAGCAGCTCCTATCATAGCTCAGTGTGCTAAAGACGCTGGCATTCTTACAGTAGGTATTGTAACCATCCCCTTCAAGTTCGAAGGTAACAAGAAAATCAACCAAGCCTTGGATGGTGTTGAAGAGATATCCAAGCACGTTGACGCCCTGTTAGTTATAAATAATGAAAGACTGCGTGAGATCTATCCTGAGTTGACAGTACTGACTGCCTTTGCAAAGGCTGATGATACACTTAGCATCGCAGCAAAGAGCATTGCAGAGATTATCACAATGCATGGCATTATGAACCTTGACTTCCAGGATGTAACAACTGTCCTGAAGGACGGTGGCGTAGCTATTATGAGTACAGGATATGGAGAAGGTGAAAACCGTGTGACAAAGGCTATTAATGAAGCACTGAACAGCCCGCTGTTAAACAACAACGACATCTTCAATTCCAAGAAAGTTCTGTTGAACATAAACTTCTGCAGCGACAAGGAAGACGAAAGCCTTATGATGGAGGAAATGAATGAGGTTCATGACTTCATGAGAAAATTCCGCGAAGATGTAGAGGTAAAATGGGGACTTGCTACAGATAGTTCATTAGGCAATAAGGTAAAGATTACCCTGCTTGCTACTGGTTTCGGTTTGCAGAATGTTCCTGGAATATCTGAATTGTCCGAGCAGCAGACACGCGAGAAAGCGGCGATTGAAGCTGAAGAGAAGCAGAAAGAAGGAGAAAGAATAGAAATGTACTATGGCAGTGATGTTACATCACCCCGCAGACGTCGCTATGTTCATATCTTTAGAGATGACGAACTCGACAATGACGATATCATTTCTATGGTAGAAACACTGCCAACTTATCGTCGCACAAAGGAAGATCTAAACAAGTTCTCCTCTACAAAGCCCGCTACAATGCCTACAGAGACCCCCGACACAGAGTCTGACGGAATATTGACATTCAATTTCTAGAAGAAAAGAATATTAGGAAAATATCGTTCGCAGCACATCCAAGGATTTCAATTCCGGAAATTCGGGGATGTGCATGCGATAATAGTCTAACAACACACTCAACACCCTTGCTCTCTGCTGACGAGTGAAACGGAAAAGGTGCATCGTTGCATAGTCCATTCTCAACAGGAAAGGCAGCAGAGCAGACTCTTCTGCATTCAAATACTGACTATGTGAAGGAATCACACCTACCATAGAAGCATCTTTCATATCAAAAACCATTCCATTCTCGTAATCCTGAATATTAGGCCAGAAGCCCAGGAAACGCGTAAGACGCATCAGGAATACAAGATGAAAATTGGCTCCCCCCTTTTCTGAACGATCAAACCACTGAAGGCTATTACACAGATAGGAAAATAAGGTATGATTAGCTATCTCATGCTTTAAGGCATAATAAAGAAACTCTGATAAGAAAAGAGAAACCGTTCCTTTGATTGGGTCATAAGGCAATGAACCATAAGAGACGTGCAATTTCATATCACTTATCTTCTGCAGAGCCTGATTAGGTCTAAGGTCATAATCCAGTTCCAAGATGTTCAATGGGCGTAATAGCAGAGTTTTAACATTACTACGCTTATGTTTGGGCATCTTAACCAAAAAACCCACATTTCCATGCAGTTGTGTGTAGATATTGACAATAATACTATCGTCATTGTATCTAAACTGATGCAACACAACTCCTAATGTTCGTTCTAACATGCCCTTCTATATTCATTTATATGGTAAAGTTATCAAAAAAAAGAGAAATTCTGTGTCTATTGGTCTATTTTTACAACACAAAGAACATTTTTTCTCAAAAATATTTTGTCAGTCAACGAAAAAGACCTACCTTTGCAACCGCAATTGAGGAAACTCACTCAAAAGCACTGGCTTAAACGCCGAAGGTTTGGTCCCTTCGTCTATCGGTTAGGACGAGAGATTTTCATTCTCTAAAGAGGAGTTCGACTCTCCTAGGGACTACAATAGAACAAAATAAAACAAAAATTCAAGATGGCTAATCACAAATCATCAGTCAAGAGAATCCGTCAGGAGGAGAAGAGAAGACTCCACAACAGATATTACGCCAAGACAATGCGTAATGCTGTACGCAAATTGCGTGCAACCACAGACAAGGCTGCAGCTATTGAGTTGTTCCCAAGCGTTCAGAAGGCTCTGGACAAATTGGCAAAGGTCAACATTATTCACAAGAATAAAGCTGCCAACCTGAAGTCTAAGCTGGCTCGCCACATTCAGAAGCTGGCTTAATTCGCACTCTATTTGTCATAGCGGACACAAGTAAGAGCAGTTTCCATACGGGAGCTGCTTTTTTTGTTTTCTTTCCTTTGCCGTTTGCTTATTTTTATGTAAATTTGTACCAAATTTAACGTCATTCTTAAACAATGGAAGAAATACAAAAGAACAACGCGGAATATAGTGCCTCTAATATCCAAGTGTTGGAAGGATTAGAGGCCGTACGCAAACGTCCCGCCATGTACATTGGCGATATCAGCGAAAAGGGATTGCATCACCTTGTATATGAGACGGTCGACAACTCCATCGATGAAGCCTTAGCCGGATACTGTACACATATTGAGGTAACCATCAACGAAGACAACTCCATTACCGTACAAGATAACGGTCGAGGAATCCCCGTTGACATGCACGAGAAAGAGCACAAGAGTGCCCTTGAGGTCGTTATGACAGTTCTGCATGCCGGAGGTAAATTCGATAAGGGTAGCTACAAAGTCAGCGGTGGTTTACATGGTGTGGGTGTAAGTTGTGTAAACGCCCTCTCCACAAGAATGGTATCACAAGTTTATCGTGACGGAAAAATATATCAGCAGGAATATCACATTGGAAAGCCCCTGGCTCCAGTAGCTGTGATTGGCGAAACCGAATTGCGTGGTACTCGTCAGCAGTTCTGGCCCGATGGCAGCATCTTCACTACTACAACATACAAATATGACATCCTGGCTAACCGTATGCGCGAATTAGCGTACCTGAATGCCGGTATCACCATTACACTCACCGATCTTCGTCCTGACGAAGAAGGAAAGACCCGTTCAGAGAAGTTCTATAGCGAAGGCGGTCTGAAGGACTTTGTCCGTTACATTGAGAGTACACGTACATCACTCTTCAATGATGTCATTTACCTGAACACCGAGAAGCAGGGTATACCCATTGAGGTGGCCATCATGTACAACACAGCTTACTCAGAGAATCTGCACTCATACGTCAATAACATCAACACCATAGAGGGTGGTACACACCTACAGGGATTCCGTGCAGCGCTAACACGTACCCTCAAGACGTATGCCGAGCAGGAATGCACGAAGGAACTGGAGAAACTAGCCAAGAACAATATTGAAATTAGCGGTGAGGACTTCCGTGAAGGTCTGACAGCTGTTATATCTATCAAGGTTGCTGAGCCTCAGTTTGAAGGACAGACAAAGACCAAATTAGGTAACAGCGAAGTCGCAGGTGCCGTACAGCAGGCCGTAGGTGAGGCTTTGGCACAATATCTCGAGGAGAACCCCCGTGAGGCAAAACTCATCGTCGAGAAGGTGTTGCTGGCAGCTCAGGCTCGCGTAGCAGCACGTAAGGCTCGTGAGAATGTTCAACGCAAGAACCCCATGAGTGGTGGTGGCCTTCCAGGCAAACTCGCAGACTGCTCCGACAAGGATCCCGCTGCTGGCGAGCTCTTCATCGTGGAGGGTGATTCTGCCGGCGGTTCAGCCAAGCAGGGACGCAACCGTCACTTCCAGGCTATCCTGCCTATCCGTGGTAAGATTTTCAACGTGGAGCGTGTGATGTGGAACAAGGCTTTTGAGCACGAGGAAGTCAACAACATCTTCCAGGCACTGGGCGTTAAGTTTGGATTGAACCCCGACGACTACAAAGAAGCCAACTACGATAAACTGCGCTATTACAAGACTATCATCATGACCGATGCCGATGTCGATGGTTCTCACATCGACACCCTTCTGATGACACTTTTCTTCCGCTTCATGCCACAGCTTATCCGCGATGGACGCCTGTATATTGCTACACCTCCTCTGTATCGTTGTAAGATTGGCAAGGTTGAAGAATACTGCTATACAGAGGAAGATCGCTTGCGCTTCATGGAGAAGTACAACAACGGCAAGGAAGAAGGCATGTTCACACAGCGCTACAAAGGTCTTGGTGAAATGAACCCAGAGCAGTTGTGGGAGACAACCATGAATCCCGAAACACGTTTGCTCAAGCAGGTTACCATCGAGGATGCTGCCGCAGCTGACTATGTATTCTCTATGCTGATGGGCGAGGATGTTGGTCCACGTCGTGAATTCATCGAACAGAATGCTGTTTACGCAAATATCGACGCATAAAAGATATATCAGATAAAGAAAAGGGGTGTGGCTTACGCTACACCCCTTTATTTTATAATTCTATATATTCATACGTGTTACCAACCGTCTGCAGGTAACGCTCAAAATCTTCCCGCTTTATCACCACCGTTCCACGGCAATCGTTAGGATGAAAACTTAACGTTTCAGCTTGTAGTAAGCGACTGTCCAGAAAAAGATGTACATGATGTTCCGTGTCGTTAATCAGCCCAAAAGGTGAAACGCTGCCAGGTTCCAGACCTAGATAGCGCATCATTCGTTCGGACGACGCAAAAGAGAGCTTGCCTGGGGCATTCTTGCCTTGCGCAACCAGAGACTCCTTTAAACGGTGCTCCAAGTCATGAATGTCCAAGTCATAGTCGCAATGAAAGCACACTAGATAATGCTGGTTACCTTTATGATTACGCAGGAAGATGTTTTTACAATGAACACTTCCGTCATCCTTCCACCAACGCTTAGCCTCCTCAATGGTCCTTCCCTCCGGGTGGTTATAGTTGGTAAAGGGAATCCCATGCTCCCTTAAATAATTCAGGACCAGCTCTTCTCTCTCCATAATGATGCGATTATATATAATGTTGGTTTTCCAATTCTGTTACCACTGTTTCCAGTTCTCTGTACCATGTTTCACCGAAACGACGGATAAGCGGTTCCTTCAGGAACTGATAAACGCGAATACCGTTTTCTTTTCCTAAGGCAACAGCATCCTTGCATATATCCCAGCGATGATAGTTAAGACCCGTCAGACTGCCCATCTTCTTTTCGCGAATAGGATACAAGTGGCAGCTAATAGGACGTTGTGCCAATAAACATCCATTCTGCCCACGGAAGCAACAGTCGCAGCTGCCTATGATACTGGTTACCAATTCACCTTCCGGATCTGAATAAGCCACGCCCTGTTTGTCTATAACAGCCTGAGCCTGAGCATTCAGATTAGGCCAGATTTTGTCCAATTGATCCTCTATGTAAGCAATTTCGTCCAGCGTTACAGGCGCTCCGGCATCACCCTCCTCACAACAACGCCCATGACACTTCTGAATATCACAACAGAAGAATTCTGTTACAATATCAGTATGCACAATAACATCGCCCACCATTAACATGGGGGGCAAGTCTTTTTTACCATTGTATGGGCTGTTGGCCATGCTGCTGTAGGTACTGATTACACAACACAAAATGATTGTTACCGAAAAAACCTCGGTAGGCACTCAGAGGACTGGGATGAGCTGAACGAAGTATGCAATGTTTACCAGCGTCTATCAGCGATGCTTTTTTCCCGGCAGGCGCTCCCCACAGCATAAACACCAAGCCCTCACGTTCACGACTCAATGTACTGATAACTGCATCTGTAAAAGTCTCCCACCCGTGTCCACTATGACTGAATGCCTGATGCTGACGTACACTCAAACATGTGTTCAAGAGGAACACGCCCTGTTTAGCCCATCGTGTCAGATTTCCACTCTGCGGTATAGGAGCACCCGTCTCAGATTCTATCTCCTTAAAGATATTCACCAAAGAAGGCGGAAACTGGACTCCATCGTTTACACTGAAACAAAGTCCATGCGCCTGACCGGGTTCGTGATAAGGATCCTGTCCAAGAATTACCACACGCACCTGATCAAAAGGTGTTGTATCGAATGCATTAAAGATCAGGCGGCCCGGGGGATAACAAACGCAGGAGCCATACTCCGAGCGAACGAAACGAGTCAGTTCCTCAAAGTATGGCTTCTCAAATTCCTGATTAAGATGAGCCTTCCAGCTATCTTCTATTCTAACATCCACTGGGGAGAGTCTTTATTTTATCAGGCACTTACCTGTCATGTCAGCAGGCTGCTCCAAGCCCATAATGTGCAGGATACTGGGAGCAACATCGGCCAGAACGCCATTCTCTACCTTAGCATTCTTGTTCTCTGTTACATAGATAAAGGGAACAGCATTCAAAGAGTGAGCTGTATTAGGTGTTCCATCGGCATTAATGGCATTGTCTGCATTACCGTGATCGGCAATGATGATAGTCTCATAACCAACCTTCTTAGCTGTTTCAACCACCTCATTGACACACTGATCAACAGCCTTTACTGCAGCCTCAATAGCCTCGTAAACACCTGTATGACCTACCATATCACCATTGGCAAAGTTAACAACGATGAAGTCATATTTATCTTCTTTGATAGCAGCTACCAACTTATCCTTTACCTCAAATGCACTCATCTCTGGCTTCAAATCGTATGTTGCCACCTTAGGACTAGCCACCAGAATGCGCTCTTCACCCTCGTAGGGGGCTTCACGACCTCCGTTAAAGAAGAACGTGACATGAGCATATTTTTCGGTCTCAGCTGTATGTAACTGCTTCAAACCCTTAGATGCGATGTACTCGCCCAATGTATTGGTAACATTCTCCTTGGGGAAAAGAATATGCACGCCTGTGAAGCTGGCATCATATGGAGTCATACAATAATACTGAAGACCAGGGATAGTCTTCATACCCTGCTCAGGCATATCCTGCTGTGTAAGCACAATAGTAAGTTCCTTGGCACGGTCGTTACGGTAGTTAAAGAAGATAACCACATCGCCCTCCTTGATAGTGCCATCGATGGTGCTATTGTTAATAGGCTTGATGAATTCATCTGTTACACCCTCATCATAACTATCCTGCATAGCAACTACCATGTCGCTGGCCTGCTTACCTTCAGCGCTAACAAGAAGGTCGTAAGCAATTTTCACACGCTCCCAACGCTTATCACGGTCCATAGCATAGAAACGGCCAATGATGCTGGCGATGGCTGCATTACCAGCCTCAGCACACTTATCCGTAACTTGCTTAATGAAGCCTTTACCACTCTTGGGGTCTGTGTCGCGGCCATCCATAAAGCAGTGTACAAAAGTATTCTGGACTTTGTATTCCTTACCGATCTCGATAAGCTTAAACAAGTGGTCTAATGAAGAATGAACGCCGCCATTACTGGTAAGACCCATCAAATGAACGTTCTTGCCGTTCAATGTTGCATACTCGTATGCATTTACAATCTCAGGATTCTTCAGGATGCTTCCGTCAGCACAGGCACGGTTAATCTTTACCAAGTCCTGATAAACGATACGACCGGCACCAATGTTTAGGTGACCAACCTCAGAATTACCCATCTGACCATCGGGCAAACCAACATTCTCACCGCATGCCAACAACTGGCTATTAGGATAATTCTTCTGCAGAGAATCCATGTAAGGAGTAGGTGTGTTGAAAATAACATCGCCCTTACCTTTATTACCAATGCCCCAGCCGTCCAGGATCATCAAAAGTGCTTTTTTAGCCATATTTTTTCTTGTTTTTAATTGTTATTCCTTTTTCAGGCTGCAAAATTACGAAAAATCGAGCGCAGGACAAAAGAATTTATTCTTTTTTATGCCGAGATGGGGTATTTTCGGTGATAGGCTAAGTTACAAATGAGTGAGCGGAATACAAAATAAAAACAATTACCGCCGGGAATCTATTCTGCATAAATCAGATACTTCTTTCGTTGTTGCTTGAATTGCTCCACATCATCCCTCCAAGAGGCTTCGATATCAGCAGCTGAGGCACCTGCCACAATCATTTCACGGATATAGGTTTGCCCCATCAGCAGGTCAAAGAAATTACCTCCTCGCTGAAAGAATTCTTCCTTCTGGGGGAAACGGTTGTAGGCATCTACCAGATAGCTCAGGTCTATGCGTCTCAACTGTTGCAAGTCGCCTAAATCCAGGACTCTTAGATCCACTCCATGACACGCGTTCCCCTTTTGAGGCGGATTCTTCGCACCAGGACGGCTCTCTGGAATAAAGATAAACTGATAATCCGCGAAACTAGGGTGTCCATAGAGTTGGAAAGGCGCATCTGTTCCGCGTCCCAACGAAACGGGAGTCCCCTCGAAGTAGCAGAGGCTAGGATAGAGATAGACAGAAAGCATGTTGGGAAGGTTGGGACTTGGCGCTATGGGAAGGGCATAATGACTTTGGTGAGTATATCCTAAACAGGGGATTACGTCCAACCGAGAGGATGGCACCCAACCTTCTCCCTGTGCCATGAAAGCCAACTCGCCCAGCGTCATACCATGTACAATAGGAATGGGGAGTGCCCCTACTCCACTCTTCAACTTCATATCTAAAATAGGGCCGTCCACAAAATGTCCATTGGGATTAGGACGGTCAAGGATGACAACCCTCTTGTTGCATTCACTGCAGCGTCGCATCAGTTGCAACATCGTTATGTAATAAGTGTAAAAGCGCAGCCCTACATCCTGGATGTCTACAAGTAGTACATCGAAGCCCTGCATCGCCTCATCGTCAGGTCCCATCTTTTTCCCGTCGTATAGCGAGAGGATGGGAATACCAGTCTTTTCGTCTAAACTACTGTTCACTCGTTCGCCAGCATCTGCTGTTCCCCGGAATCCGTGTTCTGGAGAAAAGAGAGTGACCACGTTGACACCTTTGCGCAGCAACACATCCAGGATATGCTCTCCCGATTTCTGGCAACCCGTTCGGTTACTGTACAACGCTATGCGCTGCCCCTCCAAGAGTGGCAGGTACAGTTCCTCCCTTTCATCACCCAATGTAATCCTCTCGTTGTCCCATCTGGGTTCACCAGCAAAAAGGGGACAACAACTGAGGCAGAGAATCAGTATCGCATACTTGTGTAGCTTAGACATTTGTTGATATAATTATGGGCGTTTCTATTGAACAGAGACTTTCTTCCCATCAATAATATACAAACCCTTCTGAGGTTGCTGAATCCGACGGCCAGAGAGATCATAGCATTGGCCATTAGACCATTTTCCATTCACCAATCCCTCTCCCTGAGTCACACCTTCAATCCCTGTAGCGGCCTCCCATTCATCCAAGTCGCCTACGATGGTTCCATAACTTGCCCAGTCAGAACTCTTGTATTTCTGAAGAACACTGGCATACACATGGATAATAGGTTCACTACTGAACAGGTAACTACCAATACTGGGAGGTGTAAGAGCTTTGACATACACATTTTTAACCTTGGAATTATAAAATGAGCCCTTTGACAGAGTCTTGGCACCCTTGCCGATAATCACTGTAGACAAATCATCGCAGTAAGCAAAGGCATCTTCACCTATTGCAGTAACCTTGTCAGGAATTTCAATCATTTTAAGACCAGAACGGGAGAAAGCGTCGGAGCCTATCTGCGTAAGGGTCTGAGGAAGACGCATGGAAACAAGTTTTGTAAAATCACAGAAAGCACAACTTCCTAAGACATTGCTTGATGATATCTTGTTAGACTGATAGTACGCCACGCCACCAGCTACAAGCTGAGCTTCTGAAAGATCTATTGATGCCAGATGCTTTTCGCTAATGAGCTGACGCATGTGCTTGATGTCTGTCCCATTAAACTTTCCACTAAGTATAAGCTTGACGGTCAGGTCTGACATGCTATTGGGGAGCTGACCGGCTTTAGGCAACACAATCCTCTCTTCGCCACCATCGACTCTGGTAACTTCGTGCAAGGAGCCGTCAGCATCAAGGGAGTAGATAGTGAAATCACGTCCCACACTATTAGGGATGCAGATATCACGGGTATTAGAAGCATACTTGACATTTCCAGCCTCATCCAACATCAGGAAACCTACTCCACCGTTACCATCCATGGCATAGAGACTATCAGCACACAGATAAACATACGACGAAGGCTCACTTGCTCCTGGCAGATAGCTGATAAACTGGCCCAGGTCGCCACACTGGCCCAACTTCTCACCTGAACGATAGTAGCGCTGCTGACCAGCCTTTGTAACAAAATCCGTGGTAGGCACATTCTCCACACGATCCTCCACAAAGATAATCTCGCGATTCTTTACAGGGTATTGGGCAATCTTGCTCTTAGTGTTATTGATATCCACCAGTCTGTTTGTTACATAATGGTCACCGTAGCATTCCAGATAGCGGTTGTTGGCAGGTTCGAAGAACCCGTAAACGGTGAAGAAGTCAGTAAGATCCTCCTGAGCTACCTCGCACACCTTACGCACGAACTTCAGGCCAGAATTGTTGGTGTTTGAACCGTAAGGCACAATCTTATCCTTGCGCAAAGCCTTGAAAAGCTCGGGATAGAACGATGTATTCTTCTGTGCCTGATGATAATAAAGATAAAGGGAATAATACATGCGCAGACAGCTATTATCGACAGGTCTCCAATAGAATGGCTCGTGACGGGCAAACTCCTTCATGGTAACGCTCAAGGGTCTGCCTGTTGAGGCTCTGTGTCCAGTCAGAAAACGGCAAACGTTGGAAAAGAGGTCATTACTACCCTCTGTAACACCCTCCAACATGATTGGAGACTGGAGCTGGTGTCCGAATTCGTGCGCAATACCTCCCTCGTCATACCCCTCGATATTCGTACTGTATGGATTCAGGAAATACTGGGAAGCACCCTCTGAGAGGTGAATACCAAACTCATTGGCATGGGCATAGGAACCGGGCGAGTCGTTGTCGACGAAGGTCGGATTGTTGAAGTAACCAGGATAAAAAGCATCACCGCCTGTAAGATACCATGGTGCACCAGCTTTTTCGCCGTTAGCCACAGACTCACAAACTCCCAAAAGATCCTTTTCCCATACAGAAAGACTATCCGTACACTCCACAGTCTTAGCAATCTTATTGGGGTATCTTTTCCTGAGGATAGATGTCCAGATACTCAGAACCGTATGCTTGCCCTTCATAACAAAGGCGGAATGAGTAGCAGCGGCAAGCAGTTTCTTGTAGTCGGCATCTGTATGGCGTGAAGCATCAAAGTAACCTTCCACCTTGCCGCCCTCAATGTGTATCTTTATATCGGGCCACTCGCTCACTCGCTTGGTCATAGACTTCGTGTCGGCAGTATAGAGAATGTAATACAGCTTATCAGCATCACCGTCCAGGATATTAAGGCCCTTCTTCAGCTTTTGGCCGGTCTTGGCGCTGTTGATCATCTTATCCACTCCTATACCTGCTATGTACAGCGTAGCATCAGCGGGAACGTCACTATCTACAAAGACATAGAGCCGGTCTGAATATGACTGAGCCAGAATACCAGTAGGGTTGCCCATATAGGATGCGGCACGACTCCACAATTTATCGTTCCAATACGAGGCATCGCTATATGCTTTGTAGCTATGGATGCGGAACTCCTGTTCGTAGGTAGCCCAAGAGTTGTTCTTCACCTTGAGGGCGATACCAACCATATACTCTGGCATACCACCCTCTGTCAATGCTGTGGTTAAAGCCTCGTCTGTCATAGCCTGATATTCGGGCTTCAACTGGGTACAAGCAGCATCCTCAAAGAAGGTGCTGCATAACCCACTAACAATATCACTTTCCTCTGGTTCTTCTGGATAATAATTTGCCAGTGTGCCGTATATAGAGCTGTAATATTCTTTCCATGCCGAGGACGCTTTATAGTCGGCCAAAGCATCCTTATAGACATACATGGTAACCTTACCACCAAACAGATACGAAGAAATGGCTGGAGGTGTCATAGGCTTCACGTATGCCCTGGTAACAGCAGAACCGTAGAACACGCCCTTGCTTAGTTGGTTAACTTTCTTGCCGATAACGACTGTTGCCAGTGAGTTGCAGTAGGCGAAGGCATCCTCGCCAACCGACCTGACACTATTAGGGATGTCTATTGTCTTCAGGCCCGTGTTTGCAAAGGCATTATTCTGGATGGATGTCGTAGTGCTGGGCAGAACCATTGCCACAAGTTTCGAGCACTGATAGAACATCTTCTCGCCAATCACGTCGTCTGTCGTGGTGTAATTCTCGTTGTAAGCCTCGCCACCAGAGACGATGCGAACACCTGACCAATCAAGAGAGGTGACAGTTCCCTTGTTGACTAGAGAGCGGATGTACTTGATATCGGTACCATTAATAAAACCCGTCACCTTCAGTTTTTTATCACTGGACGGCAACAATGAAGCCAGCGTTCCGGCCTCTTGTACATTCACCTCGCTGTCTGCCCATGCCCCAACTGGGTCACAGCAAACAATGGAAGCCAATAGTAGCTTCACAATTAAAACAAAACTATTCCTTTTCATAATATAGCGATTTAAGTATTTTCAGACGGCAAATTTACGAAATTATGAAAGACCCGCCAAATTCCACGACTCCTTCAGGTTATTTTCCCTATCTTTTTAACAATCGTTGTTAAATCAGGAATCTCGTGATTAGCACTTGGTAGCCCAAAAGAAAATAAAAGCAGGGATTAGCCAAAATCGAACTCTAACTGCTGTGTATTCCCCAACAAGTTAAAACTCATACGGTGATAAGGTGTGGTGCCGAACTGGCGGATGGCTTCGCGATGCACCTTGGCTGGATAACCCTTGTTCTTGTCCCAATGATATTGGGGGAACTCCTTGTGGATGCGCAGCATAAAGTCGTCCCTGTATGTCTTGGCCAGGATGCTGGCAGCTGCAATAGAGAGGTACTTGCCGTCGCCCTTCACAATAGTGGTTGCCGGCACATCCCCATAGGGTTTCCAACGGTTGCCGTCCACAATGATGTTCTGGGGACGGAGCTGCAACTGATCCAATGCCCTATGCATGGCCAGGATGCTGGCGTTAAGGATGTTTATGCGGTCAATCTCGTGGTTATCTACAATACCCACAGCCCAAGCCAACGCTTCACGTTCTATCACGTCGCGCAAGAGATAGCGCTTTATCTCGGTAAGTTGTTTAGAATCATTCAGCAACTCGTTCTCATAGTCGGGGGGCAAAATCACAGCAGCGGCAAACACAGGGCCTGCCAGACAACCACGGCCAGCCTCATCACAACCGGCCTCAATCAAATCTTTTTTATAATATGCTTTTAACATTTTTGTTCTCCCTCCCTCGGGGAGGGCCGAGTAGGATTTTTAGAACATCTGCTTTACTCTCTGAATGCCGGCCACCAAAGCATCCACCTCTTCACGAGTGTTATATAAGGCAAAGCTGGCACGGCATGTTCCTTCTATGCCCAAACGATGCATCAATGGTTCAGCGCAATGGTGACCAGTACGAACAGCAATACCCAAACGATCCAGCAACGTTCCCATGTCCAAGTGGTGGATATTCCCCACCTGAAAACTGATAACAGCATCGTGCTGATTAATGTCTTTGGGGCCAAATATATGCATTCCCTCTATTTGGTTCAACTGCTGCATGGCATATTGCGTAAGGTCACGCTCGCGTGCCTCTATGACATCCATACCGACGGCACTGACGTAATCCAATGCCCGTGCCAGACCTGTGCTGGCCACATAGTCAGGTGTTCCAGCCTCGAACTTAAAGGGCAGTTCGTTAAAAGTTGTGCGCTCGAACGACACATTCTTTATCATCTCACCGCCGCCCATATACGGAGGTAATTTCTCCAGCCATTCCTCCTTACCATACAGTACGCCAATACCTGTAGGGCCATATATCTTGTGACCGCTGAAGGCGAAGAACTCACAATCCAGCTCTTGCACATCCACTTTCATGTGGGGCGTACTCTGTGCACCGTCTATCAGCACGGGCACCCCATGTTCATGAGCTATGCGGATAATTTCCTTTACTGGGTTGATAGTGCCCAACACATTGCTGACATGTGTTACGCTAACGATCTTAGTATGTTCATTGAAGAGCTTCTCGTATTCGTCCAATCTCAACAGACCGTCATCTGTAATAGGAATCACACGCAACTTGATGCCTTTACGCTGCTGCAACTGCCAGGATACTATGTTGCTGTGATGCTCCATTTCACTGACAATCACTTCATCACCCTCTTTCATAAAGGCATCCGAGAAACACTGAGCCACCAGATTGATGCTTTCCGTGGTGCCACGTGTAAATATGATCTCTGCTGTGCTGCGGGCATTCAGAAACTTCCGTACCGTCTCTCTGCTACCCTCATGCAGTTCGGTAGCCTGCTGAGAGAGGAAATGAACACCCCTATGAACATTGGCATTCACGTTATAATACTCCTCCGTCATAGCCTCAACCACCTGACGAGGCTTTTGTGTGGTAGCCGCATTATCCAAATACACCAGCGGGTACTTGCCGTAGATGGTCTTGGTGAGAATAGGGAAATCGTTTCTGGTCAATTCATAATTCATAATTCACAATCGGTTAGCGAGCACTGCGGTAGCAAATTCATCATTCTTCATTCTTCACTCTTCACTTACAAAGTTTACATCCTTCACATTTACTAAGCTCGCCCCTGAGACGCTTGTCTACCAAAACATGCAGTCTGTCTCTGAGAGCTTCAAGAGGGATCGTTTCTATCACCTCGGTAATGAAAGCCGACTTCAGTAACAACCTTGCCTCCTTTTCTGGAATACCTCGCTGACGCATATAGAACAGTGCGGCATCGCTAATCTGTCCCACTGTACTACCATGACTACACCTCACATCATCGGCATAAATCTCCAGCATGGGCTGCGTGTACATACGAGCTGATGATGTAGCGCACAGATTGGCATTCGTCTCGTTGCTGACAGTCTTCTGTGCACCTTCACGCACCAGGATTCTGCCAGCGAAAGCACCTACGGCACTATCATCCAGCACGTACTTGTACAATTCGGTGCTTTGACAGTTACCTACCTTATGATCTACCAGTGTATTGTTGTCTACACGTTGTGTCTTGTCTGCTATCACACATCCATTCAGAATAACCTCGGAGCCTTCGCCCTGCAGGGCAACATCCAAACGGTTACGGGTATGCCCATTAAAGAGTGTAAAACTGGTGTGATGTACATGACTGTCCCTACCCTGCTGGACGAAAACACTGGAGTAACGCGTACAGAGCAGATGCGTCTCTTCCACCTCATACAGATTCAGGTGGCTACCGTCGCCTGCAAAGACCTCTATCACCTGATTGGTCAGGAAGTGCGACTGATCAGCGGCTTTGTCCGTAATAACAATATCTGCCTCTGCACACTGCTCCAGGACAACAAGGATTCTACGGTTCACCATAGTATCCTGTTCACCTTTCAGGACATTACTTACCTGGATAGGATGCTCCACTTTGGTATTGCGGGGTACATAGATAACCAACGCATCAACGCTGAGCATCGTATTCAATGCTACCACAGCATCCTGCTGGTCAGCCAATTTGTTATAGTAAGGAGTAATATCAATAGGCGACTCACTGATACGATAGCAGAATGGCAAATCCCTTACCTGCAAGGGCGTTAGGGCAATGCCGTAATTGGGAGCGAAGTCCTCTGTAACATCAGTATACTTATAGCGTTCTACCTTCTTTGAAGGGAATCCAAGGGTAGAGAAGGTCTGCAAAGCCCCTGCACGTGGGGCGTTCATTACCTCACATGAGCGCTCTGCAATAAGATTGCCAGCTTGAGCGTAAAAATCCGTATATTGCTTTGTATCCCCTGTCATATATTTACAAGCCAACCTCTTCCTTAATCCAGTCGAACCCACGGTTCTCAATCTCCAAAGCCAATTCAGGACCACCCGTCTTGACTATCATGCCACCGATGAGCACATGTATGATATCAGGCTTCAGATAATCCAGCAAACGCTGATAATGTGTAATCACAATAGCGCTGGTCTTAGGAGTGCGGAGTTTGTTAAAGCCCTCAGCTACAATGCGCAAAGCATCCACATCAAGGCCGCTGTCTGTCTCGTCCAGAATACTGAAGGTGGGTTCCAGCATAGCCATCTGGAATATCTCGTTTCTTTTCTTTTCACCACCAGAGAAGCCCTCATTCACACTGCGGCTGGTAAGCCTGCTGTCCAGTTCTACTATCTGACGCTTTTCGCGCATCAGCTTCAGGAAATCTCCCGCACTCAGCGGATCCTGTCCCTGATACTGACGTTTGGCGTTCAGAGCCGCACGCATAAAGTTTACCATACTTACTCCGGGAATCTCTACGGGCTGCTGAAAACTCAGGAAGATACCCTCATGAGCCCGTTCCTCAGGCGACATCTTCAGCAGATCCTTGCCGTTGAAGATAATCTCACCCTTCGTCACCTCGTAGGCAGGATGGCCGACAATCACATTGCTCAGCGTACTTTTGCCAGCACCGTTTAATCCCATGATGGCATGCACCTCACCGTCTCTAACGGTCAGGTTAATGCCTTTCAGTATCTCTTTGCCATTTATTGTGGCATGCAAATTATTTATCTGTAACATAATTATCTCAACTCAAGCCCCCTCCCCGCTCCCCCTTTGGGTGAGGGCCTTAATTATTTTACTCTCAATTTATCACTCCCCCTAGGGGGAGATGGAGGGGGCTTTACCCTACGCTTCCTTCCAGACTCACGCCTAACAACTTCTGCGCTTCAACGGCGAACTCCATGGGCAGTTTGTTAATCACCTCTTTGGCATATCCGTTCACTATCAGGCTCACAGCCTCCTCAGTATTAATGCCACGTTGATTGCAATAGAAGAGCTGATCCTCTGAAATCTTGCTGGTCGTTGCTTCATGCTCCACCACCGCCGTATCATTATGAACATCCATATATGGGAAAGTATGAGCACCGCACTTACTGCCCAGCAGCAGCGAGTCGCAGCTGCTATAGTTACGGGCATTATCAGCAGTCTTGGCTACCTTTACCAAACCACGATAGGCATTCTGGCTTTTTCCTGCACTAATGCCTTTACTGATGATAGTACTCTTGGTATTCTTGCCAATGTGAATCATCTTGGTACCTGTATCAGCCTGCTGGTAGTTGTTGGTAACAGCTACGCTATAGAACTCAGCCTGAGATCCCTCGCCACTCAACACACAACTGGGATATTTCCATGTAATAGCACTACCCGTTTCCACCTGCGTCCACGAAAGTCTACTATTACGGCCTCTTAGATGACCACGTTTAGTCACCAGATTCAATACACCGCCCTTACCATCCTTATCACCTGGATACCAGTTCTGCACGGTACTGTATTTCACCTCGGCATTCTCCTTCACCACTATCTCAACGATGGCAGCATGCAGCTGGTTCTCGTCACGCATGGGAGCTGTACAGCCCTCCAGATAGCTCACATAGGCATCATCGTCGCAGACAATAAGGGTACGTTCAAACTGGCCCGTTCCTCTGGCATTGATACGGAAATAAGTGCTCAGTTCCATTGGGCAACGGACTCCCTTGGGGATATACACAAAACTACCGTCCGAGAAAACTGCCGAGTTCAAAGCGGCAAAGAAATTATCCTTGTAAGGCACCACAGAGCCCAGGTACTCACGCACCAGTTCTGGATGCTCTTTCACGGCCTCACTGATGGAACAGAAAATAATGCCTTTTTCTTTCAACTTCTCACGGAAAGTAGTCTTCACGCTCACACTGTCCATAACAGCATCCACAGCTGTTCCTGCCAGTGCCATACGCTCTTCCAATGGGATGCCTAACTTGTCAAAGGTCTTCATCAATTCCGGATCAATCTCTCCGGATTTTCCTGAATCACTGGATTTACCTGACTTAGTGGGGTCAGCATAGTAGCTGATATCCTGATAGTTAATCTCAGGCATCTTCAGGTGTCCCCAAGTAGGCTGTTCCATTGTCAGCCAGTGACGGTATGCCTTCAGGCGGAACTCCAACAACCAGTCAGGCTCCCCCTTCTTCTCAGAGATTAGGCGCACCACTTCCTCCGAGAGTCCTTTATCTATCACCTCGGTCTGTACATCGGTAGTGAAGCCATACTGATACTTCTTCTCCGCTACCTCTCGCACAAACTCATTCTTTTCTTCCATTCATATTTCTATTTGGGCGACAAAATTACGATTTTTATTTGGTTTATCTTTGATAAACAACATTTTTTTCTGTTTACACAACAAAAAACACTCACAACAAACGCACAAACATTTGTTTTTTTTGCCTCTCAATGCTTTGGTGTTTGATAAAATAGTATTATCTTTGCAGTGTTATAAACAAAAAAATGACAACTTTAAACAAGCAAATGGAATACCGAAAACTTGGAAAAACGGGGCTACAGGTCTCCGCACTAAGCTTTGGTGCATCATCTCTGGGCGGCGTCTTTCATACTATAGACGAAGGAAGAGCCGTCGACAGCGTTGCAGTAGCCTTGGAGGGAGGAATGAACCTCATAGATGTATCGCCCTATTATGGCCATTATAAGGCTGAAACAGTGTTGGGTCATGCTTTACGACAGCTTCCCCGCGACAAATACATTCTATCCACAAAGGTCGGACGCTATGGAAAAGATGGTGTCAACACATGGGACTATAGCGGAAAGCGAGCTCAGGAGAGTGTTTACGAGAGCATGGAACGCTTAGGCGTAGAACATATTGACCTGATACACGTTCACGACATTGAGTTTCAGGCCTCACTTCCCGGCGGCCTGCAGAAGGTAGTAGACGAGACACTGCCTGCCCTTGTGGAACTGAAGGAGAAAGGCATCGTAAGCCATGTGGGTATTACCGACCTGCAAATCCCCAACCTGCGCTGGGTCATCGACCACAGCCCAGAAGGAACCGTTGAAACCGTGTTGAACTTCTGTCACTACTGCCTCTGCGACGATGCACTGGCTGACAACCTGGATTATTTCGAAAGTCACGGCATCGGACTGATTAATGCCTCGCCGCTCAGCATGGGCCTGCTGTCCATGCGTGGTGTTCCCGACTGGCATCCGGCTCCGAAGCCATTGGTGGAGGCATGCCGTCGTGCTGCCGAGCATTGCGCCGCCAAAGGCTACCCCATCGAGAAGTTGGCCATGCAGTTTTCCGTAAGCAACCCGCGCATACCTTCAACCCTATTCTCGTCAGCCAATCCAGACAACGTGCGCCGCAACCTACAATACATCAGCGAACCCATCGACTGGCAACTGGTGAAGGAGGTGCAGGAAATCATCGGTGACCAAAAACGTGTAACATGGGCCAACAGTTAATCATTGATGCCCATAGCCATCTCTGGCTTCGGCAGGATACCACCGTCAACGGTCTTACCGTCCGTACGATGGACAAGAACGGCAGTCGTTCGGAATTCCTTGGAGAAGAGAGACAAATGCTGCCGCCCTTCATGATCGACGGCAGGAATACGGCAGAAGTCTTCCTGAGCAACATGGATTATGCTCAGGTAGGTGCCGCAGTAGTGGTACAGGAAGTCATCGACGGCAACCAGAACGCCTACCTGACAGAGGTGCAGGCCAAGTATCCCGATCGATTCTTCTGCATGGGTATGGCATGGACGTTGGAGGAAGCCAAAGCGGTACAGGCTGCCGGGCTAAAAGGCATTGCCATCCCTGGGCATCGTATGCAAGAGTCATTACATACACTGATGCCCATCTTCAAGTTCATGGAGGAAAAGGGGTTGGTACTCTCCATGTGCCTTGGCGAAGACCCTCGCCAGATAGCAGAGATGGCCGAGGTGATACAGGAATGCCCCAACCTGAGAGTAGCTATCGGACATTTTGGAATGGTCACAACATCAGCTTTCGAAAGTCAGGTAAAGCTGGCCCTCGAAGGAAGAAACGTGATGATCGAGAGCGGTGGCATCACCTGGCTCTATAACTCCGAATTCTATCCCTACCCCTCAGCCGTTCGCAGTATCCGACAGGCTGCCGACTGGGTTGGCATGGACCGTCTGATGTGGGGCAGCGACTATCCTCGTACCATTACAGCCATCACATATCGCATGAGTTACGACTTTATCATCAAGTCTTCCGAACTCACGGCAGAGCAGAAGGCTGCCTTCTTAGGCGAGAATGCCAGACTGTTTTATGGCCTCGGGAACTTGCCCGACTTACCTTACATAAAGAATATGAGCGAATAAACTATTAACCACATAACATCACCATGAATAATTATCCCAAAATCGGTATACGTCCGACTATCGACGGTCGCCAGGGTGGCGTCCGCGAAAGTCTTGAAGAGAAGACCATGGCCTTAGCCAAGGCTGTGGCAGAGTTGATAAGCCAGAATCTACGCAATGGCGACGGATCACCTGTCGAGTGTGTCATTGCCGACAGCACAATCGGTCGTGTTGCCGAGAGTGCCGCCTGCGCAGAGAAGTTCGAACGCGAGGGTGTTGGCTCATCAATAACCGTCACCTCCTGCTGGTGCTATGGTTCCGAGACAATGGACATGAATCCACACTATCCCAAAGCTGTTTGGGGATTTAACGGAACAGAGCGTCCGGGTGCCGTCTATCTGGCAGCTGTACTGGCAGCGCACGCCCAGAAAGGCCTACCAGCCTTCGGCATCTACGGTCACGACGTACAGGACCTTAATGACAACACGATCCCCGCAGATGTTGCAGAGAAAATACTGCGCTTTGCCCGTGCTGCCCAGGCTGTGGCTACCATGAAAGGTAAGAGCTATCTCTCCATGGGTAATACATGTATGGGTATTGCAGGTTCCATCGTCGACGCAGACTTCTTGCAGCATTATCTTGGCATGCGCACAGAGTATGTCTCGTTGGTTGAGATTCTCCGTCGTGTGGACTTCAATATTTTCGACCCGGAGGAATTCAGGAAAGCAATGGCATGGGTAGAGAAATACTGCAAGCCACAGGAAGGTCATGACTATAACGAGGACCGTCCCCTCTTCCCAGGCACGCCCATGACTACCTTCAATGGTAAGGGCAAGGGAAAGAACCGCGAAGAAAAAGATGCCGACTGGGAGTTCACCGTCAAGACGATGATGATTATCCGCGACCTCATGCACGGCAATCCACGCCTGCTGGAGATGGGATACAAGGAAGAGGCTCTGGGACATAATGCCCTCTTTGGCGGCGTACAGGGACAGCGCCAGTGGACAGATTACAAGCCCAACTTCGACTTCCCGGAATCAATGCTCTGCACCAGCTTCGACTGGAACGGCATTCGAGAAGCAGATGTACTGGCTACCGAGAATGATTTCCTCAATGGCCTCTCCATGCTCTTTGGTCACTTGCTGACCAACCGCGGTGTGATGTTCTCTGATATACGCACTTATTGGAGCCCCGAAGCCGTAGAGCGTGTAGCCGGAAAGAAACCTGAAGGTCAGGCTGCTGGCGGTTTTATTCACTTGATTAATAGTGGTGCCACGACACTCGATGCAACAGGTGCTATGACAGGTGCTGATGGTCAACCTACCATGAAGGAACCCTGGAACATAACAAGTCAGGATATGGAAGCCTGTCTCAAGGCCACCTCATGGATGCCTGCCGATCGCGACTACTTCCGAGGCGGCGGCTACAGTTCACACTTCGTTACCAAGGGTGGCATGCCCATGACCATGATACGTGTAAACAGAGTCGCCGGGCTTGGTCCCGTATTGCAACTTGCAGAGGGCTGGACGGTAGAACTTGATCCTAAGACCCACGACATCCTGGACAAACGCACCGACCCCACATGGCCCACCACATGGTTCGTGCCTCGTCTGGATTCGTCAAAGGACTGCTTTAAGGATGTCTATAGCGTTATGAACTGTTGGGGAGCCAACCATGGTGCCATTGCATACGGCCATATCGGAGCCGACCTCATCACGCTCTGCTCTATCCTTCGCATCCCCGTTTGTATGCATAATGTGGCTGATGCCGACATCTTCCGCCCTGCCGCCTGGAATGCTTTCGGTATGGACAAGGAAGGCGCAGACTATCGTGCCTGCCAGAATTTCGGACCAATATATAAATAATGTTCAATGCTCAATGTTCAATGCTCAATGGAAAAGAAACCGTTAGTTGAAAAAAAATATCTCATCACCTTTATTCTCATCACCTCGCTCTTTGCACTGTGGGGATTTGCCAACGATATAACCAATCCCATGGTAGCTGCCTTCCAGACAGTGATGGAACTATCAGCCACCAAGGCCTCCATGATACAGTTTGCCTTCTATGGCGGCTATGCCACTATGGCCATCCCAGCGGCCCTGTTCATCCGTAAATATAGCTACAAGGTGGGTATCCTTATAGGTTTGGCACTATATGCCATTGGCGCCTTCCTGTTTATCCCTGCAGCACAGTATCAGCAGTTCTCATTCTTCTGCGTATCGCTGTATATCCTCACCTTTGGCCTTGCCTTTTTGGAGACAACGGCTAATCCGTTCATTCTCTCCCTTGGCGACAAGAGTAACTCCACACGGCGCCTGAACCTGGCACAAGCCTTCAACCCCGTAGGTTCGCTCAGCGGTATGGCTGTTGCCTCGTTTATAGTACTGCCCCAGTTGCTTTCTGACAAGCGCGATGCAGCCGGGCAGATCATCTTTAGCACACTCTCCGAAGCAGAGAAGGCTGATATCCGACTGCATGATCTGGCCGTCATCCGCGATCCATACGTAGTCATAGGCCTTGTCGTACTTATGATGTTCATTATCATAGGATTAACCAAGATGCCTAATGTAGCAGGTGACGGCACCAAACTCGATGCCAGTCACAGCCTACGCCGCCTCTGGCATAATACCATCTACCGTTACGGCGTTCTTGCGCAGGTCTTCTACGTGGCTGCTCAGATTATGTGCTGGACATTCATCATCCAGTATGCAGACCGCCTTGGCATCAACAAGGCCACAGCCCAGGTCTTCAATATCGTGGCCATGTCGCTAAACCTGAGCGGCCGTTTCATCGGCACCTTTATCATGCGATACATCAATACCCGGCGTTTGCTCATGATCTTTGGCATTTGCGCTGCCACCTTTACGCTTGGAGCCATCTGCCTTGATGGCCGCGCCGGATTATACAGTCTGGTATGCATCAGCCTCTTTATGTCCATCATGTTCCCCACCATCTATGGTATTGCATTGGAAGACGTGGAAACCGAGGACACCACCCTTGGTGCGGCCTTCCTCGTTATGGCCATTGTAGGCGGTGCACTGATGCCACCTCTGCAAGGTATGATTATCGACCTCGGCACTGTAGCCGGATGGCCTGCCGTGAACGTATCATTCTGTCTGCCGTTCCTGTGCTTCTTATTTATCACCGTATACGGCTACTTTACATTCCGAAAATTAAAAACTATCAAATAATGAAAGCATTACAAATTTCTGACACCCATGTTCTGGAAGTCATAGACCTTCCCACGCCGCAGCCCGCAGCCGGCGAGGTATTGTTACGCATTAGCTATGTGGGCTTTTGCGGCTCTGATCTGAATACATTCCGTGGAAGGAATGCACTGGCCTTAAAGCCCGTCATTCCCGGACACGAGATTAGTGCTATCATAGAAAAAATCGGAGAGAATGTCCCCGCAGGTTTACAGGCAGGGCAACTTGTCACTGTCGATCCCTACACCGCCTGTGGCAACTGCCCCAGTTGCCGGCGTCGTCGTTTCAATGCCTGCCAGCACAACGAGACCCTTGGCGTACAGCGCCACGGAGCTATGCGCGAGTTCATCAGTGTTCCCTGGCAGAAAGTAATTCCTGCTGAAGGTCTGGCACCTCAGGACATCGCCTTAATTGAACCTATGAGTGTAGGTTTCCACGCTGTGGACCGTGGACAGGTAACTGATGCAGATACGGTTCTCGTCATTGGTTGCGGTATGATAGGCGTTGGTGCTATTGTACGTGCCAGCCTGCGTGGTGCCACCGTCATTGCCATGGATTTGGATGACGAGAAGTTAGCCCTTGCACGCGAGTTGGGAGCTGCAGCTACCGTTAACAGCGGCACAGACGACGTACACGCCCAATTACAGAAGCTCACGAACGGAGCCGGCCCTGATGTGGTTATTGAAGCTGTCGGTGCTGCACCTACCTATAACATAGCCGTCAACGAGGTAGCCTTCACAGGCCGCATCGTCTGCATTGGCTATGCCCCAGGAGATGTCTCATTGCCCACCCGTTTCTTCGTGCAGAAAGAACTGGACATCCGTGGCTCACGCAATGCCCTCCCAGATGATTTCCGTGCTGTAATCCGCTACCTGCGTCGTGGCAAGTGTCCTACGGCACGTCTCATCTCAGGAATTGTCCGACCCGAGGAAGCAGCCCAAGCCATGGCGAATTGGGACAATGCTCCAGGTAAAGTATTCAGAATCCTTGTAAACTTCTCATAAGTCCTTCAAAGAAGAAAAGAAAATGAAAATCATCCAATTTGGTGAAGGTAATTTCCTGCGTGCCTTTGTAGAGTGGGTTGTACAGCAGATGAACGAGAAGCTGGACTTCGATGCAAGCGTTATCATTGTCAAACCCCGGGCAGGTGGTTCCTTAGAGACCCTGCGTGCTCAGAATTGTCAGTATCATGTTAATCTGCAGGGCCTCATAGGTGGCAAGACTACAAACAGTATAGAACGAATCACATGTGTTAGCGAGGCACTGAACCCCTACGAGGACTATACCTCGTTTCTTGCCCTGGCTGCCATGCCAGACGTGCGTTTTGTCATCTCTAACACCACCGAGGCTGGCATCACCTTTGATCCCACCTGCCGGTTGGCCGACACGCCGGCAGCCTCCTACCCAGCTAAGTTGACGCAGTTGTTATACCAGCGTTTCCGCGCCTTCGACGGCGATCCCTCCAAGGGTCTTATCATACTGCCCTGTGAGCTGATTTTTGGCAATGGTCATCATCTGGAACACTGCATTCATCAATATATTGACCTATGGAAAGCCGAGCTGGGTAGCGATCACGAAGCATTCCTGAAGTGGTTCGAGCAGTCATGCTTTGTTTGTACCACTCTTGTTGATCGTATTGTGCCAGGTTATCCCAAGAAAGATGCCGAGGCCTTACAGGCACGTCTACCCGAGCCTGACTCCCTGTTAGTACAGGCAGAGCCTTATCATCTCTGGGTCATAGAAACAGCCAGGAATCTTCCTTTGGAGCAACTTGCCAAAGAGTTCCCGGCCGACAAGGCAGGTTTGAATGTTGTTTTCACTACCGACGAATCACCTTACCACGAGCGTAAAGTAACGCTGCTGAACGGTCCGCATACGGTACTCTCGCCCGTTGCTTTCCTTGCTGGTTTAGACATTGTCCGTGATGCCTGTCAGCATAAGGTTATTGGGGCTTTTGTACGTCACGTGATGTACAACGAGCTATTGCCTACCCTTAATCTGCCCGAGGAGGAGCTGCGCCGTTTCGCAAACGACGTAATGGAGCGCTTCTGCAATCCTTTCGTCGATCATCAGCTCACGAGCATCATGCTCAACAGTTTCCCCAAATTCCAGACACGTGATCTGCCGGGGCTGAAGACCTACCTGCAGCGTCGTGGCACACTGCCCCGCGGCATCGTACTTGGCTTGGCCGCTATCTGTGTTTATTATCGTGGCGGACAGCGTACCGACGGCACACCTATCCAGCCCAATGACGATCCCAGTATCCTTCAGCTGCTCACTAACCTATGGGCAACGGGCAACATACGAAAGGTCGCAGAAGGTGTCCTCGCAGCCCAAGACCATATCTGGAAAGAACATGGTAACCTCAATACCATCCCTGGACTCACAGACCTTCTGACCGAGAGTATCAACAGTATCCTCTGCAATGGTATGATGAATACGGTTGAGGGATTAGGGATTAGGGATTAAGGATTAGGGATTAGGGATTAGGGATTAGGGATTAGGGATTAGAGATTAGGGAATAGGGAATAGGGATTAGAAATAAAACGTATGAAAGAGTACCTGCAAATACATCCCACCGATACTGTGGCCGTAGCCCTGAAGGATCTTCCAGGCATACCTGCCGGTCACAAGTTTGCCTTACGCGATATTGCTGAAGGCGAAAACGTGGTCAAGTATGGCTATCCTATTGGTCATGCTACACGATCTATCCGGAAAGGCGAACTGGTGGACCATAATAACATAGCCACGAACCTCAGCGGCACCTTAGATTATGGGGGAATCACCCCTAACCCCTCTCCAGAGAGAGAGAGGGGCCTAACGGACAATTCTTCCCTCCCTCTTGGGGGAGGGGCTTTTCTGGGCTACGAACGTCCTGATGGGCAGGTAGGCATTCGCAACGATATCTGGGTCATTCCTACCGTAGGCTGTGTCAACGGCATCTGCCGCCAGATCATTGAGAAAGCCAAGGAACAGATCAACGTCAACGTCAACGAAAACGTCAACGATAACGTCAACGATAACGAAAACGAAAACGAAAACTTTCAATTTTCAACTTTCAACTTTCAACTTAATAAAGACTCTAAACTCTCCACTCTAAACTACTTCCCCCACAACTATGGATGTTCCCAGTTGGGCGACGACCACGAGAATACGCGTAAGATACTGCGCGACATGGTCTTACACCCTAACGCAGGTGGTGTCCTCGTTGTCGGCCTGGGTTGCGAGAACAACCAGCCCAAGGAGTTCGAGAAACTTTTGGGCGACTATGACCGCCAACGCATCCGCTTCCTCGTTTGTCAGGAAGTGGAGGGCGACGAGGTAGAAGTTGGCGTAGCCATTGTCAAGGAACTCTATGAGCAGGCACAAAGCTACCAACGCGTGCCTGTACCCATCAACAGATTACGTGTGGGACTGAAATGTGGTGGTTCCGACGGATTCTCAGGCATCACAGCCAATCCGCTGTTGGGCGCATTCACCGACTGGCTTTGCAAGGAGCAGGGCGGCACGGCTATCCTCACTGAAGTTCCCGAGATGTTTGGCGCAGAGACTATTCTCATGCGTCGAACCGTTTCAGAAGAGGTACTCCAGCAGACCATCAGCCTCATCAACAACTTCAAGGAATATTTCCTCAGTCACGGACAGCCCGTAGGAGAGAATCCCTCCCCTGGCAACAAGGCCGGCGGCATCTCCACACTCGAAGAGAAAGCCCTTGGCTGCACCCAGAAAGCAGGCACAGCCCCCGTTGTCGGCGTTCTTAAATATGGCGATACCATCAACTCTCAACTAAGCCAAACGGGGCTCTATCTCCTTTCCGCCCCTGGCAACGACCTTGTGGCCAGTACTGCCCTGGCAGCAGCGGGATGCCATATCGTCCTCTTTACCACAGGGCGTGGCACACCATTCTCCACGTTTGTTCCCACCCTGAAGATCTCCACGAATAGTGATTTGGCCCATCGCAAGCCACAATGGATTGACTTTAACGCAGGCGTACTGCTGGACGAGACTTCAATGCAAGAACTCCTTCAGGGCTTTATTGCCTGCGTCCTTGATGTCATCTCCGGACGTAAGCAGGCAACAGCAGAGATACACGGAAATGCAGAAATCGCCATCTTCAAGAACGGCGTAACACTATAGCTGGGAGAAGGACAAATAAAAAGAATGTGCATTCTCGCGAAATTACGCAGGAATGCACATTTATATTATGGTATATCAAACACTCTATTTCAGCATCGAACTTATAGACTGCTTTAGAGGTTCCACCTTATCAATCATGAGTAGAATAAACCCTACCAGCAGTGCCCACTTGATGCAGCCTAAGATAGCACCCAAAAGGTGATTAAGGAAACCTGCAACGATGACGTGGTCCAACACCTTGGTTAGTAAGGTAGCAACCCACCCCAGGACTATAGGCGTAGCAAGGGTTATGAAGATAAACATCCATATGTTACACCCTACTGTCTTAAAGTAGTAATATGCTATACCAAGGCCTATCAGAAAGCCGCCCGCAGAGAGCAGCTCCTTGACAAGTCCGTTTATCCAACCTGTTACCAGACCGTACAGAAGAGCACAGAGGCAAGCTAACTCAATCCACATCAGAGCTTAGCCTTTATCTCTATCTCCTGGAAGGTCTCCAGAATATCACCTTCGCGGAGGTCGTTATAGTTAACCAATGAGATACCGCACTCGAAGTTGGTTGTTACCTCCTTCACGTCGTCCTTGAAACGCTTCAGGGCATTGATGGCACCAGTGTGAACCACAATACCGTCGCGGATGACACGGGCCTTATTGGTGCGGTTCACCTTACCTTCAATGACATAAGCTCCGGCTACTACACCAACCTTGCTGATGTGGTATACCTGACGAACCTCTACCTGGGCAGTTACCTCTTCCTTGATCTCAGGACTCAACATACCCTCCATAGCATCGGTTACCTCCTCGATAGCATCATAGATAACGCTATACAGACGGATGTCTACACCCAACTGCTCTGCCAACTTGCGGGCTGCAGCACTGGGACGTACCTGGAAACCTACGATGAAGCAGTTCTCGGCAGCAGCAGCCATATTGACATCGCTCTCGCTAATCTGACCTACTGCCTTATAGATAACGTTCACCTGAATCTTCTCGGTAGAGAGCTTAATCAGTGAGTCGCTCAAAGCCTCGATAGAACCGTCCACGTCACCCTTAACGATAAGGTTGAGCTCCTTGAAGTCGCCCAATGCGATACGACGGCCCAGCTCGGTGAGGTCGAAGCGCTTCATAGTACGCAGACCTTGCTCACGAGCCAGCTGTTCACGCTTGGTGGCAATCTCACGAGCCTCCTGGTCGGTATCCATCACATGGAAGGTATCACCTGCCTGGGGAGCACCGTTCAAGCCAAGGATGGTTGCTGCCTGAGCAGGACCAATCTTCTCAACACGACGGCCACGCTCGTCCAACATAGCCTTCACACGACCATAGTTGGTACCAGCCAGCACGATATCACCTACATGCAGGGTACCGTTACTCAGCAGCACTGTTGCTACGTAGCCACGGCCCTTATCCAGACTGGACTCGATGATACTACCAGTAGCCTTGCGGTTGGGGTTAGCCTTGAGGTCAAGCATCTCAGCCTCAAGAAGTACTTTCTCGAGCAATTCCTCTACGCCAATACCTTGCTTGGCACTGATATCCTGACTCTGGTACTTACCACCCCAGTCCTCAACCAGGAAGTTCATATTGGCCAGTCCCTCCTTAATCTTATCGGGATTAGCACCGGGCTTATCTATCTTGTTGATAGCAAAGACAATGGGCACATTGGCTGCTGTAGCATGAGCAATGGCCTCCTTGGTCTGAGGCATGATGTCGTCATCGGCAGCCACAATGATAATGGCAATATCCGTTACCTGGGCACCACGGGCACGCATAGCGGTAAAGGCCTCATGACCAGGAGTATCCAGGAAGGTTACATGACGGCCGTCTGGCAATGTTACATTGTATGCACCAATGTGCTGGGTAATACCACCGGCCTCACCGGCGATAACATTGGTCTTACGGATATAGTCCAACAGAGAGGTCTTACCATGGTCTACGTGACCCATGACAGTAACGATGGGAGCACGTGGAACCAGATCTTCCTCGGCATCCTCCACCTCAGTTACAGCCTCGCTGACCTCTGCACTGACATATTCAGTAGTAAAGCCGAACTCCTCAGCTACCAGGTTGATGGTCTCAGCATCCATACGCTGGTTGATGCTGACCATGATACCAATCTGCATACAGGTACCGATAACCTGTGTTACAGGCACGTTCATCATGGTAGCCAACTCGTTGGCAGTCACGAACTCGGTCAGCTTCAGTACCTTGCTCTCTGCTGCTGCGTTCTCCAGCTGCTCCTCCATTCCCTGACGGATGGCATCGCGCTTCTCACGGCGGTACTTGGCACCCTTTCCCATCTTATTGTTCTTGTTGGTAAGACGAGCCAGTGTCTCACGTACCTGCTTTGCTACCTCTTCTTCGCTAACCTCGGGCTGCAGGAATGTCTGCTGCTTCTGCTTGTTCTTCTTTTTGCCGCCGCCATTCTGCTGACCCTGATTGTTATTCTTGTTGTTATTATTCTTCTGGAAGTTCTGAGGCTGGTTAGCCACATCATTCACATCAACACGCTCCTTGCTGGTGCGCAGACGCTTCTTGCGCTCGCCCTGAGCCTGTTGCTGCAGTTGCTGCTGTGCACGCTTCTCGTCACGTTCACGGCGCTTCTCTTCCTTACTCTTCTTCTTAGGACGAGTGCTCTGGTTCAGACTGTCAAGGTCTATCTTACCCTTAACGGTCAGACCGGGACCCGGCTGTGGAGCAGGAGCCAGACGGAACACGCCATTCTCCTCGATGCCGATTTCCTTCTTCTTGGGAGCAGGAGCAGGCTTCTCTTCCTCCTCTACCACAGGAGCTTCCTCCACTTCCTCAGGCTCAGAGGCACTCACCTCTTCCACCTCAGGCTCAGAGGCAGGAGCTTCCGGCTCTGGAGCAGGCTTCTCCTCGGGCTGAGGCTCCACCTTCACTTCCTCGGGCTGAGGAGCTGCAACCTCTTCTGGTTCGGGCTTAACTTCCTCAGGCTGGGGTTTCTCCTCTTCAACCTTTTGCTTCTTGCCTTCCAGGTCTATCTGACCCAGGATCTTAGGACCCTGAATGCGAGGTTTCTCCTCAACGTACTCCTCCACAGCGGGAGCAGCAGGCTTCTTACGTTCCTTAGTCTGTTCCTGACGCTGCTGGATAAGCATCTTAGCCTCGGTACGCAGGCCCTTATCGGTACTGAACTCCTGCTGCAAGAGGCTGAACTGCTCGTCGGAAATCTTATAGTTGGGGTTGGCCTCCACTTCAGAGAACCCCTTCTTCTGCAGGAACTCTACGGCTGTCTGCAGACCTATATTGAATTCTTTTGTTACCTTATTTAATCTTACGCTCATTCGTTTATGTTTTTGAGTTTGTAAGTTTTCTCTTTGGTTATCGTTGACGTTAACGTTCCCGTTTTATTCAAACTCTGCCGCAAGGATATTTAGCACCTCGTCGATGGTCTCTTCCTCAAGGTCGGTACGCTGGATCAGCGTCTCACGACTTTCTGCCAATACGTCGCGTGCAGTAGAATAGCCGATCTTCTTGAACTCGTCAATGATCCAAGGCTCAATATCATCTGTAAACTCATCCAAGCTTACATCATCGTCATCAGCATTATCAATCTCGCGGAATACATCGATGGTGTAGCCGGTAAGCATACTTGCCAACTTGATGTTAAGACCGCCCTTACCGATAGCCAGAGATACCTGATCGGGATCCAGGTATACCTCAGCCTTGTGCTCCTCCTCGTTCAGCACTACGCTGTTCACACGGGCAGGACCCAGGGCACGGATAATAAGGATCTGCGTGTTTGCCGACCATGTTACCACGTCGATATTCTCGCCGTGCAACTCGCGAACGATACCGTGAACACGGCTTCCCTTAACACCTACACAAGCGCCTACGGGATCGATACGGTCATCATAGCTCTCAACGGCAATCTTGGCGCGCTCGCCAGGAATACGGGCTACCTTATGAATAGTGATAAGGCCGTCCTGAATCTCAGGTACCTCAGCCTCCAACATACGCTGTACGAACATTGGGTCTGTACGGCTCAGGATGATGCGAGGGTTACCATTGGGATTCTCAACGCGTGAGATTACGGCACGGGCATTCTCACCCTTGCGGAAGAAGTCGCTGGGAATCTGCTCCGAACGGGGCAGCAGCAGTTCGTTGCCCTCATCATCCAGCAGCAGTGTCTCGCGCTTCCAGGTCTGATAAACCTCAGCGCTGATGATCTCGCCCACACGGTCCTTATACTGGTTGTACAGAGAGTCATGCTCCAACTCCAGGATACGGCTGGCCAGTGTCTGACGCAGGGTAAGGATAGCACGACGGCCGAAGTCCGAGAACTTCACCAACTGGCTCACTTCCTCGCCTACCTCATAGTCGTCCTCAACCTGACGGGCCTCAGAGAGGCTGATCTCCAGGTTAGAATCCTTCACCTCACCGTCAGGAACAACGGTACGGTTGCGATAGATCTCGAAGTCACCCTTATCAGGGTTTACAATAATATCATAATTCTCATCGCTGCCATAGGTCTTGATAATGACACTACGGAAGCACTCCTCCAGCACGCTCATGAGCGTGGCACGATCGATGTTCTTAGTCTCTTTGAACTCTGCAAAGGACTCAATCAGATTTACTGATTCTGTTTTCTTTGTTGTTGCCATTTATGTTTTATTTTATTTTTATCAGATATTTGGTGTAGGCGACATCATCGAAAGCAAAGCGGACTGTAACCTCCTTGTTAACGGGGCGCTTCTTGCCCTCTTCCTTTACTTTCTGCATTTCGCCCAACTCAAAGCCTTCCTTGTCTACAGACAACAGGGTGCCACGATGCTTCTTACCGTCCTTGGTCTGTGTCTCCACAGACTTGCCGATGTGAATCTCGTACTGGCGAAGAATCTTAAAGGGCTGACCCAGTCCGGCACTACCAACCTCCAGCTCGTAGTCCTCCTCCTCGCGACTCACGCGTGCTTCTATGAAGCGGCTCAAGTCGGCGCAGTCCTCAATCCACACGCCATCAGCGTGGTCTATCTCCACTACGATTCTGTCGTCAGCACTGATGTTGATGTCTACCAGAAAATAGTCTTTTCCCTGCAGCCATTCTTCTACGGCCTGCTGTACTGTTGCTTTGTTAATCATGAACCTTCGTTTGTTTTATGGTAAAGTGTATATAACGAAAAGTGAGGAACTCGCTGGCCCCTCACATTCATCTTTTCGTCGGCAAAGGTACGCTTTTTCTGCATACCCGCCAAATTTTTGGCAGAAAATATCACTTTAGACACCAAAAGCAGAACAGTCCTACCACCATAATGACTACAATAGCCATACCTAATACTCCGAACATGAAGTTACGATTGGCCTTACGGATATCTCTTCTTCTCATTTTCCTAATATTTTATTAAACTCTTCAGCATTAGAGAACAGGGTCTTTACCCTTTCTATGCACGGATCGTCAGACAACTGCTGCTTGATGCCGCCCCTGTCAAAGTAATAACGGTGGGCCAGCTCATCGCCGATGTATATTTCTATCTCTTTGCGGAAACGCAACAGGTCGGTCGAGAGGTTGGGAGAGAACTTTGCCTTCAGGGCCTCAAACTCCTGCTCCGCCTGTTCCAGGTAGCCCTCACGCTTGGCCACGTCACGCAACACCTTCAGCAGCTCCTCGCTCCTTCTGTTATACTTAAAGCCAGCCTCGGTAATATACTGCACAAACTGGTTGTATTCCTCGTCCGACAGTTTGATCTCGCCAGCAGGAGCTATCTGTTCGTGCTTGCTGCAGTAATCAGTAGCCCAGTCAAAGAACTCATCGCTGCTCACCAAGTCATAGATAAGCGTAGGAAGGCTATCAGGCCTGACCTCAACATCGGGCTTGATGCCGCCTCCGTCACGCACCTCACGTCCGCCAGCTGTATGGAAGACCCTGGCAAGGCTGTCTGGCACCGTTCCTGCCGAGCCGTCGGCATTCAGATGGCGATAGTCGTATGCCTGGATACATCTGCCCGAGGGAATATAATAGCGGCCAGTCGTAATCTTCAGGTGACCGTCGTATGCCACGTCGCGCACCATCTGTACCAGCCCCTTTCCGTAGGAACGTGTTCCCATAACTACCGCATGGTCCATATCCTGCAGGCTGCCGGCCACTATCTCACTGGCCGATGCAGAGATACCGTCTATCAGCACTACCACAGGCATAACAGTGTCTATGGGCTCGTAGGCCGTATAATAGTCGTGCTCCGTGTATTTCATCTTGCCTCTTGTGTAAACCACCTTACGTCCCTTGGGCACAAACAGGTTTACGATATCCACCGCCTCTGTCACAGAACCGCCCGGATTGCCTCGCAGGTCAAGGACCATCTTGTCTGCTCCCTGCTGCTTCAGGTCTACGAGTGCCTGACGGACATCCTTGCATGTTCCGTCCGTAAAACCTGTCAGGCAGATATATCCTATGCCGTTCTCTATCATTCCATAATACGGAACATCAGGCGTTTGTATGGTCTGGCGGGTGATATGAAGAGTCTTCTCCTCGCCTCCCCTGCGCACTATCAGCTCGAAGGTGGTGCCAGCCTCACCTCTCAGCAGGCCAGTCACCTGGTTGGCACCCCAGCCCTTAACATCTTTGCCGTCGATGCGCATAATCACGTCGCCGGCCTTCAGTCCCACACGCTGGCTGGGCGAATTCTCAAACGGTTCTGTTATCACACAGCGGCCTTCCTTCTTGTGATACCTTATGGCGCTGCCTATTCCGGCATACTTTCCTGTTGTCATCTGGCGCAGTTCCTCATCCTCCTGCGGATAGTAATCCGTAAAGGGGTCCACCTGTCTTAGCAGCGACCGTATACCCCACCCTATAACCGTATCGGCATCCAACGTATCTACGTAGAAGATGTCCAGCTGTTTGTATATATCGTTCAGGATCTCCAGGTTACGGCTAATGGCAGCATTATGCCCCGATTGCTTCTGGGCACCGGCTCCGAGAACGCACAAAAACGCAAATAACAACGTATATATCAGACTTTTCATATTCAATATTTCACTTTCAAGGGGGCAAAATTATGAATAAGTGAGCGGAATACAAAATAAATCTGTTTATTTTTATTCCCGAACGAGAATAATTTAAAGACGCAGTCTTAAAGTTATGAATAAGTGAGAGATAAACGAAATAAAATCCGATTTATTTCTTTATCCGAACGAAAATAATTTCGCAAGAACCCCGGAAGTCCAGTATTCGACTTTCGGGGTTCATATCATTTGGGGCTCTACTTATCAGAGCATCTTACTCAGCCTTGAACAGCTCCTTGATGCCACCGATGCTACCCATCAGGTTCGTAGCCTCATAGGGCAGGTAAACGGTCTTAGCCTTATCACCCTGTGCCAATTCCTGCATCATCTGGATGTACTTCTGTGCCAGCAGGTAGTTGGCAGGATTGGTGCTCTTGCCCACAGCCTCAGTAATCAGAGCTATAGCCTTAGCCTCGGCCTCAGCCTTACGGATGCGAGCCTGAGCCTCACCTTCAGCCACCAGGATGGCCTGCTGCTTGTTAGCCTCGGCACGGTTAATCATAGCCGTCTTCTCACCCTCAGATGCCAGGATCTCTGCAGCCTTCTCACCCTCAGAGGTAAGGATCTGTGCACGCTTGTTACGCTCAGCCTGCATCTGCTTCTCCATTGCATTCAGCACGGTAGCTGGGGGAGTGATGTCCTGCAACTCTACGCGATTCACCTTAACACCCCACTTGTCTGTGGCATCGTCCAGCACCACGCGCAACTTAGTGTTGATGGTATCACGGCTGGTCAGCGTCTCGTCCAGTTCCAACTCACCGATGATGTTACGCAGCGTGGTCTGTGTCAGCTTCTCGATAGCGTTGGGCAGGTTGTTAATCTCGTAAGCAGCCTTAAAGGGATCCATAATCTGGAAGTACAGCAGGGCGTTAATCTCCATCTGGATGTTATCCTTGGTAATAACGTTCTGCTTGGGGAAGTCATAGACCTGCTCGCGCAAGTCGATGCAGTTGGTATAGACATAGCGTCCGTTCTTCAGGGCAACAATGTTCTTGCCATTATCCACAAAGGGGATGATAAGGTTGATACCAGGCTTCAGTGTGGCATGATAACGTCCCAGACGCTCTATAATCTTGGTCTCAGACTGAGGAATAATCACCAGTGCCTTCTTTGCAAACAAGATAACCAGCAATGCGATGGCTATCAGAAAAATACTAATAACGCTCATAATGTTGTGTTTTTATTAAATTAATTGGTTTTTTCTACTGTAATAATGATACTCTCTCTGCCCACAACCCGCACACGGGTACCTTGGGGAATGTTCTCCTCGCCGGTGCCAACGGCCTTCCAGTTATCACCACCGATGTCCACGCGTCCGAAACCGCCTGCCACGATAGCCTCGCTCACCGTTCCTACCTGACCGATAAGGGCATCGGCATTACTGGGTCGGACATTCCTGCCACCCTTATACAGATACCTCAGGGCGAACGGTCTGACGGTAAAGATGCTGACCAGTGTAATCAGGGCAAACACCAGCAACTGCACATAGATGCCCGCAAATGGCGACACTACAGCGGCACCTACAGCTCCAATGGCGAAACAGATAATAAAGAAGTCGCCAGAAGAAAGCTCAAGTATCAGTCCCAGGACGGATACTACGGCCCAAACTTGCCACATATTGGCTGCAAAATACTCTAACATAACCTTTCTATTTTAATTCAAAATTCATAACTATCAACTGTGACCTTCGGTCGAGCCTGCTCACGCTCGGAATAGCCGATGCGAGCATCGCTCTTCTCTCGCTCAATCGCAGCCTTCAACTGTGACCTTCGGTCGAGCCTGCTCACGCTCGGAATAGCTGATGCGAGCATCGCTCTTCCCTCGCTCAATCGCAGCCTTCAACTGTCAACTGTCAACTGTCAACTGTCAACTATCAACTGTCACCTCCTTAAAGTGAAAGCACAAACTCGTCCCATTCGTGTGTCGATCCCTTCCGCCCGAATATCTTCTGGTAGAGGCGGCTGCGGGTGGTTGCCACACTTTCCTTAGAGTGAGCGGTCAGGATGGCAATATCCTTGGGTGACACACGTACCTTTATTAACAGGCAGACGTGATAGTCCTGTTCGCTCATCTTATAGAGGCTGTACAGTTTCTCCGTGAATCCCGTATATACGCCGTCCACCGTCTCCATCAACTGCTGCCAGTCCACCTCGCTCAGGCTTCTCCCCTCAGCCATCAGGCGTTTCATCTTCAGGTATATATCCGAGCTGAAGATAGCCGTTTCAGCCTGCTGACGTTTCTCATTCTCTATGATAGCCATCGTGTTGGCATATCCCAGACGGGCCTTCTTCTCCTCCAGTTCCAGGCGGAGCATCGAGTTCTCATCGCCCATCTTCTGCAGCAGGTTTTCCAGCTCAGCAATCTTCTGCCTGTTCTGCTCTATGCGCTGCAGGCTCATGGCCTCTTGCTGCTCCTGTATCGCGTGTACCTTTTCCAGTCGCTGGCGAAGCAGCAGTATCTTCCTACGGCTGTTCTGAATCGTAACAACGAACAGTGTGATATAGGTAATGCTGCCTATAACAAGCAAGAAAATCTCGCGATGGGTCAATATCATCATCAGCTGTATCATGCTGCAAAATTACACGTAAAAGATATACCCTCCAAGTTTTTTTGTTTGCAATTGTTTGCTTTTACCTTTTTCTGTTCGCAAAAGTTCACAAACCGCCCCTACAACCCCTTCCTGAGGGGCATTACCCGAATGTAAAGATTATGTTTTTCAAGAATAATTAGACACCTTCTTATGGCAATACGGACATTCCCTAACCTTCATATCAAAGTTTTTATTTGAGTTTCGTTATCATTAAGCACTTTATCATAATTATCGAAGCACAAGGATAAAGCCTCAAAATTAAGGGCATGTCACCTTTGACTCGTTCCCTTTATCTGAACGACTCATCCGGATAAGGGGAACAACTCATTCGGATAATCCCTTACCCCCCATAGAGATTATCCGAACACATCGTTAAGATTATCCGAACACACCGTTAAGATAATCCCTTTCAAAGACAGCTTATTTCCGAGGAAAAATCAACTTACAAAATAGATTATTTAAGTTGATTTCTGCCCGTAATTAAGTTAGAAAAGTATTCAGGCTTCAGCCATCACATGTGATCAAAGAATCTTCCCCTTATCCCGTTCTAGTTCCCAACACTCAAACATCAGCCATATCCTTCCCATACTCTAAGCATACTAAATGAGTATGGCACGAAGCAGGCTAGAGTATGGCACGAAGCAGAGTGATTGCTGCCTGAAAGCAGGCTAAAGCTTGCGAAGTCCTTGCCAATGACTTGCCCTCAGCCTTTATGTGATTAAAGAATTATCCACTTGATTCGTCTATCAGCCCATTAATAAAGATAGGCCTAACGAGTTGTTAAGCCTATCCCCTTCTTGATTGTAATAAAAGCGTTACCCTTCTTACTTAAAAATGATCTTTTTTACAGTTCCGTCTTTCATGCGGATGATGTTCAGGCCCTTCTGCAGAGCAGGCAGCTTGCGGCCTTGAATGTCATAGCAGGCAATTCCTGTTATATCATCATTGTCTATAACACTGCCTATTCCATCTATCTCATCAGGAGTTGCTTCACGCGTTTTGAATGTCTGCTCGTCGCCATAGAACGTTTCATTGTCAGATGTCATTACAAAGGCAACGTAGCAGTACTCTGTGTCGAAGTCAAGATCCTCAAGTGTAGCTACCATTCTATTACCTGTTACCTCCACCATAATAGCATTAGCGGGAATCCTCCTCGCATATCTTCTTGTTAAGGCTGATTCACTCTTCCAATACATAAAGCCCTGCTTCGTGACATTGTCTGTACCCTCCATAACAAAGCCTTTCAATTCGGCAGTATTATCTGAAACATTGATCGAGTTATAGGTATGTACTGACGGTTCGAAATATGAAGCATCTGACGGATCAATCGTCACCCAGTCTCCATAAAAACGATTTCCTGATTTCGATTGGAAGAAAGGACGTATCTTCCAGAACTTCTCAGCATTCAAATTCTTTACAGAACCTTCAATGGTGGTCTCATAAAGATACGCAACACCTGATTTGCTCTCAATCTCATCTGGCCAGTCGTAGCGTCTCCATTCAATGCCAACACTACCATCGTCTTCTTCCACTATATTGGAGGAGGCAACGATAACCACATCACCCACAGCCACAATCTTAGTCCGTGATATCTTCATCTGCACAGCCCCTGTTCTAACCTGAGCTTTGTAAGTGGCAGTACCGCCTTCTTCTGTAGTAATGTAATAGACGTATTCATACAGTTGATTTGGTTCAAGCCCCTTAAGACTTATGGAATGCTGTTCCATACCTCTGTCAAATCCAGCATGTGTTACAGTAGCATCACCTGCATCATAGCTGGCACTGATGTCAATTGTGGTAGGTGTAACTTCGCTTTCGAAAACAACCCTAATGTCCATTGTCGTCACATCAAACTCTTCTGTCCAAGTGTATCCGTCAATAATTGCTGTGGCAATAATATGATATGCTTTATTCGGCGCCAGGCCTGTTATCTTAGCATCTGTTCCAAAAAGGTCATATATCTTGCCATCAACTTTTACTTTGAGGTTCTTTGCTACTGCCTGCCCACTTTTAGTACGGATAGTTAATGTGGTTTGTGTAGCAGCTGCCTCAAACATCCTTTGTATATCAACTGTAACCTTACAACTGTCTTTCAATTCAGACCCATCTGTTGTATTGACTATAATGTAAGTCTCGCCGTTTCTGATAGGTGTTACCACGCCATTCTTGTCTACTATGGCGATACCAGAATTGGCACTACTCCAAGTAACCGTCTTATTGATGAGATCTGTCGGAATCAGTGAGGCACTGAGTTTCTGAGACTGAAGTGCGCTAAATATAATAGCGTCCTTGTCAAGCTTAATACTTTTAGCTAACTTAATGGAAAAACTACCAGTAACCGTTACATCATGGGCAGGCATTGTTTCTGGTATCTCACTCCAGCCACTGAAAGTATAACCATCCTTGGAAGGCTCCTTTAAAGGAGTAATACGTTCTCCGTATTTAATGCTAAAACTCTGATATTCTTCACCATCCACCATGTAGGTCAGAGAATACTGAGTATTGATGGTAAATGACACATCATCCATCGATATTCGCTCCGATTCAGAAGTGGAGAAAATAATGTTTCCTATTGTGGCTTCCCCCTGTACAAAGTTCTTGCCAGAATTAAGCTTCAGACTTAGAAGAACTCCTTCTGTTCCATGTATAGGAGTAAGAGACATAGAGGTGGATGTCAGGCGGAAACCGCCTGACTCCAACTTGCCAATAACTAGTTCCTGCTTCTCGTCAGTAATACGGGAGGAGAGTCCACAACCAGCCTTGTCGATGCTGATACCATCAGGCAATATCAAGTCCATCTGAAACCCCACAAGGTCCAATCGCTCATTGCTGAGTATAATCTCCATCGTCGCAGAACCTCCTTGCGTCAGAGTGATATCCGGCACTTGTATCTGCTCTGCAAGAACCGTAAGGATACTACACAAAGCAAAAGAAACTATAAATAAAAACCTTTTCATCATTTGTTAACAATAACTTTCTTACCATTAATGATATTCACACCACGTTGTACCTTAGAGAGTTTACGGCCCTGTAGGTCGTATATAACATCATTGCTGCTGTTTGCATTGACATCTGTAATTCCAGTCACGGTTCCGTTAACATAAAGCGCATCGTAGGTAAGATCCTTGCCATTTGCAGTAACAAAGTGGATGTCATGTATGCAAATGTCATCCATAGCCTCTCCGTTGATACTGAACTGTAGAAGTTCACCATTACTGCCCTTGAAGGTGGCATTGGAGAGCGAAAGGGCTGTTACTCGATAATGGTTCTCCCCTACCTTATTGTACAATAGCTGATGTCCGTCTTTTCTCATGCCATTGATGCGTATAGCAGAGATGTCCGCACCCTCAGGTACATCAACATCAAACTGCAACGCCGTAAAGTCCGCTTCGCCATCCAGGCAGAGAGAAAGAGCATTCTTCCCTGAACTCAACAGTTGGAGCTGGCATTGGTCATAATTGTAGGACAATTCCGGGAGAATCATTGCTTTGACAAAGTTCTGATCACCAGCAATGTGGTTGACCAACACTACAGCATCAGCTATGTTTACTGTGTTGTCCTTATTCAAGTCAGCTAATTTCGCACGGAATTTCGTAGATGGAGTTGCCACCACAAAACGGGCAACATCAACTACATCCACCACATCCACCTCTTCGTCCGTATTCACATCGCCATAAAGATAGAAGCGGCCTGTAATCTCCACATCATGAGCAGGCATTGTTACTGGAAGTTCGCTCCAACCACCGAAGGTATAACCATCCTTCGTGGGCTCAGCTTCTGGTGTAATAGTAGTTCCATATACCACAGAGAGTTCCTTGTATTCCTCACCATCAACCATATAAGTCACCTTGTAGGAGTTAATGGCGAATGTACCTGTAACTACAACATCCCTTGCTGGCATCGTTTCAGGTATCTCACTCCATCCAGAGAAAGTATAGCCCTCCTTAGTTGGTTCCTCTGGCGTGATAGCTGCTCCATATACTACAGAGAACTTCTTGTATTCTTCACCATCAACTATATAGGTCAAATTATAGCTATTGACGCTGAAAGTACCCGTGATGATTACATCATGATTTGGCATTGTGGAAGGTAGCTCGCTCCATCCACTGAAAGTGTGGCCCTCCTTCGTAGGATTAGATTCTGGTGTCAAGGTCGTTCCATAAGCAATGCTTGAAGTCATGAACTCTTCACCATCAACTTTATAGGTCAGGTTGTACAAAACACTAATATCAAATGTTTCATCGTCCATAATAATTTTCTCAGATTCAGAGGTAGAGAAGCGGATATTGCTGATGGTGGCCTGTCCACCAATGCAACCATCCTCTGCCGTAAGTTTCAAGGTAAGCAATGTACCATCATTGCCACTGATAGGTGTAAGCGAGAGTGATGTGGATGTGATACGATAGTCGCCATTCTCCAGTTTACCTATCGTCAGTTCCTGATTCTCGTCAGTAATGCGAGAAGAGGGTGAACATCCCGTCTTGTCAATACCAACACCTTCGGGCAGCTTCAAATCCATCTGGAAGCCAACAAGGTTCGTATCCTCATTGGTAAGGCCAATCTCAAAGCTCTTGGATCCTCCTGCCGCGATAGAGATTTCATCCACATTTACATTATTTAATTCAATGATTTCCTTGAAATCTTTCCAAATATCTGCGGCCTCGTAAGCCGCTTTGCTTCCACTAGGAACATATAATGTGGCATTTGCACGATGGGAGAAGGTGGGCTCTATGATGGGCAACGGTAGAGAAACTCTAACTGTTACAGAGGTCAGATTGATACACTTATAGTATTTGCAACTTGTTGTGTACCAATTTGTTTTGATTAAAACGGTAGAAAAGTGATTGCGCGAATTTAATGGAGTATGAAAAAGACGAAGATTTAACGTATTTAACTTTCTAAAACCACAAAAAATG
>JAEEGF011786221.1_pt1 | contig 104043 bp, 94 predicted proteins | sample 9134171 | NCBI WGS metagenome assembly JAEEGF01 (sample SAMN16246542, study PRJNA631951) | gut metagenome | biome: gut microbiome; feature: rumen; material: AP-attached | host: Bos | place: Iran: Karaj | collected 2018-10
CCCAAGTGCGGCAGCGTCCATACTTACCTCTTGCAGGGTAACGAATTCTTGATCAAAGAAATATCGGGAAGTTAGAATGTAACCTCAGTCATCTATGGATGACTGAGGTTTTTCTTGTCTGTACTTTTGCGAATGGGAGTACGGTTGTTATCTCCTTCGCACGATTCCGCAAGAACTTAACCTACGATGCTTTGCTAAGTTCAAAAACGCCCTACTACAACTCGCGACGCTCGCCTCATCAGGGCGAGCTGCTCGAACATTATCGTAGGGAACGTTTTCCGCAAAGCATCTCCGGCTAAGTGCTCCATCTACTCGCTCAGTAGATATCCAACCGCACTCGCATTCTGCTATGTATACAGGCGAGAGCGTTGACAGGTCATGAACGAACCATGTAGCGACGTCGGCAAATACGGAAATTTTGAATTTCAAAATTTCCTAAGCAGATACTCCGTATAAATTTGCGTTTTAATTCATAACGCAAATTTACGTTGCAGCAAAGTACGCTGCTAACGTCTGCTTGCGCTAGGCGCCGTCACTAGGATAACAAACATCGAAAAATCCTTGAAAACCCTTGAAAGAACTGGCGTAAATTGCTAAAATTGTAGAAGGTGTGGGTTGCCGTACATATAGGCAAGAAATACAAATTCTATTTCGGGAGGTTTAGAGTTATGAGTGGAAAGAAACCCGCAATTTTCAAAGAATTCAAGGAGTTCATCACAAGAGGCAACGTCCTTGACATGGCAGTAGGTATCATCATCGGTGGTGCATTTACTACAATCGTAAATTCACTTGTCAATGATATCTTAAATCCTTTCATCAACACCATCTTCGGTGGATTCGGATTTGACGGAATGAACCTTGTTGTTAAGTTCCCTTGGGTAACTGTAATGCGCAACATGGGTATGAACGTTGATTATCCCGTATTTGCATTCGGTAATTTCATAAGTGCCATCATCGCATTCCTTGTTACCGCAGTAGCACTTTTCTTCCTTATCAAGGGAATCAATGCTCTTAAGAAACTCGCAACAAAGAAAAAGGCAGAAGGCGAAGAGGAAGAGGCACCTACCACAAAGATGTGCCCTTATTGCCGCAGCGAGATCAACATCGAAGCTACACGCTGCCCTCACTGCACAAGCCAGTTATAATCAATGCGAGAAGGTTTTTATTAATCTGACATTTCTTTTATGAAAAAAACATTTTTCCTTCTGCAGGCTGTACTGCTGATATGCATTCTTACAGGCTGCAGCAGCACAAGTACAAAAACTGAAGAAGGAATGCAGCAGATCAGCGCATTGCAATATAGTGATGCGCTGGTGCTTTTTGAAGAGGCAGAGGGACTGGGAGAAAATCCAAGGCTTATTGCCAGAGGCCGCGGTATCGCTTATCTCGGACAGATAAATTACGCGGCTGCCGAGGAACAGTTCCTCCTTGCCCTTTCCGAAAGCAACGGTTTTATCGGCGATATCGACTATGATATCAACTACTACCTTGCAGATGCATATATCGGACAGGAAAAGTATTCCGAAGCGGAAGAAACCTATTCTGCCATCATTGATCTGCGGGAAGAGGCAAAGGCTTATTTCCTGAGGGGAAAGGTTCGCTTACAAAGCGGCTCTTATACCATTGCAAAAGAGGACTTTGACAAAGCCGTTACTTTAGCACCTAAAGATATCAAGATGGTGACGGACATCTATCTTGAACTTGCTGAAATGGGCTATCGTGAAGCCGGAGAGGAATATTTAAGGGCCGCTCTGGAATCCGGAGATAAGAGCCTGACATCCTTAAACAAGGGAAAGATCTATTATTACCTTGGTGAGTACCAGACCGCCGCAGCTTCTCTTGAAGAAGCAAGAAACGCGGACGGAAACGATGCGGATGCTTCCCTCTATTTGGGAAAAGCCTACGAAGCCGTAGGAGAGTACAATTACGCATCAAATGTTTATGAAAGCTACCTTGCCCGTAATCCCAAGGCAGCAGCGGTTTATAACCAGCTTGCTCTCTGCAAGATGTCCATGGGGGACTATGAGAGCGCCCTTGAAAATATTCAGGCCGGAATGCAGACCGGTGACACGGATTACATGAGATACCTCTCATTTAATGAGATCGTTATTTATGAGTATCTGGGTGAATTTAAAAAGGCTCAGGCACTTATGAACGCATATCTTGCAGGATATCCCAATGACAAGGATGCCCTGAGAGAACAGAAATTCTTAGAGACCAGATAACCAATCTGAAAAGGAAAAACATGATCAACAAACTTATTGAAAAAATCGAGAAAACACAGGCACCCATTGTTGTAGGACTTGATCCCATGATGAAATTCGTGCCGGGATATATACAGAAAAAGGCCTTTGATGAGTTCGGAGAAACTCTTGAAGGTGCTGCGGAAGCTATCTGGCAGTACAACAAAGGCATCGTTGATGCGATCTATGATCTTGTTCCTGCGGTAAAACCCCAGGTTGCAATGTATGAGCAGTTCGGTATCCCCGGAATGATCGCATTTAAGAAGACAGTTGATTACTGCAAGGAAAAAGGTCTTGTAGTGATTGGAGATATCAAGCGTGGCGACATCGGATCAACTTCCGAAGCATATGCTGTGGGACATCTTGGAAAAGTAACCGTTGGTTCAAAGGCATATTACGGATTTGACGAAGACTTCGTTACCGTTAACCCTTACCTTGGTTCCGACGGTGTTAAGCCCTTCGTAAAAATCTGTAATGAAGAGAAGAAGGGCATATTTGTTCTTGTTAAGACATCCAATCCTTCCAGCGGAGAGTTCCAGGACAGAACCGTTGACGGCAAGCCTCTTTATGAGCTTGTGGGCGAAAAGGTTGCTGAGTGGGGCGCTGAGTGCATGGGAGATAAATACAGCTACGTCGGAGCTGTTGTGGGAGCTACTTATCCCGAGCAGGGCAAGATCCTCAGAAAGGTAATGCCCAAGTCCTTCATCCTTGTTCCCGGATACGGAGCACAGGGCGGAAAGGGCGCAGACCTTGTTCATTTCTTTAACGAGGACGGACTTGGAGCCATCATCAATTCCTCAAGAGGAATCATCGCAGCTTATCAGCAGGAACAGTATGCATCATACGGCGAGACCGGTTATGCGGATGCATCAAGAGCAGCGGTTCTTGCAATGAAAGAAGACATTAAACAGGCATTGGAAAGCCGCTAATCATTTTAAATATAGGGAGAACTATTATGAATTATGACGTTATAATCATCGGCGCAGGCCCCGGAGGAATCTTCTCCGCATATGAGCTTACAAAGAAAGCGCCTCAGTTAAAGGTAGGAGTATTTGAGACAGGTAATCAGCTCAGCGAGCGTCACTGTCCCATCGACGGAGATAAGGTTAAGTCCTGCATCAAGTGCAAGACTTGCGCCATCATGAACGGATTCGGCGGAGCAGGGGCATTCTCCGATGGTAAGTACAATATTACCAACGATTTCGGCGGAACTCTTCATGAGTACATCGGAAAGACCAAGGCTCTTGAGCTTATGAACTATGTTGACGAGATCAATGTTTCTCACGGTGGAGAGAATACCCATATGTTCTCAACCGCAGGAAGTGAGTTCAAGAAGCTTTGCATGCAGAATAAGCTTACCCTTCTTGATGCATCCGTAAGACATCTCGGAACCGATATCAACTATGTGGTTCTCGGACAGCTTTACGACGAGCTCAAGGATAAGGTTGATTTCCACTTCAGAACACCCGTAAGCGACATCGAGCAGATCGACGGCGGCTACAGAATCACCTACGGTGAGGGCGAGACCGCTGAGTGTAAGAAGTGTATCGTATCCGTCGGACGTAGCGGAAGTAAGTGGATGGAGAGCGTTTGCCAGAAGATGGGCATTCCCACCAGCTCCAACCGTGTAGATATCGGTGTACGTGTCGAGATTCCCGCAGAGATCTTCTCACACCTTACCGACAAGCTCTATGAGAGTAAGATCGTTTACCGTACCGCTAAGTTTGAGGACGCAGTAAGAACCTTCTGTATGAACCCCAACGGTATCGTTGTTAACGAGAATACCAACGGAATCGTTACCGTTAACGGACATAGTTTCGAGGATCCTTCCAAAAAGACCAACAACACCAACTTCGCACTCCTTGTGGCTAAGCACTTCTCAGAGCCCTTCAAGGATTCCAACGGATACGGCGAGTCCATCGCAAGACTTTCCAACATGCTTGGAGGCGGCGTAATCGTTCAGCGTTTCGGCGACCTTGAGAGAGGAAGACGCAGTAACCAGAAGAGAATTGACGAGGGTACCATACAGCCCACACTTAATGCAACACCCGGTGATCTTTCACTTGTTCTTCCCAAGAGAATCCTTGACGGTATCATCGAGATGATCTATGCACTTGATCGTATTGCTCCCGGTACCGCAAATGACGATACTCTCCTTTACGGTGTTGAGGTTAAGTTCTACAACATGGAAGTTAAGCTTAACGAGCGCCTTGAGTGTAACTATCCCGGACTCTTCATCATCGGAGACGGTAGCGGAGTTACCCACTCACTGTCACACGCATCAGCAAGTGGTGTTTACGTAGCAGATATTATTGCGCAGGAGTCATAAGTTTCGTAAATATTAAAAATTTATGTACTTTTGTAATATTTTGTGTTAAAATGACAACACTTGTGTCACTTTTCGTGTTATTATAGTAAAGTACATCCCACAAAGCAGGTGATAACTATGCAGGATAATGATATCGAATATATGAGACAAAAGATGGCGGAGTATCGTTCCGGCCTTGAACCTCTTGTCAGGTATTTGCCCTGGCTGGAGCAGGCTACGGAAAAGACAGCATCGTCATTATACAAGGGCAATGGACTAGATACACCTCAGTCTCTTGCTGTTCCGGTATACGATTCGACGCTGATGTCGTTTATCAAAGAAGCGACAAACTCCACATTCATGGATCGTAATTATCCATACGTATATACCCGTAAGAGCATAAAGAGTCCGGAAGATGAGAGGAAACTCATTGAGCAGGCAGATTATCGCAACTGGGACATTCTTTGCGGTATTTTATCCAAGTATGTTCTGGGCGGACGTACGAGAGCAGTTTTATGGAGTCAGGGAGTATCTGAAAAAATCTTCTTCCTGTGTATTTCAAAAATGCTGCAGATCGTAACGGAGTGGAACGCTGAGAGAAACATCAGATAATCTTGTTACGGCAGATAATTTGCTTTATCGGATTTTGAGAGAGATTTGGTTTTAATAGTTTTAGAAGGGATTTTTCCGCAATGGGTGACAAATCAGTCAGAAAGAAGCAGTACATTTTAGAAAAGGCTCGCGAAGTTTTTTCACAGAAGGGTTACAAGGACGTAACCATGAAAGACATCGTAGATGCATGTGATATTAGCCGTGGCGGTCTTTATTTATATTTTGAAAGCACCAGACAGTTGTTCATGGAGATCCTGCAGAAAGAGCAGGAAGGGGACGACATCTTCAGTGGTAAAATATCCGAAAATTCAACAGCAGCAGAGATATTGGTTCTTTTCCTTGTAGAGCAGAAAAAAGAGATCATCCGTAAAAGAAACTCCCTTACCAAAGCTATCTATGAATTTTATTTCCAGGAGAGACCTGAAAAGAAAGAAGATATTTACAGACAGGATTATGATTCTGCGGTAAAGATCCTTCAGAAGGTCATCGAGATGGGCGTGGCAAACGGTGAACTTACCTGCGATAAGCCTGAAGAAGCAGCAACGAATATCATGCTGACTTTGGAAGGACTTAAGGTACAGTCCGTTACTATCGGTATTTCGGCAGAACTTATAGACAAACAATTCATCTATATCCTCAGCACGCTTGGAGTTGAGGACGAGTCCGACAATGCATAGTTTTATTTAGCTTTATATAAAAAACCAAGCAGAAGGAGACCCTTCTGCTTTTTTATTGGAGAATACATGAAGGAAACAGTATTTGAGTATGAACTTCCCGTTGGGGAGTCATATAAGGTCTATAGAAACAGGATCATGCCCGAGGCGGAGATCAATTCCCCCGGAAGAATTTCCATTGTCAGCGGTATTCACGGAGACGAACTTGAAGGTCAGTACATCTGTTATGAGGTAGCAAGACGCATTAAGGAACATCCCGAGTATCTTATGGGTATCGTGGACATATATCCTGCAGTCAATCCTTTCGCCATTACCATGGCAAGCAAGACCAATCCACTTTTCAAAAATGATATGAACCGTTCCTTCCCGGGTAATTCCGAAGGAAATCTTATAGAGCGTGTGGCAAACAACCTTGTTGAAAGCATCCTTGGATCGGATCTTTGTCTTGATATTCATGCCAGCGATATTTTTGTCAGAGAAATCCCCCAGGTAAGACTCAGCGAGGACTTTGCGGAAAGCCTTCTTCCTTTTGCAAAACTTACCAACGCGGACATGATATGGATGAATGCCACCGCAACGGTACATGAGTCAACTCTTGCACATTCTCTTAATGCCCTTGGTATTCCCACTCTTGTTATTGAGATGGGACAGGGACATCAGATCTACAGACCCTATGGTGACCAGATCGTTGACGGAATCTTCAACATTATGTGTGAACTTGGAATGTGGACGGGACCGAGACCCAGAACACAGCTTCCCGCCATTTCCAGCGATGGTTCCGTTGAGTTTATAAGAACGGAAGTGGCCGGAATTTTTATGCCCCTTACCGAGCACAATCATTTCGTCAAGGCAGGAGAGACCATCGGAGAGATACTTGATCCCTTCAGCGGAGAAAAATTGGAAGAGATCGTTGCCGAACAGTCAGGACTTTTATTTACTCAGAGGATCTTCCCCATTGTACATGCGGGTGACCTTTTGGCCAGAATCCTTACAGGAGCGTTTTAAAGATGCAGAGCGTTGATTTATATACATATAAGTCCATATACCGTACAGAACTGACGGTAAAGGGGTATGTTTTCGGCACAGGTCAGAAGACTGCGTGCATCGTGGGTCCCACAAGGGGTAACGAGTACCAGCAGCTCTATATCTGCAGCCAGCTTGTAAAGAAACTTCAGGAACTTGAAAAGCTTGGAGTTATCGCCAATGATAAGCAGATCATGGTCATTCCATGCATCAACCATTATGCTTTCAATCTCACTAAGGATTTCTTCGGAGTTAAGGATCAGGATCTGAACTTTTATTTTCCCGGAAATGACAGTGGTGAGCCCATATCAAGAATGACGGGAGAACTGTTTAATCAGATCAAAGAGTACTCCTACATGATCCAGTTCTCATCCTTCTACGAGAGGGCTGAGTGCGTGCCCCATGTAAGAATGATCGAAAATGGTTCTGAGAATGTATCACTGGCAAACCTGTTTGGCCTTCCTTATGTTGTTGTAAGAAAGCCTGTACCGACGGATACAGCCACTCTTAACTACAATCTTCAGACAGAAGAGAACAGTGCATTTACCATTTATACAAAGGCAAGGGAGAAACTTGACGATAAGTGCATGAAGAATGCCATCTCGGGAGTGCTCAGATTCCTTACCAGAATGGGTGTAATGAAGTATGAGTGCCACGCCGGTTATATTTCCCATGTTCTTCATGAGGAGGATCTGGCTGATGTATTTGCACAGCGTGCCGGAATCTTTAAGCCTATTGTGGAAGTTGGAGAAGACGTAAAATATGGAGCAAAGATGGCGGAGATATTAGATCCCTTTGACGGAACCGTAAGGGAGGAAATTGTGGCTTCTACCGACGGTATAGTTTTCTTTGCCCACAATACGCCTCTTATCGACCAGTATGAGACAGCCTTTCGAATGATCCACAGGTTGCATGAATAAAAAAGCGGCCCTAAAGACCGCTGTAAAAAATATGGTGCAAAGAATATATGTCAAAAAGAGGAGAAGTCAGGTACGGTCCTTATAGTCCGCAAGGACGATGTTACCCTGCTTAATGGTCTCTTTCATATCGATTATTCTTTGATTTTCGGAACCTCGGAATTTTAGTCTGAGGTTCTTTTTTTCTTTCATGTATTCGCCGTCTACAAGCACATCCGTGAGCTTTAACAGTTCAGCCAGGTTTTCGGCATCATTGGCGGGGCTGTAATCGGGAAGGACGCGGTTCCTGGGGACTTCTTCACAGGGAGGAACTTTATCGGAAGACCAGAGCCCGGCTCTTGCCAGAAGCTCTTCGGCCAGGTAACCGCTGTAGATCCAGATTGTTTTGTAGGGATAGAGAGTCTTGATCTGCTTTGCAATCTCAAGAACTGTTCCTCTGTTGGCAGGCTCCATGGGTTCACCGCCGAGGAAGGTCATTCCCGCTATATAATCGGGAGCAAGGGCATCAAGGATCTCTTTGGTCTGCTTCTCGGTGTATTCGGATCCGTAATTAAAGTCCCAGGTGTCTGCGTTAAAACACTCTTCGCATCTGTGGGTGCATCCGCTGACGAAGAGATTGATACGGACTCCGGGGCCGTTTGCTATATCGTTTTTCTTGATAACTCCGTAATACATTGATTCATCCTTTGATCATTAAGATATAAAATAATTATAACTTTTACAGTACTATTTTCAAGTATATATTGACAATGCAACGCTGTTAGTGTAAACTAACGCATGGCGTTATTGAGAACCGTTATCATATAAGAGGTGTTTTAAAACATGATCAAAATAAGCAGAAACGATCCCTGCTGGTGTGGCAGCGGGAAGAAATACAAGCAGTGTCACGAAGCATTCGATGCGAAAATTAAAAAATACGCTCTTGCAGGAGCTTATGTTCCGGACCACGAGATAATAAAGACTCCCGAGCAGATCGAGAAGATCAAGGAAAGCTGCAAGATTAACATTCAGATCCTTGATACCCTTGATAAAGAAGTATGCGAGGGCATGGAGCTTTCTAAGATAGACGATATCGTAAACGAGATCACATACGGTGCAGGAGCGATCCCCGCTCCCCTTAATTACGAGGGCTATCCCTACAGCGTATGCACTTCCGTAAACGAGCAGGTATGTCACGGATATCCTCATAAAGGAAAGTATTTAAAGGACGGGGATATAGTTAACATTGACTGTTCAACCATCCTTGACGGATATTTCTCAGATTCTTCAAGAATGTACTGCATCGGAAATGTAAGTGAAGAAAAGAGAAGACTTGTAGAGGTTACCAAGGAATCTGTTTATGCAGGACTTGAAAAGGTTCAGCCCTGGGGCTTTTTAGGAGATATGGGTCAGGCTGTTCATGACTACTGCTACGACAGAGGTTACACAGTAGTACGTGAGATCGGCGGACACGGCGTGGGCCTTGAATTCCACGAAGATCCATGGGTTGGATACCATACCAAAGCCGGAACCGATATGCTCCTTGTTCCCGGAATGATCTTCACGATCGAACCGATGGTTAACATGGGTAAAGAAAAGATCAAGACCAACAAAGAAAACGGTTGGGAGGTTTCAACCGCTGACGGAATGCCTTCCGCACAGTGGGAGATCATGGTGCTTGTTACTGAGGACGGACACGAAGTCCTTTGCTGGTAGTTATAGTTTTACCTTTGATTTTGCGTAAACGATGAGAGGGAATTGATATGGCTAAGATGGTCACCAACATGCAGAAAGATATCATTGTTCAGAGGTTAAAGGAGAAAGGCTGCAGGATAACAAAGCAGCGTCTCATGCTTCTTGATGTCATCCTTGAGGAAGATTGCTCAAGCTGCAAGGAGATTTTTTACAAAGCCTCAAAGATAGATAAATCCATCGGAAGCGCAACGGTTTATCGAATGATAAACACCCTTGAAGATATAGGGGCCATAAGCCGCAAAAATATGTACAGGATAGCTTGCGGAACGACTTCCTGTGAGGAAATGGCTTGTACCGTAAGTTATGATGACGGTACCTTCACAGAACTCTCCGGGGCTGACTGGAACAAGGTCATTCGAGAAGGCCTTGAAAAATGCGGTTATCTTAAAGGAAGAAAGGTATCCGGCGTGGATGCAAGAAGCTGTAACTGCGCATCATAAAGAAATGATTTAAAGCGGGCATTTAAAGCCCGCTTTTTTTGTATGACTAAATCTAAAAAAATTATAAACAATCTATTAAGTTTTTTTGAATTCATCATTGTTATATAAGTGTAAAAAGAGTAAAATAATAAATGGAAATGCAGAAAAAGCTTTAATATTTTTCTGCAAGTATCATAAAAAATATAGGAGGAAATTTATGATTTTTCAGATCACAAATTTATGGCAGATCCTTGGCTGGTGTCTTGTATTTGCCGGACTTATCCTGATGAACGAGATCGGAAGACGCACTAAAGTCGGCGGAATCATTATCTTCGTGATCATTCCCGCGATCCTTACAGTTTACTTTATCCTCGCTCATTTTAACCTCTTCGGAGGACCCAACAACCCTACCGTGGCTTACATGGATGGTTGGTTCCATTACTTCAAGCTTTATGCTGCAGACATCGGATGCGTAGGCTTCATGATGATCAAGTATAAATGGGGTATTGGAAAGCAGCAGTGGTTCAAATGGTGGCCTTGGTTCATCGTTGCCGCAAACATCATGATCGCTAACGTTTCCGATATGGAATCAGCTCTTGCTGCATTCAATATCAGCGGAAACCTTAAGGGTGCATGGTGGTGTTCAAACGAAGGTGTATTCATCTACGGCGGATGGTGGAACGTAGTCAACGCTATCGCGGGACTTATCAACATCTTCTGCATGACCGGATGCATTCACCTTTATTCTTCAAGCGACAAGAACAAGTCAGATATGCTTTGGCCTGACATGACCATCTGGTTCATCGTTGCTTACGATATTTGGAACTTTGAGTATACTTACCTCAACCTTCCTACTCACACCTGGTATTGCGGTGTTGCACTTCTTCTTGCTCCTACATTTGCTAATGCACTTTGGAACAAGGGTGCATGGATCCAGAACCGTGCAAATACCCTTGCAATCTGGTGCATGTGGGCACAGGTTGTTCCTCTCTTCCAGCTTGACGGAATCTTTGCAGCAGTTCTTCCCCGCGTATACGGTGGAGCAGTAGCAAACGGTGTCAGCACCATGGATCTTTATGCTAAGGCTATCGAGATCTACAACCAGAACCAGGGTAAGACAGCTGCAGCAGGTGAGGCTATTGCCAAGATGGGTATAACAGCAGATCCTTCAATGCAGGGATTTGTAGCAATGCTTGCTCTTGGAGCTAACGTTCTTTGCATCGCTGTTATCATCAGAAATGCTATCAAACTCGGCCACAATCCTTATTCACACGAAGTATTCGTTGGTACAAAGGATTACAACGAGGCACTTGCAAGAGCAGAGAAGTAATTCTCTTCTACGATTAAATAATTATCGGGAAGTCCGTTTGGGCTTCCCGATTTTTTTTCGGGGACGCACCCTGTTACGTTTTTGAAAAATGTGGCAGGCGGGCGCCCCCACTTTGCTTTTGACGCATTTGCATAGTATTTTGAGTTTGACGCATTTGCATAGTATTTATAGTGAGTCATCATTTTTTATTGTTGCTTAAAGAAATGAGGTAGGTTAATTCAGAGAAATACATCATTTTTTCTATCTTCATATAGAAATGATGTAGCATAGAAGATAGCGGAACATCATTATTGAAAGAATTCCTTAAATATGATGTTCATCCACGTGAAGGAGAACCTCATTTTCATTAAAAATGGTATTCTATGATGTAATTAGTATCCAAGGCCTACCTCATTTTCGCTAAAGACGGTTATAAGTGATGTAATTAGTATCCAAGGACTACCTCAATCTCATTAAAGAAAGAGGTAAATGATGTATTTGCGGTGTATAGATTACATCATAAAAAAAACAAAGCAAAAAAACACAAAGCAAAAAAACACAAAACAAAAAACACTGTAAATCTTTCGACTTACAGTGTTTTTTTATAAGTGTCGGAGTGGCGGGATTCGAACTCGCGACCTCCGCCTCCCTAAGACGGCGCTCTAACCAAGCTGAGCCACACCCCGAAACAACAATAGAGATATTACCATACCGTTCAAATTAATGCAAGGACTTTTTTAAAAAAATTATCATCTTTTTCATCTTTGGTATTTTTGACGGGTTTTATGGCTATTTTAACATATTAGTGGTAAACTTATACTAATTATTTTTTAACGACGAGGTATAAAAATGTCTGAACTTATTAATTACCTTAAAGAAGCCAAGAGCCCCTATCACGCAGTTAAATATGCTGAGAAAAGACTTAAGGCATGTGGTTTTAAGAAACTGGATTTTAAAAAGGAATTTAAGCTTAAAGAAGGAGAGAAGTATTTTGTTTCCCCTTATCCCACTTCTCTTTTTGCTTTTAAGATAGGAGAAAAGGCTACCGGTACAGGTATCCATATTGCATGTGCTCATACCGACTCACCTACCTTCAGGATCAAGCCTGCTCCCGAGATGAATGTTACCGCAGGAGTTTATAAGGTTAATGTTGAGCCCTATGGCGGAATGCTTAAGAAGACCTGGTTCGACAGACCTCTTGCTGTAGCCGGAGAAGTTATGGTTAGATCTGCCAACCCCTATGAGCCCGAGAAGAAGCTTTTTGACAGTGAGAGCCCCTGGTTCATCATTCCTTCTCTTGCACCCCATATGGACAGGGAAATCGAAGAGAAGAAGCTTGATGCCCAGAAAGAGCTTATGCCCATCTTTGCCATAGATGAAAAAGAAGAGGGATATGAAAAGTCCTTTATCAAGGCTGTGGCTGATAAGCTTAAAGTAAAGGCAGAGGATATCCTTTCCTTCGACCTTACCTTCTATATTTATGAGGAGCCTGCTCTTTGCGGCGTTAACGGCGATCTTCTTCTTGCTGCAAGGATTGACAACATTGCATCCTGCGCGGCCCTCTGTGAGGCTATTACCGATGAAAAGAAGGGCAAGAGCAAGAGTAAGGATACAAACGATATTTCTCTTATTGCTCTCTATGATAATGAGGAGATCGGAAGCCGTACAAAGCAGGGCGCCGATTCATATATCTTAAATATGATCATCGACAAGATCTTTGATTCTTCTCTTTATAAAGGAAAGTCAAAGTCCGGAGCCATTGCTCAGAGCAAAATGCTTTCTGTTGACGGAGCCCATGCGGTTCATCCCAATTATCCCGAAAAGGCTGACGTTACCACCCAGTCTCTTCTCGGAAAGGGCGTAGTGTTCAAGACCAGCGCCAGCCAGAGATATGTTACCGATCCCGAGATGAGTGCGGTTCTTGTTGGCGTTTGTGACAAGAATAAGATCCCTTATCAGTTCCAGGCAAATCGTTCCGGAGCACCCGGAGGACAGACCCTCGGACCCATCGTATCTTCTTATTTACCTATTCCAGCAGCCGATCTTGGCGTTGCTATGCTTGGAATGCATTCCGCAAAGGAGACCATGTGCATGAAGGATTATGATGCACTTCTGAATCTTTCAAAAGTATGGCTTGGTTAAGGGCAATTTATTTCCCTTGAAATTTTGTATACTCCTCTTGTAAAGAAAACATGCTTTTCTGCAGGAGGAGTTTTATTATGAAGATCAGAAATATCATTTACAGCGCAGCAGCTATTGTTTTTGCCATCGGACTTATCATCGGATTTACCCTTTCCGTACACGGAACAAGCAACATAGCAGAGAGCCAGAGAAACGAATACTTAAAGGCTCGCGGAGAAGAGTACAAGGAGATCATCAGAGACTATCTTGATGAAGAGGGATATAACAATGCAGGTCTGATGCTCACATATGTTACCGAGTCCGACGGAAGCAGAACCTATTTTGTTTCCGTTCATCACAAGAGACTTGATGCATTGACCGAGGCTGAGGCAGATGAATTTAAAAAGGATATTGCTTCCCTTTCTTTCGGAGACAATGAATGTTTCTTTGAAGTAACCATAAAATAACCGTTTATGAATAGGAACGGACCACTGAATTTATAATAATTTTATGACAGACAAGGGCCAAAAGAGTTATAATATATGTTGCGGGCGAAAGAAAGCCCACACTTTAACTCAAAGGAGAGAAACATATGAATATACCCAAACCCCAGGAAGTGTACAGGCATTTTAAAGGGAATCTTTATCGTGTCCTGGCCGTCGCCAAGCATTCCGAAACCGGAGAAAGGCTTGTGGTATATCAGTCCCTCGAAAATGAAAGTGATGTATATGCAAGACCTCTTGAAATGTTCGTGAGCGCAGTGGACAAGGAAAAGTATCCCGATGCAACCCAGCTTATGAGATTTGAACTTGCAGGGGAAGATGAAATGGAAGATCCTGATATCGACGAGTTCATGAGATGCGAGACATATACAGAAAAGCTTTCTTGCCTTGTTAACATGAAGAACAGGCTTACATCCGAGAAGCTTTCTCTTCTTGCATGCACCTGTGACATCGTTCTCCCCAAGGGAGATATGATAGAGAAGTATGAGGGACTTAAGAGTTCTCTTGCTTTAAGAAGTAAATATGAGGGAACAAGACTTCGTCAGTAGGGAGGAAACAGATATGGAATATCATGAGAGAAAACGTTGGCTCTTTTTGGGACTACCTTTTACATTTACCAAGTATCACATCCGTGAGGATATGATCACAATAAATACCGGTTTCTTAAAGACAACCGAAGATGACTGCTACATGTACAAGGTTCAGGATGTTAAGCTTACCAGGACTCTTGCAGAGAAAATGGTTGGCGTTGGAACCATCACCTGTTATACCGGTGATTCCACCGATCCTCAGCTTGTGATAAAGCATATCAAGAAGTCTAAGGATGTTAAGGAATTCATCCTTCATGCTTCGGAGGAAGCAAGACTTAAGAGAAGAACCGTGAACATGCTCGACATTGGAAGCGGTGATATGTCCGATCTGGACAATTTAAACTAAGTAAAATATGAAAGTGGGATAAGGAAATGTCCTCCGCCGAATGTGATGCAGCAATAGAATATATAACAACCCTTAAAGGCGGAAGTATTAATCCGGGGCTTGAGAGGATAGCAGATCTTCTTGAGACAATGGGAAATCCTGAAAAGGACCTTAGATTTATCCATTTGGCCGGTACAAACGGCAAGGGATCTACGCTGGCATTTCTTTATTCTGTTTTAACCGAAGCCGGATACCGTGTGGGAAGATATACTTCTCCCGCCGTATTTAACTATCGTGAGAGATTCACGGTGGGAAAAAGGATGATATCCGAAAAGGATTTTGTTAAGGGAACAGAGATTGTCAGAGCGGCAGCTGAAGAGATGGCAGAGAAAGGAAAAGATACTCCTTCTGCATTCGAGGCTGAGACGGCTCTGGCATTTTGGTATTTTAAGGAGAAGGCTTGTGACATAGTCCTTCTTGAGACCGGAATGGGCGGAAGACTGGATGCCACCAATGTTATCCCGGCACCCATGGCTGCCGTGATCGCCTCCGTAAGCTATGATCACATGAACTTTTTGGGGGATACCCTTGAAAAAATAGCAGGTGAAAAAGCCGGAATCATTAAGCCCGGAAGCGCGGTTGTAAGTGCGAAGCAACACGAGGAAGCAGGGTCAGTCATAAAAAAGGCCGCAGAGCAGGCAAAGACGGAATATTACGAAGTTGATGAAGGCGCCATAAAGGACCGTAAGGTGGCTAAAGGGGCTCTGTATCAGCTCTTTGATTATAAAGACTATAAAAAGATCAAGATCGGTCTTGTGGGCAAATATCAGTTGAAGAACGCAGCTCTTGCCATAGAGGCGGCGCAGGCCCTCAGAGACAAAGGACTTAAGATCACAGACAGCGCCCTTTTAAAGGGGCTTGAAAACGCAGTATGGCCCGGAAGATTCCAGAAGGTTTCCGATAAGCCCTGCGTCATCGTGGACGGTGCTCACAACGAGGAAGCCGCTGAGAGACTGGCAGAGTCCATAGATTATTATTTTACAAATCGAAACATCGTATATATAATGGGTATGCTGAAAGATAAAGAATACGAGAAAGTCAGCAGGATCACCGCAGAAAAAGCAAATTGCATCTTCACGGTGACAACCCCAAATAATCCCAGAGCCCTAAACGCCATAGAATTGGCGGAGACGGTTAGGCATTTCAACAAAAATGTCACCGCTGCAGATTCTATAGATGAAGCCTTTGAAATGGCGAAAATGGTAGCGGGCACCGGGGGAGTAGTTATAGTATTTGGATCACTTTCATTCCTGCGATACCTGGTCAAAAAATAACTCGCACAAATGCTTGCCTGCTTAACCTGATAGCACGACCTCAAAATCCTCAGCGTAGCCCGCTACGCTTACGTTTTTGCGGTCATACTCTCAGGCAAGCATTCTTCGCATTAGTGGAGTATTTTTCGACAGCTATCTTGGGCAGAATAATGGAGCTTGCAGAAAATGGATCAGGAAAAAATAAAACAGGCCGTTAGCCTTTTGATCGAGGCCATCGGCGAGGATAAAGACAGAGAAGGCTTAAAGGAGACTCCCGACCGCATCGCAAGGATGTACGAGGAGATCTTTGAGGGATATGACAAGGACCCTGCAGAGGTTCTTTCCAAGGTGTTTACCGTGGGCAGCAAGGAGATGGTCCTTGAGAAGGACATCACTTTTTATTCCATGTGTGAGCATCACATGATGCCCTTCTATGGAAAGGCAACCATCGCATATATCCCCAAGAATAAAGTAGTGGGCATCAGTAAACTGGCGAGGACCGTTGAAGTATACGCAAGAAGACTTCAGATCCAGGAGCGTATGACGGGTCAGATCGCAGATTCCATCATGGAGAATCTTGATTCCGAGGGAGCAATGGTTGTTCTTGAGGCTGAGCACATGTGCATGACCATGCGCGGCATAAAGAAGCCCGGCAGCAAGACCGTGACCATCGCCACCAGAGGATGTTTTGCGGAGAACGAAGAATTAAGAAGACAGTTTTTTGAGCTAAAGAGGGATTAGGGGATGCTTATTGGCAAGAAAGAGTTCGACTTAGAAAACAAAAGTTACATTATGGGAATATTAAACGTTACCCCCGATTCATTTTCGGACGGGGGGCGTTTTATTATCGGGAAATCCATCATTACAGACAAGGTCCTTAAGACCGTGGAGCAGATGATCGCTGATGGAATGGATATCCTTGATGTCGGAGGAGAGTCCACAAGACCGGGATATGTCATGATCTCCGACGAAGAGGAGATCGCAAGGACAGCTCCTGTGATCGAAGCGGTGAAGAAAAGATTTGATGTGCCTATTTCTCTTGATACATACAAATCAAGAGTTGCAAGGGCAGGCATTGAAGCCGGAGCAGATATGGTAAACGATATCTGGGGCTTTAAGTATTCTCCCGATATGGCAAAACTTGTGGCAGAGACGGGTGTAGCTGCCTGCCTTATGCATAACAGAAAGAACACCGATTACGGCAACTATATGGAAGATGTTTTGGCTGATTTAAGAGAGTCACTGGATATTGCGGAGAAAGCCGGAGTACCTAAGGACAAGATAGTGACGGATCCCGGTGTTGGATTTGCCAAGAGTTATGAGCAGAATCTTGAAGTGATCAATAAGCTGGAAAGACTGAAGGAACTGGGCTACCCCGTGCTTCTTGGAACCAGCAGGAAATCCGTTGTGGGATTAACCCTTGACCTACCCTCCAGTGAAAGATTGGAAGGAACCATAGCCACTACGGTCATTGGAAGAATGAAGGGCGCAAGCATCTTCAGAGTCCACGACGTAAAGGAAAACAAGAGGGCTCTTCTTATGACGGATGCTATAATTCGCGAGGCAAAAGCTTAAGTGTAAAATGAGCTGCGAAGCCGGTGACAAAGCCGGTGGCAATGGCAGCGATCATTAAATAGGGTGCATAGATAACAACTCCGGGAACGGAAGTGATGATGACCGCAACAAGAAGCTGCCCAATATTGTGGAATATTGCACCGAATATAGCCGTTATAAACAGAGCTCTGTCTCTCAGTAGTTTATTTATAAGGAACTCTATCAGGATGCAGAAAACGCCTCCCGTAAAGGAATAGAGAAAACTCATCATTTGACCGAATAGAAGGGATGTGATGAGGATCCTTACTATAAGGACGAGAGCGGCATCCTTAATCCCATATTTTTTAAGGACTACCAGGGTGATGATATTGGCAAGACCAAGCTTGACGCCGGGTATGGGAATAAGGGGCGGAATAAGGCTCTCAAGGGCGTAGATGCCGACAGAGAGGGCAGCAAAAAGGGCGAGGAGAGTTATCTGCTTAGTACGTGATCGCATCTATGGAATCCTCCTCGTTTTCATTTTTTACCACAATTACAAGCTTATGGGGCAGGCAGACAATGGGAATATGTGCCTTTATGGCATAGCCCTCTTTTACGCAAAGCTTGTTCTTACAATTTGAGTCAGAGACGCAAATGTCACCGTCTTTGATGGTGACAGTGTTATATTCGAAATCGTCATCGTAACCGCCGGTTATATCAAAAGAACCGTTGGATGTTGTAGACAGGTCAATGGTCTGTATTAATTCGCCGTCTTTATAGATATAAGCAATGTTGCCGGAATTATTGGTTCTCTTTAGCAAAATGGCGCAGAGACTTATAAGAAATATCAGTCCGATGACGACAGATAATACAATGATCCTTTTATTTGATTTTTTTGTTTCGTTGTTTAAATCTGACATAAGAAAAGTATACCAAATATGAAGCAGGAAGTAATTTCTTTTTTTGAGAATAATTGCAAAGAGCTGCCCACGCCAACTTGGGACCTTGAAAATGCAGACGAATTCTTTACGGGTATCCTAAAAAAGGATATTGAAAAGATCATTGATATTGTAGACAAGGCTGCTGATTCCAGAGCTTTTACAGAGGCGCAAAAAACGGTATTTAAGCATGTTTATGCCATGCATTTAAAACTGGTTAAGGCCGATGTTGAGGGCGCAGGCCATGTCCCCTTTGATCTTGATGAAATGAGTGAAGAAGACAGGTCACGTATGCCATGGCTTGTGACAGAGCGCTGTAAGGAGATCTACGACGGACTATTTCTGCTTCCCATGAGCTTTGTCAATGATGTCATATATAACGGCTTTTCCGATCTTTCGCTTTTTATTCACCACAGAGATATATCGGGGCTTATCAGGAAATACAGAAAGTATTTCGGAAAGATCTATGAGAACAAAGCCGATGATTTCTTTATGGATAGATTTACAGGACTTACAGAAAAGTATGATTTCCTATTCGAAAACATAAAGAAATATTTTTCGTTCAAGCTTCAGGTCCTTTATCCGGGAGCGGCCGTTGACTATTATGTTTTGGAACCTGTTTTCGCCTCAATGTTTGCAAACCAGGTTTTGATCCTGCTCCTGGTAACATATTGTGAGAAGAATGATCTTGATCCGGATGCTCTTATAGGGCTCATAGAGAAAACAGAGAGGCTTCTCAGCATTAATAAAGGCTTTAATGAAAGATTAATGGATAAGATGAGAGAAGAATTGATCTGATGGACAACAGGAAGATCATTAAAAAGAGAATATTGGTGATCACCATCATTACACTGATCATTACTGCATCCGTAGTTTTAAGCATTTGTCTCGGAGAAAAGATAATCGCTTTTGTCACCAATGCAGAGGCTGTAAGAAATCTGGTGGACAAATATCCTTTTAAAACAAGGCTAATCTTTTTGGCTATAACCATAACCCAGATAATCCTGGCTTTTATCCCCGGGGAACCGGTGGAACTGGCTGCGGGATATGCTTTCGGGGCTTTTGAAGGAACCGTACTTTGTCTTATCGGAGCCATGATCGGAAGCACCATAGATTTTATGATCGTAAAGCTTTTTGGAATGAAGATAGTAAAGGTCTTCTTTTCCGATGAGCAGATAGGAAAGCTGAAATTTCTTAAGGCATCAAAAAAGAGAGATTTTTGGATGTTTATGATCATGTTCATTCCGGGAACGCCAAAGGATGCTCTGAGCTATGTTGCGGGACTGACGGATATCTCACTTTTAAAATGGATCCTTATAGCGACTTTCGCAAGGCTTCCTTCTGTTATAACATCCTGCGTCGGAGCTTCGGCTCTTGGAGAAAACAGGATCCTTTTTGCGGTGATAGTTTTCGGGATCACCCTGCTCATAAGCCTTGCGGGATGGTTCATCTATAATAAAATCTGTGAGGCTCATGACAAGAAGGCTTGATCTACGCTATAATGAAGAGGATGACTGCACTGCGGTCAATACTTTTGGAGGTTTGCTTAAATGTATCAGCACAAAGTTCAGTATTATGAAACAGACAAAATGCTTGTAACTCACCACTCCAATTACATCAGATGGATGGAAGAGGCAAGAGTTGATTTCCTCGATAAAATGGGATGGCCCTATACAAAGCTTGAAGAACTCGGGATCATTTCCCCGGTAATCTCCGTTGGAGGAAAATATAAAAAGAGCACTACCTTTGATGATCTTGTGACCATTGACGTTAAGATCACAGAGTTTAAAGGCGTTAAGCTTAAACTGTTCTACACCATGACCAATCAGAATGGTGAAGCCGTATTTGAGGGAACTTCCGAACACTGTTTTTTAACAAGTGAAGGAAAGCCCATGATGCTCAGAGTATCCTATCCGGATTTTTACAACGCGATTATGGAGACCTATGAAAAACAGTGATTACAGAGTGATACGCATCCGTGAGCTGGAAGTATTTGCCTACCACGGTGTGTTCGAAGACGAGACGAAAAACGGTCAAAAATTCTATATCAATGCAGAGCTGAAACTGGAGACCAGAAAGCAGGATGTTACCACCGATGATCTTAACTGTACGGTGAACTATGCGGAAGTATGTCAGTTCATGACAAAGTTCATGAAGGAGAACACCTGCAAGCTCATAGAAAAGATCGCAGAGCTCCTTTGCAGGGAGATCCTTATCAGATATCCACTCATCAACGAGGTGGTCCTCGAGATAAGAAAGCCTGAGGCACCCATAGGTCTTCCTTTTGAGTCGGTTTCTGTAGAGAGGAAGCTGTCAAGACATACTGCATTCTTATCCATTGGTTCAAATATGGGAGACAAGCACGGATACCTTGACAGAGCACTTGAGATGATCGGAAGATCTCCTCACACGAGATTTATCTGTGAGTCCGAGAGATTTGTTACAAAGCCCTATGGCGGAGTGGAGCAGGATGATTTTGTAAACAGTGCGGTAATGATCGAAACCTTCCTTTCTCCCTTCGAGCTTTTGGACTTTTTACATGAAGTGGAAAAAGAACAAGGGAGGGTCCGTACAATTCACTGGGGTCCCAGAACCCTTGACCTTGATATTATTTTTTACGACGATATAACAGTTTCGGAGAGTGATCTTATCATTCCACATATCGATATGCAAAACAGATTGTTTGTACTTGAGCCCCTTTCAAAGATTGCCGGATATTACAGACATCCTGTTTTAAACAAGACTGTGGCTGAGCTTTATGAGGAGCTCAAAGCAAGAGAAGAAATGTAGGCTTTATTGGGGGAGTTTTATGAAAAAAGAATTGATCAAAGGCGCTCTGGCTGTAGTTCTGGCGTCTGCTTCGCTGATCATGAGCGGATGTGCTTCCGCGGGAGCATTATCCGGCGTAACACCGAAGGTTGAGATCATCATGGATACGTATGTAAACTATCAGATCGATCCGGCTTCCGGTAAGAAATACGAGACGGTTTGCGACAGCCTTTCGGACAAAGGAAAGAATCTTGAAAAGAATCTCCTTTCAAGACATGAAGCAGAGTCCGAGATATCAAAGATAAACGAATCCGCGGGAAGCACCGATGGTTACCTTCTTTCTGAGGAAATGGAAGAATATATAACCGCATGCCTTGAAATATCAAAGGAAACCGAAGGAGCTTTTGACATTTCACTTGGGGCTCTCATACAGCTTTGGAACATTGACGAAGCAGCTAAAAACGAAGCTGTCGGCAGTGATGAATTCGTCGTACCCACAGAGGAAGAAATAAATAAAGCAAAAGCACTTTGCGGATATGAAAAGATAAAGATTGATAACCATCGGATATACATCCCCGAGGGAATGATACTTGATCTTGGCGCGGTGGGAAAAGGAATCCTTTTGGATGAATTTGCCAAAGAATCCGGAAAGATCAAAAACGGTTTTATTTCCGCCGGCGGAAGTATTGAAACCTTTGGAATTAAAAACGGTGGAGGAGACTGGTTCATTGGTGTAAAGGATCCTCGCTCAGATGATCCTACACCGGTCGTAGCGCTACCCCTCCCCGGAGGATGTGTGATCTCAACATCGGGAGATTATGAAAGATTTATCATGAAGGATGGTGTAAGATACCATCATATCCTTGATCCTCGAACGGGGCGCCCTGCAGACAGCGGCCTTGCATCAGTTACTGTTGTTCTAAAAGAAGATGATAACAGCGGACTGATCTCGGATGCGTTGTCAACAGCCATCTTTGTTCTCGGAGAAGAAAAAGGAAAGGCTTTGGCTGATAAGTATAAGGCATATGTTTTAACGATAGGAACCGATGGAAGTAAGGATTCTTATGGTTCCGACTACATTACAAAATAAAGGATTTAGCTTGAAAGGACATGACATGAAGGAAGAACTCATGAAGAAAATAGACGCGCAGCTTCCTCCTGATGAGGAACTTGCTCTCCTTGCAGACTTTTTTAAAGTCTTTGGAGATATGACAAGATTAAAGATCCTTAACGTGCTCCTTATTTCCGAACTTTGCGTTCAGGATATAGCAAAAGCTGTTGGAATGAGCGAATCGGCGGTTTCCCACCAGCTTAGAGTCCTTAAACAAATGGATCTGGTAAAAAACCGCCGAGAAGGCAAAACCATATTTTATTCACCTGCCGATACCCATATCATTACGATCCTTAACACCGGTATCGAGCATATCGAAGAAGATTAATTATTGTTTATCCCTTTAATCCCGGGTTTGCCGCAGTAAATGCGCTGTATGAGGTGGAACCCGGGTAGGAGTGATAAATGATACCGTCTTCGAAAAAGTCCTTGAAATACACATATCTGGATGTGATATTAATTTTGCAATATTCTCCGGAAGCCAGCAGTGTCGCACCGCTTCCGTCCGTATTCATGAAATACAATCCCGAATCACTGCCCATGGTCTGGTAGTAAACAAATCCATTACCAACATTAAAATGCTGTACCCTTTCTTTGCAAAGGATCTCTATTTCACCTCCGCTTAAATTGTAGCGGCGGATCTGATATCCGTTCCCAAGGTCCATATAGTAGATGTATCCGTTGTAGTATACAGGATTCCACACATTCTCCGAAAGCAATGTTTGGACACCGCCGGTCCTTGTATCGAACTTTTTAAGGTCGTGGCTTCCTACAGTTTCGTTGTAATAAATGCTTCCGTCGTATGCCGAAGCGGGATCCAGGACGTACCTGCCGATCTCTGTGTAATCTTCCCCGTCTGTTTTCATGCTGGCAAAAGCAACCCCGTCATCTGTAGTGACCTGCATATAGATGGTGTTGTCAACGAGCTGGGCCGTAATAACGACTCCTCTTAAAAGGGAGGTGGCGTCTTTACCGTTTGTCTTTACTCTGTTAAAGGAATAGGGAACGCGGACGCTTCCGAGGCCGGCTTCTCCGGATTCGCTTCTCTGGAAGAAAAAGAGATAATCCTCGGCTCCGAGAATATTGCTGATGACTGCACCGGAAACTTTTTGGATCTCGGTCTCGTCGGGATTCATGCTGTAAAGAGTATCATTGTCGAAGGAGTTGGCGAAATAAACCTTTCCTCCAACTTCGCAGAACATGCCTCCGTTATTTATGTTTCCGCCCGAGTTTCCTACGGTTCCCAAAGGAAAATCGCCTATGCTCTTGTCCCTGGTATTGAAGACAATGGTATATACACCGCCTGCAACGGCAAGTACGGCTAAAATGATTATGATGATCAGGGTTCTTTTGTTATTTTTTTTCATAACTTTTTCCCTCTTAAAGAATTAAAACAAAGAATAAAAGAAAATCTCTTCTTAACTCAAGTATAAAGCATAGAAATCTTGCTATCAAGCGCATTTTAAGATATATTTAAAGGATAGAACGAGAATAAGAGCAAAGGGTTTTCTGACATGGATTTACTTGATTTAAGAAACAAACTCGATGAGATAGATTCGGATATCGTAAAGCTTTATGAGCAGCGCATGGACGTGTGCTCCAAGGTTGCTGAGTACAAGATCGAAACCGGAAAAAAGGTTTATGACAAGACCAGAGAACTTGAGAAGCTGGATAAAGTATCCTCATTAGTTTCCGGAGATTTTAACAAGCACGGCATAAGAGAACTCTTTGAGCAGCTTATGAGCATGAGCCGTAAGCTTCAATACAGGATGCTCTCAGAGCATGGAGCAGGCGGAAAACTTCCCTTTATCGGAATGGATGACCTTGATACCGCAACTGCAAGAGTAGTATTTCAGGGAGCAGAGGGAGCCTATTCCCAGATAGCCATGGAAGAGTATTTCGGCGACAAGATAAGATCCTTCCATGTGGATTCCTTCAGGGATGCTATTTCAGCCATCGATGAGGGCAGTGCAGATTTTGCGGTTCTTCCTCTGGAGAATTCAACAGCCGGAACCGTTAATGAGATCTACGAGCTCCTTGTTGAGTTTGAGCAGTTCATTGTTGGAGAACAGATCATAAAGATCAGGCATTGTCTCCTGGGAACTCCCGGGGCAAAGCTTACAGATATAAAGACTGTATTTTCACATCCTCAGTCTCTCATGCAGTCCGCAGGTTTTCTTAATGATCATGCATGGCAGCAGATCAGTATGAAGAATAATGCCTTTGCTGCAAAAAAGGTTTCCGAGGATAAGGACAAGACTCAGGCAGCAATTGCCAGCAGCCTTGCCGGAAAGATATATGGCCTTGAGGTCCTTAAAGAAGGTGTCAATGACAACGAGGATAATTCCACCAGATTTATCATTGTCACCAACCAGAAAGTATTTAAGAAAGATGCTAAAAAGATCAGCATATGTTTTGAACTCCCTCATGAGAGCGGATCACTGTATCACATGCTGAGTCACTTTATTTATAACAATATAAACCTTACCAAGATAGAGAGCCGCCCCATCAAAGAAAGAGCATGGGAGTACCGCTTCTTTATCGATTTTGAGGGTAATCTGTCGGATGAATCAGTCAAAAATGCATTAAGAGGTCTCAGGGAAGAAGCAATCAACATGCGGATCCTCGGTAACTACTAACTTTTCAAAAGGGAGGATGTTATGAGAGAAAAAGAGCTTATTGTATACAGAAATTTTGAAGACGGAAAGCTTCTTGAAAAAATGTCTTATCTTATGTCCAATTACGACGACGCAAGTCTCGGAAAGGGCGATCTAAGAAATCTTATGTATGAGTGTCTTCATGAACTTATCGAGGAGGCCGGAAATTACGGCTTCCACGGTAACCTTTGGCATACATATCTTACCAATCTCCTTGTGAACAACGAAAACAGCTACAGTTGCGGTTGCGAGATCAAAGGAGAGATCACAGGAACGATCAACCGTGCAGCTCTGCACGATATAGAAATCTTTAAAGAACTGTTTAATTTTGATTTTACTCCCGTTATGGAGACTCTTAATGTGCCTGACTTTGCCCTTGCACTTGACTATGAAGCTAGTACAAGAGAGAGCAAGGTATATAACACCAGGATCTGTGGAAGGATATGCGATCTTTCCAAAGGTTTGGCGGGGGCCAAGGATGCCGTTTCCATGAAGGCGGTCCTTACACAGTTCTACAAAGATTACGGTGTAGGTAAATTCGGACTACACAAATCCTTCAGGATAACCCATGATGAAGACGGCGTTCATATTGTTCCCATACTGAATATCGCCCATGTTAAGCTGGATGATCTTGTGGGATATGAGAGCGCCAAGAAAAAATTAAAGAACAATACAGAATCCTTTGTGATGGGTCTTAAAGCCAACAACTGTCTTCTCTACGGAGATGCGGGAACCGGTAAATCAAGTTGTATCAAGGCCATTGCAAATGAGTATTATGAGCGGGGACTGAGGATCATCGAGGTCTATAAGCATCAGTTCCAGGATCTTAACGAGGTTATCGCTCAGATAAAAAAGAGAAATTATAAATTCATCATTTATATGGATGATTTAAGTTTTGAGGATTTTGAGATCGAGTATAAATATCTCAAGGCTATCATCGAGGGCGACCTGGAAAAGCGTCCTGCCAATGTGCTTATCTATGCTACATCAAACAGGCGGCATTTGATCAAGGAGACGGTATCCGACAATGAAAACGCTAACAGCGATCTTCACAGTCAGGATACCATCCAGGAGAAATTGTCCCTGGCATACAGATTCGGCGTTACCATTTATTTCGGCTCCCCGGATAAAAAACAGTTTGCGGAGATCGTAAAGGCACTGGCTGCAAGAAACGGAATACTTCTTCCGGAGGAGGATTTAATAGCGGAAGCGGGAAAGTGGGAACTTAGTCACGGAGGTTTATCGGGAAGGACTGCAACTCAATTCATAGATTATTTACTCGGCGCACATATGTCTACATGATTATTTGTTATTTTAAAGGAAAAATATCTCGAGGAATCCTTTGACGACTATATGTCAAAGCCCATCGAGATGAAGGCATTAAATGAACTTTTGACTAAATACCTGCCTGAAGAAAAGATCGTTAAAACAGATTCTTGATAAGGGGTAAGAGGATTATGAAAACATCATTCTACGATCCAAAATATTACGTAAATCGCGAGATCAGCTGGGTTCAGTTCGACCACAGAGTGCTCAATGAAGCCAAGAATAAAAGAGTGCCTTTGTTTGAAAGGCTTAAATTCATGAGCATTGTGTCCTCCAACCTTGATGAGTTTTTCATGGTCAGAGTTGCATCCCTCATTGATATGATCCACGCGGATTATGATAAAAAGGACATTGCGGGAATGAAGCCCAAGAAGCAGTTGGAAGCTCTGCTTGCGGAGATTCAGCTTCTTACCACCGAGCAGTACAATGCTTTCAACCGCTCCCTTTTACCCGCCCTTAAAGAAAAGGCAGGAATAGAAATAGTAAGACATCATGAGGAACTTACTCTCTCTGAGCAGACCTTTGTTGATAAGTATTTCAGAGAGACCGTATACCCGGTTCTTACCCCAATGGCAGTGGATTCATCAAGACCCTTCCCTCTTATCAGGAACAAGACTCTGAATATTGGAGCTATGGTCAAGAAGAAAGGTGTGGAAGGGGAGTTTGAATTTGCAACGGTTCAGGTTCCCGCAGTCCTTGACAGACTTGTGCTTCTTCCCGGAAGGACAAGGGTTCAGAGAGTTATCCTTTTGGAGGAAGTTATCGAGAGAAATATTTCAAAGCTATTCCTCCACTATGATATAGTTACCGCCCATCCTTACAGGATCACCCGTAACGGCGACTTTACCATTCAGGAGGACGAGGCTGAAGACCTTTTAAAGGAGATCGAAAAGCAGGTCAAGAAGCGTCAGAGAGGTGAAGCGATCCGCCTTGAAGTAGAGGATGAGATCGATAAGAGACTTCTTAAGTTCCTTAAAAAGGAACTCAAGGTAGGAGACAATTCGGTCTTTAAGATCGACGGCCCTTTGGATCTTACGCTCTGCATGAAGATATACGGTCTTGAAGGATATGATGAATTTAGAGAACAGCAGCATCAGCCTGTTCCTGCCCCGGAATTTGAAGATGTGGGAAGCATTTTCTCCATCATAAGAAAAGGTGATGTCATGCTTCATCATCCTTACCAGAGTTTTAAGCCTGTAGTTGATTTTATTAGGGAAGCTGCATCCGACCCCAAGGTTCTCGCAATCAAGCAGACTCTTTACAGAGTCAGCGGTAACTCCCCTATCATTGCAGCTCTTGAGCAGGCTGCTTCAAATGACAAGCAGGTTACGGTTCTGGTAGAACTTAAAGCAAGGTTTGACGAGGAAAACAATATTGAGTGGGCAAAGCAGCTTGAGAAAGCCGGAGTTCATGTTATCTATGGACTGGTTGGCTTAAAGACCCATTCAAAGATAACCCTGGTGGTCCGCAAGGAAGACACCGGAATAAGGCGTTATGTACACCTTGGAACCGGTAACTATAATGATGCCACCGCAAAGCTCTATACTGATATAGGTCTCTTTACCTGTGATGAAAAGATCGGTGAAGATGCCACAGCGGTGTTTAATATGCTCTCAGGGTATTCTGAACCCGAGGGATGGAATGACCTTATCCTTGCACCCATCTGGTTGAAGGACAGGTTCCTTGAACTTATTACAAGAGAGACAAGGAATGCAAAGTCAGGAAAGAAGGCGCGCATTGTAGCTAAGATGAACTCTCTCTGCGATCCCGATATCATTGCAGCTCTATATGCCGCAAGTACTGCGGGAGTTAAGATAGACCTTATAGTTCGCGGAATATGCTCCCTTAAGGTTGGGATACCCGGCGTCAGCGAGAATATTACGGTTCGCTCAATCGTCGGTACTTTCCTTGAACACAGCAGGATCTTTTACTTTGAAAATGGCGGAAAGAGTGAGGTTTATTGTGGAAGCGCGGACTGGATGCCCAGAAATCTTGAGCGTCGCGTTGAGATAGTATTCCCTATTAAGGAGAAGAGACTTCAGGAAGAACTTAAACACATCCTTGATGTTGAAATGCAGGATAACATTGGGGCTTCCATTCTTCAGCCCGAAAGTATACAATACGTTAAGCCCGACAGGCGCGGAAAGAAGACTGTCAACTCTCAGGAGATATTTGTTCGCGAGGCACAGGAAAAGTATGAAGCTGTATTCCCGGCGCAAAAGGAGACTAAGCGGCGTTTTGTGCCTGTTATGAGCAGCCCCGTCCCCGAGGACACAGTGAAGCTTGCGCATAAGCGTAAAAAACAAAAAAATAATAGTTAAGGAACAGTCTAACTGCACTTGTGCCTTGAGAATCTTATAGTTTGGAGATTTTGTAACAATGAAGACTTATTTAGCCTCTGCGTCACCAAGGAGAAAGGAACTCCTTGCACAGATAGGGATCGAATTTGAGATCAAGGTCAGTGATGCTGACGAAAAGAGCGACATCACCGATCCTGCAAAACTTGTGGAGGAACTCTCAAGAAGAAAGGCTTTTGCCGTAGTAGATGAACTTAAGAAGGAAGGCCGGGAAGACTTCCGTGTTATCGGTGCGGATACCGTTGTTGCACTTGAGGGAAAGATCCTTGGAAAACCCAAGGATAAAGACGCGGCGGTAGGCATGCTTAAAAGCCTCAGCGGAAAGAGCCATGATGTATTTACCGGAGTAACCGTTGTTTACGATGATGGAAAAATGAAAACATTCCACGAGCGCACTGTAGTTTCATTTTATGAGATGACTGATGAAGAAATAAAAGAGTATGTCGAAAGCGGAGATCCTCTTGATAAAGCCGGAAGCTACGGAATTCAGGGATTTTGTGCAAGATATATAAGCGGGATCCGTGGAGATTACAACAATGTGGTTGGTCTTCCAATAGGACGTTTATACCAAGAGATTAAGAAAATTTAATTGTATACACTATTTACACATATTCAGTGTGTTGTATATAATTTTATATGGTATGAAAGATAGCAAAACAAAACTGAAAATATGGACCGTAATTCTTTTGACGGTAGGTGTACTTCTATTGGCAGCAGGATTTGTTACCATGTATTTTGAAAACACCGGCCGGGCAAGAAGCGGAGCGAGGGTTATCGATGATGTTTCGCAGCAAGACAGTGCGAAATCTGAGGCAGATAAGGAACTTCAAGACGACGAGGAGAATTCATCGGTAACCGACGGTGATAATTCTGATATATCCAATATTGACGATTCGGAAGGATCCGAAGAAGTTGTAGAAGAAATTGCCGAGGAAGTCGAAGAAAAAGTTTTGATCCCCAATCCTTATAAAGACTATTTTCTTGAGAATGAGGATATGGCGGCATGGATCGTGGTCCCGGGTACAGTCATAGATTATCCTGTGATGTGGACTCCCGAGGATGAAGAGTATTATCTCAAACGTGACTTTAATAAAAAGAGTAGCGCTGCGGGATGCCTTTTACTTGATACTGATTCCTGCATGGATCCTTTGACTGACAATCTCATTATTCACGGTCACAACATGAAAGACGGCTCCATGTTTGGGTCCCTCTTAAAATACGAGAAAGAGGACTATTACGAGGAGCACAAATATATTCATCTCTACGGAAAAGATTATGAGCATGTATACGAGGTAATGGCAGTGTTCCGTTCGCAGGTTTTCTATGCCGGCGATACATGCTTCAAGTTTTACAAGTTCTTTAATGCTCAGACGGAAGAAGAGTTTAATGACTTTTATGAAAACGTAAAAGAAATGTCTGTTTATGATACGGGAGTTACAGCTTCCTTCGGAGACAGATTCATTACTCTTTCAACTTGCGCCTACCACGTTGACAACGGAAGGTTTGTCGTGGTGGCAAAAGAAATTGAACCCGGCGGTTTTTATGAACCGTTTGAATAAAGGTAAACATTGGGAGGACAAAAAATGAAAAAAATAGTGAGTATAGTAGGCATGATGCTTGGCGCTCTTTTGGTAGTGGGAGTTCTTCAGAAACCCATCCACTCAAATGCTGCTACCACATACAAGCTGACTTACAATGCCGGTGAGTGGTATTCCAGCGGAGATAATGGGGTAACCTGGTATTCCGGAGGTGCATCATATATTACTGAGCACTTTCAGGATGGAGATGTGATCATAGTAGATGGTCAGAGTTCTTCAACTGAGATGATCACTTTCTCAGTTCCCGGAAAGATCGGAGAGATCGCTGTTATAGGCGGAGCTCAGGTAAATGTTACCGCTAAGGGAGCTACTCTTGCATATGCGGTAACCGGTGGCAATGTACTTATCATCAACTGCGATGTTGATACTCTTAATGCCAATCATGGTGCTGTTAACCAGGTTAACGGTAATGTCGGAAGGATAAATGCTACCTATAAGGATGGTGATCCCATCAAGGTTGGTGTTACCGGTACTGTAGGAAGTGCAAATGTACTTTTCTCAACAGATAAATGGACTCAGAAGACTGTGTACAATGTAGCAGCAGGAAAATTTGAGTTGGACAATGATGGATATTTCGTGACAAAAGCTGATTATTACAGCCTTGATCCTTCAAGCGCTCCTGCTTCAAATTCGTCAGCGTCATCCAATCAGGGCGGACAGCTTGACAAGGTTCCCAAGACCGGCAGAGGATCATTTGCAGTGATCCTTATCGCTGTAGCGGGTCTCTTCATTGAAGGCGGACTTATCCTTTACAGAAAGACAAGATAATAAATTCAACAAATAACAAAAGCCGTAGGGATCGTTCCTACGGCTTTTTGATTGCGATGATATAACTGTTAATTTTTTCCGGCTGCTTTTTTAAGTTCCGGCCAAATGAAATCCGGAACACTTAAACTTCCGTAACCGGTGCCCATTTCAAGTCCGGGTTTGTTTTCTCCGTGGAAATCGGATCCGCCGCTTATGGCAAGTCCGTATTTATCTGCGAGAGACCTTACGTATCTCTCATCTGCCTGAGTGTGTGTGCAGTAGAGCGCTTCGATTCCTACAAGACCGGCCGCTTTCATTTCTGCGATAAGCCTGTCTAGTTCCTCAGGCTCAAAATTATAGATCATGGGATGAGCCAGAACGGGAATTCCACCTGCTTCCAAAGCCATTTCTACTGCCTGAACCGGAGTGACCTTTTCTCGGGGAACATATCCGGGACATCCGGGTCCCAAATATCTCTCAAAGGCCTCTTTTGAGGATTTAACATATCCGTACTCCTGCAGATATCTAGCAAAGTGAGCTCTTGTAAGGACGCAGTTCGGAAACATGGAAAGCATTCCTTCGTAGGTTATGCCTATCCCGAGAGAGGCAAGCTTCTTGGCCATCTTCTCGTTACGTCCGTCTCTTGAATCTATAAAGAATTTAAGCTTTCCGCAGAAACTTTCATTATGGTGGTCGATGGCGAGCCCTACAACATGGACATCCCTGCCACTCCACTCTGTGGAAAATTCGATTCCGGGAATTACTTCGGGTACTTTGTCTGAATTAATACTGTGTGCAAAGGAAATGGCTTCATCTATTCCTTCAACTGTGTCGTGATCCGTAAGGGCAAAGGCTGTAAGGCCAATGTCCATGGCGTGGGTCACAAGCTGTGAAGGAGTGAAAGTACCGTCAGATTTAGTTGAATGATTGTGTAAATCTATCAAGGCCTAAATCATTCCTTTCATATGTTTTTCAGAGGATCAATCCTCATCATCTTCCTTATTTGCGGTAAATACAGTACGCTTTCTTGCCATCTCGTCGTTTGCAAGATAATCATCGTAAGTGGTGATCTTGTCGATGATGCTTCCGTCGGGAAGAATCTCGATGATACGGTTTGCGGTGGTCTGAACAAACTGATGGTCATGGCATGAGAAGAGGGCAACACCGGGGAACTTGATAAGTCCGTTGTTAAGTGCGGTGATTGACTCCATATCAAGGTGGTTGGTGGGCTCATCAAAGATGAGGCAGTTAGCACCCTGGATCATCATCTTGGAGAGAAGACATCTTACCTTCTCACCTCCGGAGAGGATCTTTACCTTCTTGACGCCGTCTTCGCCGGGGAAGAGCATACGTCCCAGGTATCCGCGGACATAGGTTACATCCTTAACGGGAGAGTAGCCGGTAAGCCAATCGGTAATGGTAAGATCATTGTCAAACTCAGCGGTGTTGTCCTTGGGGAAGTATGCCTGTGAAGTTGTAACACCCCACTTGAAGCTTCCTGAATCGGGCTCAAGTTCGCCTGCAAGGATCTGGAAAAGAGTGGTCTTTGCAAGCTCGTTGCCGCCAACAAATGCGATCTTGTCTTCATGTCCCATGATGAATGAAACATTATCAAGAACTTTCTCGCCGTTGATAGTCTTTGTAAGGCCTTCAACGGTAAGGACTTCGTTACCGATCTCTCTCTCGGGACGGAAGTCGATGTAAGGATATTTACGGCTTGAAGGACGCATCTCATCAAGCTGGATCTTTTCAAGGGCACGCTTACGTGATGTAGCCTGCTTTGACTTTGATGCATTTGCGGAGAAACGGGAAATGAATTCCTGAAGCTCTTTGATCTGCTCCTCTTTCTTCTTGTTTGCTTCCTTCATCTGACGGATCATGAGCTGGCTGGACTCGTACCAGAAATCGTAGTTTCCGGCGTAGAGCTGGATCTTGCCGTAGTCGATGTCAGCGATATGCGTGCAGACCTTGTTGAGGAAATATCTGTCGTGGCTGACAACGATAACGGTGTTGTCGAAGTCGATGAGGAAGTCCTCAAGCCATGCGATAGCATCAAGATCAAGGTGGTTGGTAGGCTCGTCCAGAAGAAGGATATCGGGGTTGCCGAAGAGAGCCTTTGCAAGGAGAACTTTAACCTTTAATGAACCGTCAAGTTCTGACATCTGGCTGTAGTGGAATTCGGTTCCGATACCAAGTCCGTTAAGGAGCATTGCAGCATTGCTTTCTGCTTCCCATCCGTCCATCTCTGCAAACTCTGCTTCAAGTTCGCTGGCACGGATTCCGTCTTCCTCAGAGAAGTCTTCCTTAGCGTAGATGGCATCCTTTTCCTTCATGATCTGGTAAAGACGCTCGTTACCCATGATAACGGTGTCCATAACAACGTATGAATCGTATTTGAAGTGATCCTGCTCGAGAACGGAAAGTCTCTGACCGGGAGTGATCACGATCTCACCATTGGTTGTATCGAGAGCACCGGAAAGGATCTTGAGGAAAGTGGATTTACCGGCACCGTTGGCACCGATGAGTCCGTAGCAGTTGCCCTCAGTAAACTTAATGTTTACTTCTTCGAAAAGGGCTTTCTTTCCTACTCGGTAGGTCACGTTATTTGCACTTATCATTTTACACCTCTTAAAAATTCGAAAATCATTTTAATACACAACATTTCTTATTATATGGGAATAAAAGTTTTTTTGCAACGTACTGACAATTGTTGTATAATCTAAGTAATAACGAATATTTGTCTGAATATTCGTTATTACTTAGATTACAAAATTGGATTTTGGAGGTTTTTGAGATGATTTGTAGCGTTTGCGGATCAGAGATTAAAGAAGGAGATAAGTTTTGCATGGCATGTGGAACAGCCGTAGAGTCTATGGCACAGGCAGCACCCGCTCCTTCACCCGTTCCGGAAATCACACCCGTACCCGAAGTAACAGCTTCACCTGCTCCCGAAGCAGCACCTGAAGCAGCACCCGCAGCACAGGGCGCATATTTTAACGATGTAGCTAATGCTCCTGCACAGCCCGCAGTAGAGCAGCCCGTATATGCACAGCCCCAGGTAGCATATGCACAGCCTCAGCAGGCAGCATACGCACAGCCCCAGCAGGCAGCTTTTGCGCAGCCTCAGACTTCATATGCTCAGCCCGGACAGCCTGTTATTCTTCCACCTGAAGCATCTTCACTTGCAACTACTTCACTTGTACTTGGTATTGTAGCTCTTGCACTTTCATGCACATTCTACTTCTCAATCGGTGGAATTATCTGCGGTGCAATCGGAATTGCCAAGTCCGGTCAGTTTATTTCCAAGTTCGGTAATGTAAGCGGCAAGGTTAAGGCCGGAAGAGGTCTCAGCATCGGCGGACTTGTACTTGGAATTGTTTGGAGCGTTATTATCTTTTTCATTATCGTTGCTGCTGTAGCATCGGAGTTCTAATGAAAAAGAAAAAAGTAATTCGTGTTTTGATCATTGTGGCAGTTTTCCTTTTTGTATCGAATTCAATTGCCACAAAAGTAATCTACGACAGTATCTTTTCCAGATATGACAGAAAAGAGCCGGTAGAGAATCTGATATCAGAAAAGTATGCAGAGCTGATCTCTAACAGAGTGGCTCTTGAGATTTCGGAGGGTAAGGAGACTCTTGCTTCTTACTACTACGACGCAGAAGATGACGGAACACTTATCGTCATGGCTCCGGGACTCCATTCCGGAGCGGACGATTACATCCCCGTTATCCACAGTTTTTATAATGCAGGTTATGACGTACTGATCTTTGATCCCCTGGGATGCATTGACAGTACAGGAAAATCCACCAAGGGATTTTCACAGGAAGTGCACGACGTAGAAGCAGTTCTTGATTTTGCCGAAGAGAATTATCCCGATAAGGAGATTTGCCTTTTCGGTCACAGCAGAGGCGGTTTCGCGGTATGCAGCCTTATAGATTCAGATCATGAGATTGGCGCAGTTATTTCCGTATCAGGTCTTAACAGCGCAATGGAAGCCATCATCGGATTGTCAACCAGATATGTGGGACAGGTTGCAAACCTTAATTACCCTTCCCTCTGGGCATATCAGGCAATGCTTTTCGGCCCTTCCATGATGGGAGTTAAAGCAGACGAGGTAATTTCAAACGGAGATGTTCCTACCTTGATCGTTCAGGGATCCGAGGACAAAACAGCTCCTGCCGGGAAGTACTCTGTTTACTCTCACAAAAACGAAATAAACGAAGAGAATGCAAGCTATATTCTTTCCACCAGGGAAGACCACAACGGTCACACCGATCTTCTTTATGACGAAGATGGTGTAAATACCGAGGTCATGGATGGAATACTTGAATTCTTAAATGAAAACGCACGTAGGATTCAGAAGGACGCATCTTAAACCTTAATAGGAGAAAGATATTGAGCAATCAAGGTCAGGACGAAAAATACGATGGACTGTATGCTCCCGGAGCAAAGGTACTTGTGGTTGATGACAACAGCATGAACTGCAAGCTTGTTAAGTCTTTGCTCAAGAAGACGGGTATTGAAGTCAGCGAGGCATTCAGTGGACAGGAGTGTTTGTCAAAGGCGGAGACCACCACCTTTGATGTTATTTTGATGGATCATTTGATGCCCGGAATGGATGGCATTGATACCTTAAAAAGACTTCGTCTCGGTGAGAGCCCCTGCAAGGATGTTCCCGTTATCGTACTGACTGCGAATCCTGATACGGATGCGCGCGAAACATACAACAAAGCAGGATTTTCCTGCTATTTAAAGAAACCGGTCAAGCCTGCTCTCTTGGAGCAGGTACTTGCCGACTTCCTTCCCGAAGAGAAGATCCAAGGTCTTGGAAAGGCATCGGAAGATTCGGATGAAGGATTTAAACCCGAAGACTATGTCATCGAAGGCCTTGATTGGGACTTTGCGAGAATTCATTTCTCTGATATGGATATTCTCAAAGAGACCATCAGTAATTTCAGGCTGATGATCACCAGAGATGCGGACCGCCTTTGGGAGTATTTTAATAAACTTGATGTTTATGGCGGAAAGATCATGAACGAGTTTGCTCTTTCTGAATACAGAGTTCTTGTTCACAGCATGAAGAGTTCCGCAACGCTTATAGGTATAGTTCCTCTTGCGGGAATGGCGTTTACCCTTGAAAAAGCAGCTATTGAAAAAGATGTCGAAGTTATTTCGGCTGTCACCAATGTATTTCTAAAAGCATGGAGATCTTATGGGGATAAATTAAAGGTTCTTTTCCCCGAAAACACAGTCACAACAACAGAATTTGATAAAGCCGAGTTCCTGGCTCATCTTACAAAACTTAATGACAGTTCGGAAGTTCTTGATATAGACAGCATGGATCCGGAGGCAAAAGCTATTTCCGAGATCGGACTTCCATGGGACGGCAAAGAAGATATTGATGCGCTATTGGGGGCAGTAGCAGCACTGGATACAGATTCTATAAGAAACCTTATCGGTAAACTTAGAGAGGAGGCGCTGAAGCATTAATGGGTAAGAAGATTTTTATTATGCCACAGGGAATGGACGAGTACAGCATCATAGCTGACCAGGCAGCCAAAACATTAAGCCCTTATCTGGATGAAGAAGTTGAAGTTGAGAGTGTAAAACTTATCAGTAACTTCCCGTCTGCACCGGGGGCATGGCAGGTTATTGAAGGCGAAGATACGGTTATCTGTACTTTGTTTGAAGAAGACGGCGGTCTTCTCGAGGCAGCGTCGGGATTTGCAAAAGAGGATTTTGACAGCATAGACAATGAAGATGCTTTGGATGCTGTGGGAGAATTATTAAACCATATCGTTGGAAACGTTGCCAAGAGCATGAGTGAGAGCGGAAAGAAGTGTGAACTCTTACCGCCAATGTACGGAGAAGTTGACAATGGTTATATTGCGGACAGGATCTGCAGAGTCAACTTACGTTCCGGAAATGCAAAGATGGGTATTTCAATAGGCGTACTTTGATATGGACAACAGGAGGGAAAAACAGTGGCAAGTATTTTAATAGTAGATGATTCTAAAACTTCAAGAAAGCTTTTAAGAGAACTCTTGGAAACAAACGGGTTTGAAATAGCGGGAGAAGCTGTTGACGGAGAAGAAGGATATCAGATGTTCAAGTCCCTTCATCCCGACCTTGTTACCATGGATATCACTATGCCTAAAATGGACGGTATCGAAAGCCTTTCACTTATCAGACACGTGGATGAGAATGCAAAGGTTATCATGATCACCGCTGCGGGCCAGAGAGAGAAAATGGTGGAAGCACTTAAGCGCGGAGCCGAGGATTTCCTTACAAAACCCTTCGATGCAAACAGAGTTGTAGAAACTATAAAAGAAGTGCTTGACATTAAAGATTAACCCGTTGTATAATACGATACGTTGCGGCGGTAAAGTCGCGGGTAAGTGCGCGTAGCTCAGCTGGATAGAGCGTCTGACTACGGATCAGAAGGTCGGGAGTTCGAATCTTCTCGCGCACGTATAATAAGGTAACAGGATCGAGAGATCCTGTTATTTTTTTGCCTTATCATGCTGTTTTACCTCATTTTTTGAAAAAATGTTCAATAATGAGGTGCCTTGAATGGGACCGTTACCGCATTTTCCTGAAAGACATACAAGAATGAGGTTGCTTGGCGGAGGGTTTAACATCATTTTCTGAGAAATGCATCTAAATGATGTTTCATATGCGAGACCGGTACCTCATAATCTTAAAAACCATACGCAATGAGGTAGCGTGAATGAGTCTGACACCTCATTTCCAGAAAAGTTGCTCAATAATGAGGTATCCAGATGTGTGAAGATACCTCAATATCCGAATTTAAGTAAGAAAATGAGGTAATTGCGTTTCCATTATTTTATAACTACTTATCATCTTATAAATACTTGTGGAGTTGACAATATTTTCGTATAATAGAAATGGCGTGTAAAAGGCGGTTTTATGCCGACTTAATCGTTTAACGAAGGCAGTTGAAAACAGTCGGAAGTAGTCGAAGGCATTTTATGAAAGAATATCAAAATTATATTTTCGATCTATACGGAACACTTATTGATATTAAAACCGATGAGGCCAAACCTTCTCTCTGGAAGAAGCTGGCGATGTTCTACAATGCCTATGGATGTGAGTGGAAAGGCTCTTCTTTGCGGAAAGCCTATCACGAGGATGTTGAACGTGAGAAGGAGATCTTAAAAGCAAGGATTCAAAAGGAATACGCCGAGATCGAGCTGAAAAAGGTTTTTGTCGCTCTTTTATTTGAAAGCGAAAAATTCCACCCTACCGACATGAAGATAGAAGGTAAGCCGGTGGATGAGCTTAGAAAGGCTTACGCCAAAAGCGAAAGCTCTAAAGAAAAGACTTTAAAGTTTGTGGAAAAGAGCGAGTTCATCGTAAATCTGGCAAATTTCTTCAGGATCGAATCCACTGTATTTTGCAGACCTTATAAGAATACCGTAAAGGTTCTTAAGGAACTGAAAAAGCGCGGAAAGAATATCTATCTTTTATCCAACGCTCAGACGGTCTTTACCATGCCTGAAATAGAGATGAGCGGTGTAAGACCTTATCTTGATGTTATCTACATATCTTCCGACTGCGAGATCATGAAGCCGCAGAAGGAATTCATGGAGAAACTTTTAAAGGAACAGGGACTTAAAAAGAGCGAGACAGTCATGATCGGAAATGACCCTGACAGCGACGTGGCAGTAGCTCTTAAGAATGACCTTGATTACATTCTTTTAAATACTTGGGATTGGTCAAAGTCAAAGATCACGAAGCACATAAACGGTCTTGTGAAAGAGATAGAGCCAAAGACAGAACATCCTATGCAGGTTGTTTATGACGGAGACATTGCAGGAATTATTTGAGGAGGACGAGAAATGTATAAACCTAATGTTGCCCCTATGGGATGGAACAGCTGGGACTGCTACGGCGCAGCTGTAACTGAGAAAGAAGTTAGACAGAATGCCGAGTTCATGGCAGAGAATTTAAAAGAGTACGGCTGGGATTATGTGGTTGTTGATATCCAGTGGTACGAGCCCGGAGCAACAACTCATGAGTACAGACCCTTTGCGGATCTTTGCATGGATGAATACGGAAGGCTTCTTCCGGCACCCGGCAGATTCCCTTCTGCAGAAGGTGGAAAGGGTTTTGCGCCTCTTGCAGAATATGTACATTCTCTCGGACTTAAATTCGGAATCCATATCATGAGAGGAATTCCCCGTCAGGCTGTTCACAAAAATCTTCCCATCCTCGGAAGCGACAAAACAGCAAGGGACATTGCAAGATCAAACAGCATTTGCTGGTGGAATCCCGATATGTACGGCGTAAAGGCCGATGAAGCGGGAAGAGCATATTACGATTCAATCTTTAAGCTCTATGCAAGCTGGGGCGTTGATTTCATTAAGTGCGACGATATCTGCAGAGAACTTCCCAGAGAGGAAGAGGAGATGGTAATGCTCTCCGAAAGCCTTCAGAATTGCGGAAGAGATATGGTGCTTTCCCTTTCTCCCGGACCTGCACTTCTTGAAAAATCCGAGCTTTACAAACAGGTTGCAAACATGTGGCGAATAACCGACGATTTCTGGGATGACTGGAAATTGCTTTATGCCATGTTCGAGCGCGCAGAAAAGTGGAGCATCCACGCCGGGGCCGGTCACTACCCCGATGCGGACATGCTTCCCATCGGTCCCATCAAACAGGACTATGACAAGAACAACAAAACTGCTTTTACACATGATGAGCAGATAACCATGATGAGCCTTTGGAGCATTATGCGTTCACCCCTTATCATCGGCGGCGAGATGACAGGCTTCGATGATTTCACCATGGGACTTATCACCAACGAAGGCATTCTTAAGATGCACAGAAATTCCCGCCACGCACACCAGGTATTCAGACGTGACATTAACGGACATGAGACCTGCGTATGGGTAGCAGCGGACTGCGAAGGCGGAATGTATATCGCTTTGTTTAACCTTAGCGATGATGATAACGAGATAACCGTTCCCTTAGAGGAACTTGAGATCAATATGCCCGTGGCCGCTACGGAGCTTTGGAGCGGACAGACCGGTGACTTTACTGAAAGCATCACGGCTTCTGTACCTGCCCACGGAGCAATGGTATTTTATGTATGAAAACATTTGAACTTATAGCACCCTGCCATTTCGGTATGGAATCAGTGCTTAAAAAAGAGATAATCGATCTGGGATATGATATCACGGAAGTACAGGACGGCCGAGTAACCTTCCTGGGAGACTATGATGCCATCTGCAGAGCCAACGTATTCCTTCGCACCGCGGAGAGAGTGCTTGTTAAGATTGGCTCATTCCATGCAGAGACCTTCGAGGATCTCTTTCAGGGAACAAAAAAGCTCCCTTGGGAAGAGTGGATCTCCGCTGACGGAAAGTTTTGGGTTGCCAAGGCTGCCAGCGTAAAGTCCAAGCTTTTCTCACCATCGGATATTCAGTCTATTATGAAAAAAGCCATGGTAGACAGGCTTAAAGAGGTTTATCACAAGAACTGGTTTGAGGAAAGCGGAGCATCATTTCCTTTGCGAGTATTTCTCTTAAAGGATGAGGTAACCGTTGGCCTTGATACCACCGGTGAATCCCTTCACAAGAGAGGCTATCGTAAGCTTACCGCAAAGGCTCCCATAGCGGAGAACCTTGCTGCGGGACTCATCATGCTGACTCCCTGGCATCACGACAGAATCCTCGTGGATCCCTTCTGCGGAAGCGGAACCATTCCCATCGAGGCAGCCATGATGGCGGCAAATATTGCACCGGGAATGAACAGGAATTTCCTTGCAGAGGAATGGAAGCATCTAATTCAGAAAAAGATGTGGTATGAGACTGTTACCGAAGCAAACGATCTTATAGACAAAAAGGTGGAGACAGACATCCAGGGCTATGACCTTGACGATGAGATGGTCAAGATCTCCCGTGAAAATGCCCGCCTTGCAGGTGTGGACAAGATGATACATTTCCAGAAGAGAGATGTAGCAGATCTTTCACATCCCAAGAAATATGGATTTATAATCACAAACCCTCCTTACGGAGAGCGTATTTCCGATAAGGAAGAACTTCCCGCTCTTTACCGTGTCATCGGTGAAAGATATGCGGCACTTGATTCTTGGAGCATGTACCTTATTACTTCATTTGAGAATGCCGAACTTGCCATAGGTCGCAAAGCAGACAAGAATCGTAAGATCTACAACGGTATGATGAAGACTTATTTCTATCAGTTTATGGGCCCCAAGCCTCCGAAGCGTAATAGAGATCAGTAATGGTAAAATACGGTAATGAGATAAATGAAATAGAAGAAGAATACGTGGACCGCACATGGTATAAGCCCATTGCGGAGTTTGCGGTGCTCCTTGTTATTTTGATGGTGGTCCTTGCGGGAGTTACCCTTCGGGCATCAACCAAGTCCGTTATCATCAGTGAAACCGTCAGGAGCAAACTCTCCGGAAGCATGTTTGAGGAGGATATCGTTACCGACTGGTTTGTAATGAAAACGGTGAATACGGGAAATGACGGAAAGATTTATGTTCCCCTTCCCATGACCGCCCGTTCCGAGAACATTTCGGTGGAAAACTACTACCAGGACTCCTCGCTCTTTATAAGGGTAGAGGGAGTTCATTCGGTAAGTTTTGAAACCGCAGAGATAACCGGAGATACAGAGCATCTGCTGACCGCAGCCTTCAGAGAGTATGGCGGCGAGATAAGGATCTGTCTTTTAATGGACGGAGTCTGGGATTACAACATTTCCCAGGACAACACCCAGCTTGTGATAACTCCATACAAGGCAAAAGAAAAGTATGAAAAGACCGTTCTTTTGGTAGCTGACAAGCCGGATTCCGCAAAGGAGAACAGCAGGATCGATTCCGCTGAGATAACTTCTGAAGTGGCTGACCTGGCAGCAAAAATGCTTTTAAACGAGCTTGCCACGGCAGAGAAGATCCCCGGAGTTGCAATTATTGCCGGAGTCACCGACAAGAGCGAAAAGAAGGATCCTGCCAGAATATATGTGGCAGAGTACAGGAGCGACGAAGAAGTTCTTGATTTTATAGACAAGTGCGAAGCAGACATGGTGGTCTTTTTAAAAACCGATGTGAGCCTTAGTCCCGATACCTACGGAATGAAGGCAGCCTATAACGGAGAGTATTTTATTCCCGAACTTGATAATGCTGCTTTGGCAGAGATCTTTTTAAGGAATACCGCCATATCAGCCAGCAACAAGGCCATAGAGATCACAGAGGCGGAAGAAGGCAGTATACTTTACAAGGTTACGATACCGGCTGCTGAGCTAACCATTGGATATGCCAGCAACGAAAAGGAAAGCTCCTATCTTAAGAAAGAAAACTATCAGCGCTATATTGCTGAAGGAATAGTAAATGCAGTAAAAGAGGTAACACAGGAATGAGACTTGTTTTTGCAACCGGAAATCAGGGAAAGATGAGAGAGATCCGCGAGATCATGGAAGATTCCGGATACGAGATCGTTTCCATGAAGGAAGCGGGTGCCTGCCCTGATATCGAAGAAAACGGAACCACCTTTGAGGAGAATGCTCTTATCAAGGCAAGAGAGGTTTCAAAGCTTCTTCCGGATGATCTTATATTGGCGGACGACTCGGGACTTGAAGTTGATGCGTTAAACAAAGAGCCCGGTATTTATTCCGCAAGATATCTTGGCCATGATACACCTTACAGCGTCAAGAACGCTGACATCATCAGACGCCTTGAGGGTAAGGTTGGAGCCGAGAGAAGTGCCAGATTCGTATGTGCCATAGCCGCAGTTTTCCCCGACGGAACCGAAAAGGTGGTTCGCGCTACCATCGAAGGACAGATAGATTTCGAGGAAAAGGGTGAGCATGGTTTTGGATTCGATCCCATCTTTTATGTGCCTGAACTTGGCTGTACTACAGCTGAAATTCCCGAAACAGAGAAGAACAAGATCAGTCACAGAGGTAAGGCACTGAAACTTATGAGGAGAGAGCTTTTAGAGCATGAAAGTACTGATCGTAAGTGATACCCACCGTTATAATGAAAATTATTTTAAAGTGGTAGAAATGCATAAGCCCGACCTGATCGTTCATTGCGGAGACATTGAAGGCAGTGAATATGCCCTTTCAGAGGGAGCGGGTTGTCCCGTATATATGGTCAGCGGAAACAATGACTTTTTCTCGGAACTCCCCGCAGAACTTGAGTTTTCGGTCGGAAAGTATAAATGCATGGCTACCCACGGACACAGATATCGCATATCCACGGGACCTGAAATGCTTTTTGCAGAGGCGAGGGAGAGAGGTTTTGACATAGTTATGTGCGGCCACACTCATAAGCCGGAGGTTAGAAGAGAAGGGGATATATATGTAGTTAATCCCGGTTCCCTTTCCTATCCCCGTCAGGACGGAAGAAAACCCTCCTATATCATTATGGAGACCGACAGATTTGGTGAAGTTCACTTCACTGTAGCTTATCTTGAATAAGGCTTGAAGCCCGTATGTAACTATTGACAGCAGATTTATGAGGTTGAAATGAAAAAATATAAGAGATTACCAAAGCTCCTTGCTGAACATCTAAGCAGGATCATAGTAATAATCATGGCAGTAATTCTTATATTGTCTATAAGCCTTCAGCTTATCAGTTCCTTTAACAAGGTTCGTTCCGATGCTGAAATGACTTTCGCTCAATTGGAAGTTATTTTGGATCGAAACGATGAAGAGATAGAACAGATCAAGCAGGATTATTCAGAATCCTGTTTAAGAAATGCCAAGGCCATTGCTTTTGGTCTTAAGGACAAGCCGGATATTATTTCCGACAGGGAAGCGCTGATCAAGTATGCTGCGCTTATGGGAGTCGATGAGATTCACATCTTCAATACAGACGGTGTTATCGTTTATGGAACCCATAAGGAATACTATGGCTATTCCTTTGATTCCGGTGAACAGATGAATTTCTTTAAGCCCATGCTTTCTGATAAGAATCTTGGACTTGTTCAGGAAGTACTTCCCAATACCGCAGAAGGAAAAATGGTTCAGTATTCCGCTGTTTGGAGCGATGACGGAGAGTTTATCGTTGAGATCGGTATGTATCCCGTTAAGCTCGAAAATCTTATGAAGAAGAACGAGCTATCCTACATTTTCTCCCAGCTCCTTATCAACGGTAGTGCAAATGTTTATTCCTATGATTCACATTCATGCGAACTCCTTGCCACCACCGATGAGACAGAAATAGGATCTACCGGCAAGGCTTTCAGCAAGAGCATAAGAGGGGAGTACTTCGGAGACGGCAGAGTCATTGATGAGATAGTAAGAGCCGGCAACGGATTCTATTATGTATGCTGCAAGAAGATCCATGATGAAGTTATGGTATATGCTTTTCCTGTAAAGAAGATCTTCCTTGATATGGCTGTCAGCATCATGCTCTTCCTTTTGGGCGAGATAATAATGTCCCTGATACTTGTTCGTTCAGTATCAAGACATATGAAGAAATATGTGGTGGATTCTGCAAACAGTCTTAATGACGGTCTGAAGAAGATAACCGATGGTGAACTTGAGACCGTAGTCAATGTTCATTCCTGCCAGGAGTTCTTTGAGATAAGCAATCATATCAACTCTATGGTCAAGAGCCTCCTCGACAATATAGATAAGCTTTCCTACATCCTTGAAAAGAGTGATGTAGCTATCGGTGTTTACGAATACGGAAACAATTCTTCCACTGTACGTTTTACCACATATGTTAAGGATGTACTTAAGCTTGACGGAAGTAAGAGTGTTGTTCCGAAAGCCGAATTCATGAGAGCTATCGACAGGTTTAAGATGAGTGCGCTTGTGGAGTCTCCCGATGTATACGAGGTTAGGGTCCCTGTTGAGAATAATGTGACCAAGATCGTATATATCCATTTCGAGGAGAATGTCAGGGATGATGATACCTTCGGCATTATCACGGATGTAACGAAACAGATCCTCGAGAGAAGACGTATCGAGATGGAGAGAGATATGGACCTTCTCACCGGACTTTATAACAGACGCGGTCTTGAAAACAGACTGGAAGCTCTTAGAAACAACGACAAGGTTGTTAAGTACTGCGCTCTTATAATGGTTGATGCGGATTGCCTCAAAGAGACAAATGACATGTACGGACATGCCATCGGAGACATGTATCTTAAGAAGATCGCAGACACCATCAGCAGTATCGGAACCAAGGAATCCATCAGTGCAAGACTGGGAGGAGATGAATATGTTCTTTTCCTCTACGGATATAATTCAGAGGATGCGGTTAAGGAAGATATCAAAACTTTATATGAGAAACAGGATATCCCTGAGGTAGATATTGCAGATGAACTGTCCATTCCGGTTAAGTTCTCCGTTGGTTATTGTATCTCAAAGGGATGTTACGATATTGAGGGAATGACTGAGCGCGCTGACGAAGACATGTATGAGAACAAGCGCTCTAGAAAAGGAGATAATATCAGATAGTTTTATTGTCTGATATCGGAGATTTAAATTGAAGAGTTTTAAAAAGATCCTGCCCACCATTCTTTGGCTGGGGGCAGCAGTTATGTTTTTCCTGTATGCCGTTGTGGTATACAAAGTAGGCAGCGGAACGGGATTCTATGTGGTATGGCTGGCAGCAGGGGTTTGCTGTATCCTTATGGAAATCTTCAGAAGGATAAAACTTTGGAGCAAACTTCCGACGCCGATAAAGGCCATCGTCCTGGCGGCTTTTTTCGCAGCTGTCGCATTGTTCATCGTGGTAGAAGCATTTATCATAAGTGGCTTTAACAAAAAGGGAGAGCCCGGTCTTGACGCTGTTATTGTTTTGGGAGCTCAGGTAAGAAGCACCGGCCCCAGCATCGTTTTAAAGTGCAGACTTGATAAGGCATACACATATTTAACTGAAAATCCCGATACTCTTTGTATCTGCTCCGGGGGACAGGGCTCAAACGAGCATGCTCCCGAGGCTATTGTTATGAAAGAGTACCTTGTTGACAAGGGAATCTCCGAAGACAGGATCCTTATCGAAGACAAGTCTAGGAATACCATCGAAAATATTCTATTCAGTTATGAACTCCTTGATGAAGAGAACATGTCCATCGGTATCATAACCAACAATTTCCATGTTTTCAGAGGATGTGCCATAGCAAGAAAACAGGGAGGGGAGAATATCTATGGAATCTCGGCTCCATCCAATCCACGCTATCTTCCCAATAACATGACCAGGGAATTCATCGGCGTCGTAAAGGATACCCTATTGGGAAATATGTAGATCCATATTAAAGATATTGATCTTTTGGAGAAACAATAAGTATGAATTTTGTAAAAGATTATTTTGACAGAATGAAAAAGATTCCCGTATGGATGATGGGATGTGTGTTTGTGTGCGCTTATATAGCTCACGGCGCCATGCTGTTTTCGCAGGTCATCGGGATCGATACCGAGAATTCAATCCTGGATCATGACGGATATGCTGTTCAAGGAAGGCAGGGAATACTCTGGTTAAGAAGCATTCTTAGAATGTCTGATTTTAATCTTTATCTTACGGAAGCCATAACATTTTTCTTACTTATTTTGGCTGCAGTAGTGTTTTATATCTTTTACCATACACTGACAAATAAGGAGAATTATTGGGATTTTATTCCATTTTCAGTAATGTTTATTGTTTCTCCTTTTTGGACATGTCAGGTTTATTTCCTTAGCCAGAGCGTACCTGTTTTGGTTGCGGTCATCCTTGCTCCGGTAACTTTTTCTATATTTGAATCTGCGTTTAAAACAAAAAAGCTTATCCCGCTTAAGATCCTTATTGGAGTAGCTCTTTTACAGCTCATTATCGGAACCTATCAGGTAAATCTTGTTGTATATACGATGTTTGTATGTACGGTATTTATTCTGACCGAAAGGAATAAAATCGGTGAAGGAAACGGACTTTTAAAGAGGATCGGTTTTCATGCCCTTTGCGCTGTCCTGGGATTGGCAGTGTATATCGTAATCTCAAAGCTGTTTTATTTACCTGCAGACGGACAGGCTTATCTTACAGGCCAGATCATGTATTCAAAGATTTCAGCTAAGGAAGTTTTAGGTAATCTGATCCGTACCGTGGCAAGACCTTTGGGATTTGACATGTACGGTTATCTGTACTGGCCCGTCAGCATCGTTACTTTTGTACTGTGCATAGTAGGCAGTGCTAAAAGAAAGATGTTCAAGAAGGAAGTGGGATCCGTTATATTGGTGGCTGCCCTTGTGGCATTGCCTTTTGTATTTCCATTCTTTTACGGATGCGAAGTATCTCCCAGAATGAGATATGTTTTCCCTATTGCGGAGGCTTCACTATTCTTTATCGGATATTCCGAGATCACAAAGCTCTTCAGATATGCGGAGCCGGGAAAGAAGACAAAGGCTGTCAAGGTAGTATCCGGAGTACTTTTCGTCCTGATCTTTTTCCTTGATACGATGAAGGGCTTTAATTATACAACAAGGCTGAATTACACCAACGATTATATTTACTGGAAGGAAAAGGAAATCGCCACAACTCTGAAAAAGGATCTGGACGAGTATTATGTTTCCACCGGCAATTATTGGGATGGCTGGGACAGAATTGTGTTCCTCGGCGCGCCTAATCCTGCTTACAATCAGACTTGCTTACCGGGATATGCAGTTATCGGATCTCCCATATTGAATTGGGATATAGATCAGTACCCCCGTACAAGGATCTATAATTTCCTTGAGGTAACGGGAAACAGTATCGGAAGTGTTCCATGGGTTTCAGATTATTCCAGATATATTTTAAGTAACCGTTTTGAGGAATTATTCGGAGAAGAAGTGGACGCTATGCCTGCATATCCTTGGGATGGATACATTAAAGAGGTCTATGATGAGGAGGCCGGTGCCCGTTACACCGTAGTCAAGCTGGGATACAACTGGAGGGACAGTCTTCCTAATCAATAGTTTATCGTTGACTTTTTTGGCAGAAGATGCCATAATGTCAAAGTTCGGGGTGTAGGTCATTGGTAGACTGCCACATTTGGGATGTGGAGGCAGTGGGTTCGATTCCCGCCACCCCGATTATAGAACACCGTGAATTTGGGGCATATACCCGATTTCACGGTATTTTTATGTGATGCGGAAATATAATTGTAAACTATTTGTTAACATTTAGTTTCCTCGTTGACCTGGGGGTTACCACCGGGTTTATAAAAGTATAAGAAGTTGATTAAATCATTTTTATGGAGATATTATTATGAAATGTACAAAGTGCGGCGTTGAAAATGAAAACGGAATGCGTTTCTGCAAGAAGTGCGGTGAGAAACTTGTTAAGGAATCACGTTCAGAATTTGCATCCGATAATAACGAAACATACTCTGAAAGGGAAAAGAGACTTCTCGATCTTTTAAAGGTAAGATTCGGAGCCCCTTTGACAGTTGATTAAGTTTCAATTATATCCATTGGATATTTTGAATATTTTAAGGTTTTTGATCCCACGTGAAATATTTTGAGATTCACGTGGGATTTTTTTATACCGTTTTAGGAATCAAAGAAAAAAGAATTGTTTAAAATATCCCAATAATAAATATATTTTCGTATTATATTCCCTTGTAAAACCATCGGTTAAAAGTTAAAATAGTCTTGTATGTGCTTATGGTATATTCTGACATAAGCGGGCTTAATTTAATTGATCACGAGGAGGATTTTCAAATGCAGTACGGACATTTTGACCTTGCCGCAAAAGAGTATGTTATCACTCGCCCCGATACACCGGCTCCCTGGTGTAACTATCTTGGTTCACCGGCATATGGTGCAATCATTTCTAACAACGCCGGAGGATACAGTTTCGTTCAGAGTGGTGCTAACGGACGTATTTCCAGATATCGCTTTAATTCCCAGATGGCTCTTCCCGGACGTTATATTTACATCCGAGACAATGATAATAATGATTATTGGTCAGCAACATGGCAGCCTGTAGGCAAGCCCCTCGATCAGTATAAGAATGTATGCCGTCACGGCACAGGCTACACCGTGATCACCACCGATTACGCAGGTATCAATTCCGAGACTACATATTATGTACCTCAGGATGCTACTTACGAAGTTTGGAACTGCAAGGTTACCAATACTTCCGACAAGCCCAGAAAGCTTTCTGTTTACGGATTTATCGAGTTTACCAACGAGAGCAATTACAATCAGGATCAGGTAAACCTTCAGTACACCCTCTTTATCTCAAGAACTTCATTTGAGGGAAACAAGATCATTGAGCATATCAATGAGAACTCCGGAAAGGACGCTACCGGATCAAACCACAAGGAGCGTTTCTTCGGACTAGCGGGCGCTAAGGTTGATGCGTATAACGGAAACCTTGACAGCTTTATCGGACCTTACAGAACCTACTCAAATCCTATCGCAGTAGAGAGCGGAAAGTGCGACGGAACTCTTAACTACAATGCAAACTGCTGCGGTGCGCTTCAGTCCGATATCGAGCTTGCACCCGGTGAGAGCAAGACCTTTACCTACCTCTTTGGACAGAAGAACAATGCCGAGGCGGATGAGCTTATTAAGAAGTATGAGAAGGCCGGCACTGTAGAAAAGGAAGTAGAAGAGCTTAAAGCATACTGGCATGCAAAGCTTGAGAACTTCATGGTTGAGACTCCTTCAGAAGAGTTCAACAACATGATCAACGTATGGAACGCTTATCAGTGCTTCATCACCTTTACATGGTCAAGAGCTGCATCCCTTATCTACTGTGGAGAGAGAAACGGATACGGATATCGTGACACCGTACAGGACATCCAGGGTATCATCCACATGGATCCCGAAATGGCACTTGAGAAGATCCGCTTCATGATCTCTGCTCAGGTTAACAACGGTGCGGGACTTCCTCTCGTAGTATTTGATTTCGTACCCGGAAACTCCGGAACACCCGATGATCCTGAGTGGGTAAAGATGACCGGACATCCTTCATACCGTGCGGATGATGCACTTTGGCTCTTCCCTACTGTATACAAATACATCGCAGAGAGCGGAAACGTTGCATTCCTCGATGAGAAGATCCTTTACGCTAACGGCGGTGAGGATACAGTATACGATCACTTAAAGAAGGCTATCGAGTTCTCTATGAACCATATGGGCGACCACAATATGCCCGCAGGACTCCACGCTGACTGGAACGACTGCTTAAGAATGGGAGCAAAGGGAGAATCAACCTTCGTTGCATTCCAGCTTTACTACGCTCTTAATATGATGCTTGAGATTGCCGGAGATCGTAAGGATACCGAGTACATCAAGTATCTTGAAGATATCAAGTCAAAGCTTGGCGAGACCCTTTCAAAGTGCTGGGATGAGGACAGATTCATCCGTGGTATCAGAGACAACGGTGTTATCGTCGGCGCAAAGAAGGATCCCGAGGCAAATATGTGGCTCAACCCTCAGAGCTGGGCTGTCATCTCCGGATTCGCTTCCGATGAGCAGGCTAAGAAGTCCATGGATTCCGTACATGACATCCTCAATACTCCTTACGGCGTAAAGCTTCTCGAGCCCCCTTATGTTGACCACTACTTTGACGGTGCGCTTATGCACATCTTCAACCCCGATACAAAGGAAAACGGCGGTATCTTCTCCCAGTCACAGGGATGGCTTATCCTTGCAGAGTCTCTTATGGGAGACGGTGACAGAGCCTTCGAGTACTTCCTTGAGAGCTCACCCGCTTCTATGAACGACAAGGCTGAAATCCGTGTGATCGAGCCTTACGTTCACGGACAGTTCGTTGAGTCAAAACGTTCACCTTTCGCCGGACGTGCTCATGTACATTGGCTTACCGGAACCGGCTCAACTGTTATGGTTGGTTGCGTAGAGGGTATCTGCGGTATGAGACCTACTCCCGAAGGACTTGTTGTTTCTCCTTCAATTCCTCACGAGTGGGACGGCATGAAGATGGAGAAGAACTTCCGCGGAAGCCACATCTCTATCAAGGTTGAGAACCCTAACCACGTTTCAAGCGGCGTAAAGAGCCTTACTCTTAACGGAGAAGCACTTGACGGCGATCTTATCCCCGCTTCCAAGCTTAAGGATAAGAATGAAGTCGTTGTTGTTCTCGGTTAATAATGTAACTGCGCAAAGTCCGGAGTATTCCGGACTTTGTTTTTTAGGAGGTATTTTATGGGGTATACTATTAATGAGGTCCCGGAACGAGTCACGAAAATGCGTGAGGCCTGGGCCGAGAGCGACGCGAAGAGGGACGTGGGACTGACGGAGCCGGAAGAGATAGAGAAGTTCAGGAATATTTCTTATGGGCCATATGATAAGTGGAATTTGCTTGATGTGTATGTTCCAAAGGATAATCCTGATGGCAAGCCCTTCCCGACGATACTGAACATCCATGGCGGCGGCTATTTCTACGGCGACAAGGAACTTTACAGATTCTACTGCATGAGGCTGGCAAGATTTGGCTTTGCTGTGGTCAATATCAATTACAGACTGTCTCCCGAGTTCAGGTTCCCTTCACCTATCGAGGATGCCATGGCAGTCATGCACTGGATCGGCAAGAATGCGGCGGAATATAATCTTGATAAGAACAACGTATTTATCGTCGGAGATTCTGCCGGAGCTCAGATTACAAGTCAGTTTTCCTGCGTATTTACCAATCCTGAGTATGCCAAGTTATTCGGTCTTAAGGCTCCGGAAGATGTTAAACTGAGAGCCATCGGCCTGGCCTGCGGAATGTATAAATTCCCGGATAAGGGCAAGGGCGAAGAGATGGATACCATCATGTTGGATTATCTCGGAAGCAAGGATGTCATCGGTGATCCCAGAACTATCCTTCACGAGAATATTACGGATAAGTATCCCGCCACATATATCTTTACCTGCTACAACGACTTCCTTTTTACCGAATGTAAACCCTATGCGGATTTCCTTGAGTCAAAAGGAGTAGACGTAGGAAGCAAGATTTACGGAAGTAAAGAAGAAAAAGAGATAGGCCATGTTTTCCATTGTAACCTTCGGTTAGAAGAGGGAGAGAGAGCCAACAAGGCTCAGACCGATTTCTTTAAGAAACATATAAAATAATTAATCAGAGGTTTATCATGTCAGACGGAGTTAAACTGAATTTACCGGAAGGCTTTCCTTACGCCTACGAAACACACCTTCATACCAACCAGGCTTCTGCCTGCGCCCACAATACGGGGGCAGAGATGGCAAGGGCTGCAAAGGACGCCGGATATACCGGAATCATAGTAACGGATCATTTCTATTACGGAAATACCTGCGTTGACAGGTCTCTTCCTTGGAGCGACTGGGTGGAAGGCTTCTGCAAAGGCTATGAAGATGCAAAGAAGGAAGGCGACAAGATCGGCCTTCAGGTATTCTTCGGATGGGAGGCCTGCTACAAGGCTACTGAGTTTTTGATAAACGGCTTGTCTAAGCAGTGGCTTCTTGACCATCCCGAGATTAAGGACTGTACAATAGAAGAGCAGTTTGAACTGGTTCACAAGGACGGCGGAATGGTGGTTCACTGCCATCCCTTCAGAGAGGAATTCTATATCCCCGAGATCAGGCTCTTTCCCGATTACTGCGACGCGGTTGAGACGGTAAATGCAACCCATACCTGCATCCTTAGTAAGTCCCATAACAATCCGGAGTTTGATGTAAAGGCTAAGGCTTATGCAAAGGAGCATAACAAGCCCGAGACCTCCGGCTCCGATATCCATACTGTCAACTTCATTTACGGCGGCCTTGCATTTCAGAGAAAGCTTGAGGACAGCAAGGACTACTGTAAAGCAATCCTTACCCGCGAACCCGTCGTCCTTTTATCCGGCAATGAAACCGCCGACGGCGCCTCGCCCTATTATCCATATTGAGTAGATTATAATAAACAGCTTGCATTTGTTATGTTCAGCGACGGCACCATGTAGCGCCGCCGGCACTTACTGAGAGCGTAGCTCGAAGTTAGTACCGCTGCGAAAAGCGCGGTATGAGGCGAGAGCCGTGTGCCGGAACTGAATGTGACAAATAGCAAGCGTGACTAGTTTATAAAAGTTTAATAATACACGCAAATGCAGTAAATACCGCAGTTACGTGTATTTTTTATGCTATTTATTAGCACTCTGCTCAAATGAGTGCTAATTTTCTCTTGACTTCTCATTTGGGGGTATTTAAAATAGCTCTTGTAGGCAAAAAGTCTATATTTCCTACGTAAGATCATTTTATGAATAATGTAGAAAGAAGGCACTTTTAAATGGCAAAGAACGGTTCATTATCAATCACAAGCGAGAACATTTTTCCCGTTATTAAAAAGTGGTTATATTCAGACCACGATATTTTCTATCGTGAGCTCGTTTCCAACGGCTGCGATGCTATCACAAAATTAAAAAAACTCGATATGATGGGTGAGTACCAGTTACCCGATGGTTACAAGGGAAAGATTCAGGTAATTACAGACCCGGAGAAGAAGACCCTTACCTTTATCGATAACGGACTCGGTATGACCGAGAGCGAAGTTGACGAATATATCAACCAGATCGCATTCTCAGGTGCTACCGACTTCATCGCAAAGTACAAGGACAAGAGTAGTGCTGACCAGATCATCGGACATTTCGGACTTGGTTTCTACTCAGCATTCATGGTAGCCGATGAAGTTCACATCGACACCCTTTCATATCAGAAGGATGCTAAGCCCGTTCACTGGGAGTGCGACGGCGGAACAGAGTATTCCATGGAGGAGGGCGACTACGATCAGGTAGGTACAAAGATCACCCTCTTTATCAACGAAGATTGCCTTGAGTTCTGTAACTACTACAGAGCACAGGAAGTACTTAAGAAGTATTGTTCATTCATGCCCTTCGAGATCTATCTCTCACAGAAGGACACAAAAGAGACTTCAATAATCAAGCTTGAAGAGAAGCTTGATACTGATACTGTTCTTGAGGAGATCCATCCCAAGAAGGAAGTTAAGGACGGAAAGGAAGAGCTTGTCGGCGAAGAGAAATTAAAGATCGTTAAGCGTCCTGAGCTCCTTAACGAGACCCAGCCCCTTTGGACAAAGACTCCCAGCGAGTGCACCAAGGAAGAATACCTCGATTTCTATCGCAAGGTATTTAAGGACTATAAGGAGCCCCTTTTCTGGATCCACCTTAACATGGACTATCCTTTCAACTTAAAGGGTATTCTCTACTTCCCTAAGATCAACATGGAGTACGAGTCCATCGAGGGAACCATTAAGCTTTACAACAACCAGGTATTCGTTGCGGACAATATCAAGGAGGTTATCCCCGAATTCCTTATGCTCCTTAAGGGTGTTATCGATTGCCCCGATATCCCTCTTAACGTTTCTCGTTCCGCACTTCAGAACGATGGATTCGTTACTAAGATTTCTGACTACATCAGCAAGAAGGTTGCCGATAAGCTTTCCGGAATGTGCAAGACCGAGAAGGAAGAGTACGACAAGTACTGGGATGATATCGCTCCCTTTATCAAGTACGGCTGCTTAAAGGATGACAAGTTCTGCGAGAAGATGAACGACTACATCCTCTTCAAGAACCTTGACGGAAAGTACTTAACCCTTCCCGAGTGCCTCGAGGTTAAGCCTACCGATACAGACGAGGAAGCAGCAGTAGATGAAAACGGCAACAAGGTAGATGCCGAAGTAGTAACCGACGGTGAATCTTCTGAAGAGAATGCAGAGGAAGAAGAGAAGAAGGAAAAGACCATCTACTACGTTACCGATGAACAGCAGCAGGGTTCATACATTGCTATGTTCAAGGCAGCTAAGATGGATGCTGTCATCCTTACCCACAATATCGACCAGCCCTTCATCCAGCAGCTTGAGTCAAAGAACGAGGGCGTTCACTTCCAGCGTATCGATGCAGACGTAAGCGAGGCTATGAAGTCAAAGACCTCCAAGAAGGCTGAGAAGGAATTCGAGGAGCAGGCAAAAGAGATCGGCGAAGTTATGAAGAAGGCTCTTAAGAAAGAGCAGCTTGCAGTTAAGATCGAGAAGCTTAAGAACAAGAAGGTTGCATCCGTTCTTACTCTTTCAGAGCAGACTCGCCGTATGCAGGATATGATGAAGATGTATGCTATTCAGGGCATGCCTATGGGAGATTTCGGTGCTGAAGGCGAGACCCTTGTCCTCAACGCAAATCATCCTCTTGTTGAGTATGTTACCGCAAACAAGGATAGCGAGAATGCTTCCACCATCTGCAAACAGCTCTATGATCTTGCAAAGATCCAGCAGGCACCTCTTACACCCGAAGAGATGGCAGAGTTCGTTGCAAGAAGCAATGAAATAATGCTTCTTCTTACCAAATAAGGTTGAAACAAAAAGCATAAAAAGATAAAATAGTCAGAGGATGATTTAATTCATCCTCTGATTTTTTTAGGGAGAGAAAATTGATGAAGAAAAAGATTGTTAGCGTAATGCTTGCACTTGTAATGACAGCATCTGTTGTTGCCGGTTGCGCTTTTAAAGGTGCTACAGGCGGAGCAGAGAATGAGATCGAAGAGAATAATACCGTAGAGACCGGTGATGAAGAGGCTAATAAAGAAGAGGAAAAAGAGGAGAATATTGCAGAGCCCGAAGAAGTTAAAGTGACGGAGGGCCGTCATATCCTTAAGGCATCTTCTTACGACACAAGTAAGGTCTTTATTGTTGATGATAACGGTACCAAAGTTGACGAGTTCGATATGGACGAGCTCTGCAAAAAGGACGAGTTCCTTCGCGATGCTTCATATTGTAATCTTATAGAGTACGCTGATGGTATCGCTTATTCCGCCGTTTCATTCTATGATCAAAGTAGCAGTACATACAAGTATTATATTGTGGCTACAGACGTTAATGCCGGTAAATCCATCGTAATGCGTGAGCAGGCTGCTGATGAATACATCCAGTCAATCGATGAATACTCCGGACATATCTACATGACTTTTTACGATTATGTTTCATCCGGAAAGATCTCTTACAGAGAGTATCTTTACACAAAAGCAGAGGGAGAACTGGCATATACTGTAGAAGATGCCCCCTGCATGGATGTTCTTAACATGCTCAATGATTATTCTTTCGCTTTGAACAGGGATGCTTCTATTGAGTATACGAGATGTGATTGTTTTACCGAGACCTTTGACAAATACGGATATGCTATAGCTACAAAGGGTCATAAGATTTACAAGATCGGTGCGGACAAGACCGTTAAGCAGCTCGTTGATTGCGGTGATCATTATGTAAATGTTATCGGATATGACGATGCTTTCGTAACATATACCAGTTATGAGGATGATGAGAACAAACTATACTGCTACTCTATGGAAGGCGGAGTAACATCTGAGATCCTGGTTGCCGAAGGCGGTGTATATCTTTTATATTCAGACGGAGGCCTGTATTATTACAAGGACTTAAGCGAAACCTACGGTGTTGTTAATCATCATATCTTTAAGTACGAGCCCGCTTTTGGAACCAATTCCCTTGTTTACGAGATAGCAAGCGTCCCCGGAATTGACAGCTACAACATCGGTATTCAGGGATTCAGCGTTATCGATGGTCAGGTTTATTTCGTAAATCCCATGGAAAAGGCATATAAATGGGTAAGGGTAAACTTTGACGAGAACGGTGCGTCATATACGGACATCTACTGTACCCTCAAGGAACTTGATAGCTTTAATTACGGCACAGTAAGTTATGTTTCCAACGTATACAACTGCCCCTATTGCGGAACACCTCTCTACAAGGAATATATCGAGTACTTCCAGTTTGATCCCGAAAAGTTTGAAAATGCCGGCAAGATCAACGAGGTGCTTTTTGAGAGATACAAGGTAAATCCCGATAATGATTATTTTGTTCTTAAAACTGTTGAAGAGAGTGAGTGTGAATACCACAAGGAAACTCCTGAGTTTTATACCGAGACCAATGATGTTACCTTCTCAAACGTAAAGTTTATCGGAGATAAATACGTTGAAGTTACGATGAATGGATATTGGTATGGCGGCGGAGCTCACGGATATCCTGAAATGTATTACCAGCTCTTTGATCTTACAACAGGCGAAGAGAAGACTATCAAAGACTTCTATGAAGGTACCGAAGAAGATTTTAAGAATCTTTTGGTGGAGCAGGTCAAGAAAGATTATGAAGCCGGAAAAGAGTATATATATGGAATGTACACTGATGACATTGAGCAAATCTGCAAAGATGTTTATGACTACACCGGACTTGATACTGTGCTTATTGATTTCATGGAAGACGGAATCTCTGTAGAGTATTCTCCTTACACCCTTGGCCCCTATGCATCCGGCTTCATCTGTGTTGAAGTAAGCTATCAGGACCTTCTTGGAAGAGACAGCCTGTAAAATGTTTTTTGCAACGCTTTTAGCTAATTAATGATAATAAAAAGGAAGTGGTTTAAATGCCACTTCCTATTTGCGTGTCTATGTTAGTTATTATCAGCTTTTCCAGAGTCCGTGAAGATTGCAGTATTCATAAGCAGCTACAAAACTCTCGCCGTCGGCAAGAAGGAATTCTGCTTTGGGAGCTTCGCCGGGCTTTAAGAATCTTCTCTGAACGCCGTTTGTAGTCTCAATGGCGATCCACTGAATGTAATGGTTATCGAGCATAGGGTGTTCTACGCTTCCGACTGCAACGCAGACTTTGTTGCCTTCGCAGGTAACGACAGGAACATGCTTTTCGTGTGCTCCGTCGCTGGTTCCGGGAACAAGCTCTGTCATGGGCTTCCCACAACAGGAAGGATCGCATGACCCTTTGAAAAGCTCATCTACAATGGTTCCACAGGTATCACACTTAAATATCTTCATTTTAAAAGCCTCCTTTTAGCTTATTGATGTTATTATACCAACAAAATAATTTTACACTAATCAATAGAATAAAAATATCAGATAATTCTCCAAATATTCCGATTATTTTTGGTAGTTTCAACAATGCTTGGTGAACAAATTGTTAAATATCTATTAATTGTTTACATAACGCTTACATTAAATTCACTGGGGTGATAAAATAAGGGTGAGATTATGGGGAGGAGAATATTAAGATCTACAAGTACTAAAAGCGTTGAAATTCAGTGCAAGGAGGTATGAGTATGGCTATTAATATTCATCCGAAAACAGATTATTCTGTATTATTTAATTCGTCTGCAAAGACTAATAATACATCATCCACCGGAAATCTTTCCAATATGCTTGGAGAATATAATACCATAAAGAGTGGTGCGTACGGAAAACTTATGAAAGCATATTTTTCCGAAGGTGGCTCCGAGCGCATTTCAAAGGTGGCTGATACTACAAAGAATAAGACAATTATCAAGAATGCTGCTTCAGAAGAAGAGAAGAAGTTCAATAAGGTTTCTTCTACTGCGGATTCTCTTCAGAGATCAGTCGGACAGATTGCTAAGCTTGGTGAAGATGCTACCGAAGAAGAGGTATATAGCGCCGTTAGTTCGTACGTTAAGGATTACAATAATCTCCTTGACGCATCAACGAATGCGGAATCAACCTCTGTTGATAAGAGAATTAACACTATTCTTAACCAGTCCATAAATAACAGCAAGAAACTGAACGAGATGGGTATAACCGTTGGCAAGGATGGAAAGCTTTCCCTCGATAAGGAAACCTTGTCAAAGGCTGATAAAGATTCTGTAGTTTCTGCCTTTGCCGACAGAGGCGGCTATGGCTACAGTGTCAGCGTTTCGGCGGCTATGGCGGCATCAAACGCAAACTATGAAGCAACCCGTACTTCCATGTATAACGGACAGGGCGGATACAACACTCAAACAGGTAGTTTGCTTGACAGTTTGATGTAATTAGTGTATCATACGTTTTGTTGCGCACGGTATACCGATGTGTACCGTGCGTTTAAATTTATATAAAAGAATTTATATAAATTTAAACGCCGCTCCGCGAGGATGCGACTCGCGCGGAGATGTAATTTGTCGCCTTGCGACACCGCGCTCGCGCGTGCATATCGCAAGCGATATGCAATTTAATACGCAGGAATGGCGGAATTGGTAGACGCGCACGGTTCAGGTCCGTGTGGGAGCAATCCCTTGTGAGTTCGAGTCTCATTTCCTGCATTAAAAAAAGGATTCTTATGAATCCTTTTTTTAATGCAAGGAATGACCACCTGACTTTGTCCACCGGGGACGGGGTTAAGTGGTCAAATTCTAAACAAATTATTATCTGAATTAAATAATTCTAAAATATACTTTCTACCTATGGAATTCTTTTTAGACCGGTGATAGAATCCTAACGTCAGTAACACAAAACTAACTAATTCTCAATATAGGTGGAAACAATGAAAAAAATCTTATCTTTATTACTCAAATGCATAACCATTATTGCCGCTTGTTACGGGACATATCTTTCTATCTTAGGAAAGAATGGATTTATGTCCAACTGGAATGCTCTTTTGTTCTTCACAATCCAGTCTAATCTTTGGATAGCCTGCTGGTTTATTGTTGAAGGAATTGTGATGTTTAAAAAGGACAAATACGATTCAAGGCTCGTGAATATCTTAAAGCTGATGTTTACGGTAGCCATCTCTCTTACAGGTATCGTTTTTGTTGTTGTTCTTGCACCTACATTACCTAATCCTTACACTACAAATAATGTTCTTACCCATGTGGTAGTTCCTTTGTGTGCTGTGCTTGATCTGTTTGTATGTGCTGACAGGATGAATTTAAGAAAGACAGACTTTTTATTTAGCGTGATCCCTCCCATCTACTATGTAATCTTTTCAGCAATCGGATACATTAACCATTGGCACTTTGTCGGAGAACTCAATTATCCCTATTTCTTCTTAAACTGGGGATCGCCCGCCGGAGCTATTGGCTTTACCAAGGATTCTCCCTGGATGGGACCTGTATGGTGGATCCTTCTTCTTGCATGCGCAGTAGTGTGCATGGGACTTGTTTATACGATGATCGTTAATCTTATCAAGAAACTTTCAGGACAAAAAAAGAAGAGAGGATGATCTACTTATCCTCTCCCTGTAAAATGGCCACCTGACCCCGTCCCCATAGGACATTTTTGTCCACCGGGGACGGAGTTATTTTTTTGTAAATTGATCGATAATCGATCCGATGGCCGTAAAGAGATGGGGCTTCAATTCATCTATCGTCACGGGCTGCTCATAAAGTATGGCTGAATAAATACTGCTTCCCGTCAATTCTATTATCATGTACATCATAAGCTTCGGATCCGTAATGGTATTTCCGATGTCATCAAGGAACTGCTTTGTTGCTTCCTTGATTGGCTCTTCCTCCATGACCGCCGGACTTTCCATCATATATCTTGAAAATCCCAGTCCAAGATTTTTAGAGATGAACATAAGGAGCACCTTATCTTTTGTAAGGGCACTTATGATATCATCCAGAACAAAAAATATCTTCTCACGAATATCGTTTATCCCCTCTTTATGAAGCCTTTCCAGGGCTGATTCAAACAGAAGAGTAGCCTTGTGAACAAGAAGCTTACTGTTTATATCATACTTATCCTTAAAATAAAGATAAAACGTTCCTTTTGCCACACCCGCCGCTTCCACGATATCTGCGATGGAAGTGTTGTTTATTCCTTTTGTTGTAAAAAGATCGAATGCCGTATTCAGCAGCGACTCTCTTTTCTTTTGTTTATTAGTCTCGGCCTTTCCCATAAGCAAACCTTTCCGAATCTTTCTAATACTGATTTTTACACATAAAAAATAAAAAATCAATAAACTTTCAAAAAAATATTGACCAATGGTCAGAAATTTGATATAACGCTTTTAGAAAAATGAACAACGGTCATTTTTGAGAGGAGAATGAAAATGATTAACTTAGGAAAAAAGATTGTTAAATTCAAAGTTCCGATCTTTATCCTGTCACTTCTGCTTCTGATACCCTCGGCACTGGGCTATATGAAGACGAGAGTAAACTACGACATCCTCTATTACCTTCCCAAGGAAATAGAGACAATGGTGGGACAGGATATTCTTGTGGACGAATTCGGAACCGGCGCTGTTTCCTTCCTGATTGTTGAAGGAATGGAGGAACAGGATGCGGCGAAGATAAAAGAAAAGGTTGAGAATGTGGATCATGTAGCTAAGGTCATTTGGTACGATTCCTTCGCAGACCTTTCAATCCCCATGGAGATGTTACCCGACAACCTCTACGAAGCCTTCAACAACGGTGACGCCACCATGATGGCAGTTGTCTTTGACGACACCACATCATCCGACGGAACCATGAATGCTATAAAAGATATCAGAAAGGTTGCCGGTGAGCAGTGCTTCTTAAGCGGTATGAGCGCGGTGGTTTCAGACACCAAGGATCTTTCCGAAAAAGAAACTCCTTTATATGTTCTCATTGCCGTTGTACTTGCACTTGTGGTTTTGTCACTTACCATGGATTCTTTCCTTGCTCCTGTATTCTTCTTAATAAGCATAGGAATGGCTATCCTTTATAACCTTGGATCCAATGTGCTCCTGGGTGAGATATCATACATCACTAAAGCTCTTGCAGCGGTGCTTCAGCTGGGCGTTACCATGGACTATTCAATATTCCTCTGGCACAGTTACGAAGAAAACCTTGTAAGATTTGATAACGACAAAGAAAGAGCCATGGCACATGCCATTTCCGGCACCATCACTTCCGTAATAGGAAGCTCAATCACAACTGTAGCCGGATTCGTTGCACTTTGCTTCATGAGCTTTACACTTGGCCTGGATCTGGGAATTGTGATGGCCAAGGGCGTTCTCATAGGAGTGCTCTCCTGCATAACAATTTTGCCTTCAATGATCCTTATCTTTGATAAGGCCATCGGAAAGACAAAGCACAAAGCGCTCCTTCCTGAGATGCCGAAAGTATCTGAGTTCATCGTTAACCACAATTGGATATTTGCGATACTGTTCGTTGCTCTCTTGATCCCTGCAGTATTCGGATACAAGAACACATCGGTTTATTACAACCTTGATACATCCCTTCCTAAAGATCTTCCAAGCGTTGTGGCAAATACAAAGCTTAATGATCTGTTTGAAATGAACAGTACTCACATGGTGCTTTACGATACAGACATGCCTCTTGCAGATACCGAGAGCATGATCGAAGAGTTAAAGAATGTTGAGGGAGTTAAAAATGTCCTTGGCCTTGATTCAATCGTAGGCCCCGGCATCCCCAGAGATTTTCTACCTCAGAAATTAACGGGAGATCTTGAGAGTGATGATTATAAACTGCTTCTTGTAATGAGCGAATACAAAGTCGCAAGCGATGAGGTAAATGCTCAGTGCAGCAGCATAAGCAAGATCATCAAGTCCTATGACAAGGACGCACTTCTTGTAGGAGAGGCACCTTGTACAAAGGATCTTATCGAGATCACAGACAAGGATTTTGCAAAGGTTAGCGAAGTATCCATCGGAGCCATCTTCCTTATCATTGCATTTGTATTTAAGTCAGTGAGCCTTCCTATTATTCTGGTTGGAGTCATTGAACTTGCGATATTCATTAACATGGGAATCCCGTACTACACCGGAACAGTTCTTCCCTTTGTGGCTTCCATCGTTATCGGAACCATTCAGCTTGGATCAACTGTTGACTATGCGATCCTCATGACCACCAGATATAAGAAGGAAAGGTCAAGAGGAGCAGACAAAAAAGAGGCAGTCCTCATCGCACACAAAGCAAGCATGAGATCCGTAATGGTCAGCGCGCTTAGCTTCTTCGCAGCGACTTTCGGTGTAGGACTTATCAGTAACATCGATATGATCAGTTCCCTCTGCGCACTTATGGCAAGAGGAGCCCTTATCAGTATGGTCATTGTACTTACCATGCTTCCCACCATGCTGATGATATTTGATAAAGTAATTTGTCATACATCAATTGGATTTTTGGGAAAGAGAAATAAGAAATGTAAGGAGGCATTATCATGAAAAAGAAGAAGGCAATAGCCGTTATATTATGTAGCGCAATGATGGCAATGAGTTTTTGCTCATGCAGCTTACCCATCGGGGTATCTGATGCTACTACAGTAACAAAAGTTTTAACATCATCAGATGAAGAGATCCTTACCGATGTTGTCAGCAAGGTGGCAGGTGTAGGATCAAGCGAAGCAGGAAAAGAAGAAACAGTTTACGTTAAGACAGATGCAACCGGAAGCGTTAATTCAGTCATCGTAAGCGATCACCTTAAGAATGAAGAAAATACAGCACAGCTTGAGGATGAAACTTTTCTTACAGACATCGTTAATGTAAAGGGTAAGGAAACCTACAAGGCTGACGGAACCAAGCTTACATGGGACGCAAACGGAAGCGATATCTATTATCAGGGAACCACGGATAAAAAACTTCCCGTCGATGTAAACATCACATACGAGCTCGATTCAAAAGAAATCGCTGCAAAAGATCTTGCCGGAAAGAGCGGACATGTAAAGATCACTCTTAGCTATAAGAACAATTCCGCTAACACAGTAAAGATCAGTGGAAAAGATGAGACCATCTACACTCCTTTCGCTGTTGTCAGTGCTCTTACTCTTGATGAAGAAAGATTCAAGAATATCAAAGTAACCAACGGTGCTGCTGTGGCAGACGGAAAGAGAAACATCATTGTCGGCATGGCATTCCCCGGACTTGTAGAAAGCCTTAACGGTGGAAAGACTATCGATAATGAACTTCTCGAAAACATCGAGGATGAGATCAGCATCCCTGAGAAGGTTGTAATCGAGGCAGATGTAACAGATTTTGAATCCGGAATGATCATCACTTTGGTTACATCCGATATTACCCGTGCAATCGGACTTGATTCAATTGACCTTGATTCCAACACATCCGTAAATGATATGAAGGATTCTATGGACAAGTTCAGCAGCGCAGGAAAAGAACTTGCAGACGGAACCGGCGCTCTTAAGGATGGAGCTCAGAAACTGGCAGATGGCAGCAACTCTCTGGCAAGCGGAAGTAACAGCCTCTACAATGGAGTTGTTGAGTACACCAATGGTGCATCACAGCTTGCAGGCGGAATTTCAAAACTTGATTCCGGTGCGGCTTCATTAAGTGAAGGTGCAGCCGCACTGAAAACCGGTGTTGATACACTTGCGGCTCAGGTCGGAAACATTGCATCAGGAGTCGGTACTGCAGCAAACGCTGCCGGTCAAATTAGTGCAGGAATCGATCAGGTTATCGCAGCTACTTCGGTTCCCACAGATCCTTCAACTATTGATGTAAGCCAGATTACCGTTACGGGAACAGTAAGCGGAGAGACCGCATCTGCAGCAATGCTTCAGTATCTGCCTGCAGATAAGCTTCTTGCGGCAGGCTTTACCGAGGAGCAGGTTCAGCTTGTTCAGGGTATGGTAGCCCAGGTATCAGCTCAGGTAATTCCCGGTATCGTCGATCAGGCAACGGACGCTACTGCTAAGCAGGTAGCGGCCACAGCGGCAGCAAACGGAGCAAATCAGGCAAAGAGTCAGATAAATGCAGCTCTTACAACCGCAGGTGAAAGCGGTCAAAGCCTTCAGGCCGGAGCTGCAGCCCTTGCAAGCAGTCTTTCAGGCTCATACGCACAACTTTCTTCTGAAGAGTCGCAGGCAAAGATAAAATCATTAACCGATGGTGCGGCAGCTCTTCAGAATGGAGCTGCTTCTCTTAAAGCAGGAACTGCAGAACTTGCAGGAGGAGCAAATAAACTTACTTCAGCATCGGGTACTCTTGTTAACGGATCCAAGGCTTTGGCTGACGGAAGCGCACAGCTTTCAAACGGAGCAAGCGAGCTCCTTAACGGTACTGTTAAGCTTAATGACGGTATGATCAAATTCAATGATGAAGGAATCAGCAAGCTGACCAAGGTGTTTGATACGGACATGGACGGTATGAAGGACCGTATCAAGGCTATTTCCGATATGGGAAAGGCTTACAACACCTTTGCGGGAGCAGGGGAAGATGAGGACTGCACCGTTAAATTCATCATCGAATCAGAGCAGATAAAGAAACTTTAAGGGATTTACCTTCCCCCACTGTGGGATGCGATGCGCAGAACCGGATGAGGGGTGAAAATATATACGGGCTTGTGGTATTATATCTCAGAGATAAACATAGGAGATATACCACATGCCCGTTTTTTTATCGGAACATTTAAAAAGCATATATGGTGAAAAGGTATACAGACTGTCATTGTCCTCAGGATGCACCTGCCCAAACAGGGATGGAAAAGTTTCTTTCGGAGGCTGCAGTTTTTGCTCCGAAGGCGGTTCCGGGGAGTTTGGCGCGGGGCAGGTTAATCCTGATCTTGATGCCCAGATGAAAGAGGCAAAGGAAAGGATCCGCCAAAAGACGGACGCAAGGAAATTCATTGCTTACTTTCAGTCCTTTACCAATACTTATGGCGATATAGACAGATTAAGGAATCTTTATACGAGAGCTGTAAATAAAGAAGACGTTGTGGCTTTATCACTTGGAACAAGGCCTGACTGCATAGATGAAAAGGTCTGTGATATGATCCGTGACCTTATTAAGATAAAACCTGTCTGGATCGAACTGGGTCTTCAGACAGTCAATGAAAAAACGGCTGAGAACTTTAACAGGGGTTATAAACTGGAAACCTTTGAGAAAGCATATAAGATGCTAAAAGGAATCGGAGCCGAGGTTATCGTTCACGTCATCTTTAATCTCCCCGGGGAAACAAAAGAAGATATGCTCAGAACCATCGGTTATCTATCGAACTTGCAGCCTGCTCTTGACGGAATCAAGATACAGATGCTTCAGATATTAAAAGGAACGAAGATGGCAGAAGAGTATGAAAAAAAGCCATTTCATCTTATGAGCCTTGAAGAATACACTGCTCTTGCCAAAGAGGCTTTGGAGATTTTGCCTGAGGAGACAGTGATCCACCGAATTACGGGAGACGGGCCAAAAAAACTTCTCATTGCGCCACTTTGGTGTGCCGATAAGAAACGTGTATTAAACTATATGAAGAAAGAACTCGGGATGCCGTAATTGAAAATGCACAATACATTGCCATGAGATATGATCACAAAAAAAATCCGCCATCGGAATTTCCGGTGGCGGATTTAGCATATTCTGTGGTCAGATCAGATTTGCTATTATTCTTCTACAACAAGACCTTCGTTGTTGAAAGTGAAGTGGCAAAGCTCTTCACCATCAGCATTAACGTAGGTGTATACGAAGTTAACGCCTTCGATGCCTGCGCCTGACTCGGTCATCTTTACAGAAGAAACAGTTGCGTTAACAGTTGACTCGGTATTGAACTGCTCGGTGATAGCTGCTACAGTAGCTTCCTTAGCGTCCTCAGCAACTTCGATGGTGTAGGTGTAGTTGATGGTGTTCTCAACAACAGCGATGTCAAGGCCTTCGTTAGCCTCTGCCATCTGGGTTAATGCTGCAAGCTCATCCTCGTGAGCAGCGAAATACTCTTCAAGAGTAGCGGCAGCCTCGGTAGCCTCAACGTTCTCGGTAGCTTCAGTGCTCTCAGCAACTTCCTCAGCTACAGCCTCAGTCTCTTCTACAACAGCTTCGGTGTTCTCGGTAGCTTCTACAGCTTCTACGGTCTCCTCTGCGTTAACGTCAACGTTCTCTTCAACGTTCTTTGAGCATCCTGCAAATGCAAGTACAGATGCAATTACAAGTGCTGAAATAGCTAAATTCTTTTTCATCTTTTCATAATCTCCTATATTTTAGAACTATTTGGTTTTGAAGTTTTGAGATGACCGGCTCAAAACAAAAAACCTTTCCCAAATTATCACTAATCACCAAACAAGTCAAGTAAAAGTTATACAACTTAACCAAAACTTAAACAATTCTGTTACAAAAAACGCTTTAAAGCGTTGAAATCACGGGCTCATAATCATTTGACTTTTTTAGGAATATTATGTATTATTTGGTTTAGCGCTTTAACGCGTTCAAGAGCTGATGGATTTGCCGCATAAAACATATAAGAGGAGAAAAACAATGCCCATTACAGATTTGCTGGAAAGAAACAGTAAATTATACGGCGACGAGGTTGCTTTGGTTGAGATCAATCCGGAGATCACCGAAGAGCAGCGCGTTACCTGGAAGGAGTATGAACTCATTCAGCCCACTTCCCCCTCATATTACAGACGTCAGATCACATGGTCTGTCTTTGATGAAAAGGCAAACCGTGTTGCAAATATGCTTATTGAAATGGGAATCAAGAAGAATCAGAAGTGTGCGATCCTTCTCATGAACTGCCTTGAGTGGCTTCCCATTTATTTCGGTATCTTAAAAGCCGGTGCGGTAGCCGTTCCTCTCAATTTCAGATTTGATGCTGAGGAGATTGATTACTGCTTAAAGGCTTCCGATTCCGATGTACTTTTCTACGGTCCCGAATTCATCGGCCGTATTGAAGATATCGCAGCAAAGATCAAAAAGAATACACTTCTCTATTTCGTCGGAGATCAGTGTCCTTCATATGCGGAAGATTACTTCCGTCAGGTTTCAAACGCCTCATCCTCGGCACCCAGGATCCTTGTTGAAGATACAGACAACGCAGCTATTTACTTTTCCTCAGGAACAACGGGATTCCCCAAGGCGATCCTCCATATCCACACTGCTCTTATGCAGTCTGCAAAGATGGAGGCTATGCATCATGAAACCACTCATGATGACAATTTCCTTTGCATCCCTCCCCTTTATCATACCGGAGCGAAGATGCACTGGTTCGGTTCACTCTTTACCGGAAGCCGCGCTGTACTCTTAAAGGGACACTCTCCCGAAGCAGTATTTAAGGCTGTTTCCGAAGAGCACTGTACCATCGTATGGCTTCTTGTACCCTGGGCTCAGGATATCCTTGCTGCCCTTGACGCAGGAAAGCTTAGGATAGAGGATTACAAATTAAGCCAGTGGAGACTGATGCACATCGGAGCTCAGCCCATTCCCCCCAGCCTTATTAAGCGCTGGCTTGAATACTTCCCTCACCATAAGTACGACACCAATTACGGACTTTCCGAGTCCACCGGTCCCGGCTGTGTACACCTTGGAATGGAGAATGTTCACAAGGTTGGAGCCATCGGAAAAGCAGGCTTTGGCTGGAAGACCAAGATTGTTGATGAAGAGGGCAAGCCGGTTGAAAAGGGCGAGATCGGAGAGCTTTGCGTTAAAGGCCCCGGCGTCATGGTCGAGTATTACAAGAATCCCGAAGCAACAGCAGAGATCCTTAAGGACGGCTGGCTCTTTACAGGTGATATGGCAAGAGAAGATGAGGATGGATTTATCTTCCTTGTAGACAGAAAGAAGGATGTTATCATCTCCGGCGGTGAGAACCTTTATCCCGTTCAGATCGAGAACTTCCTTGTTAAGAATCCCAAGGTACTTGATGCAGCTGTCATCGGACTTCCCGATGCAAGACAGGGCGAGATCGCTGCGGCCATCATTCAGGTTCGTGAGGGCATGACATTAACAGAAGACGAGATGGAAGAGTTCTGCGTAGACCTTCCCAGATATAAGCGTCCCAGAAAGTACATCTTTGCCGAGGTACTCCGTAATCCCACCGGCAAGATCGATAAGCCCAGACTCCGCGAAAAGTACTGTGGCGAGAGGCTTGTAGAAAAGCAGAACATGAGCTAAGTAACAAAGTACTTTTCTATATCGAAATACTTTGATATAATATTAACGATTAAATATTTCCGATGGGATTTGCCTGAATCCTTTGAGAAACAGAAATGAAAAACGGAAAAAAGATCGTTGCACTATGCACGTCAAGAATTTATGACCCGCAAATACAGGGCTATGTGGAAATCCTCAACGAGAGTCTTAAAAAGCAAGACGCCCGTTTGTGGATTTATGCCATAAATGCGGATATATACTGGAAAGAAGATAATTTACCCGCGGAGACACACGTATTTGATTTCATCAGATACGATTATGTCGACGTGGTTATTATTATGGACGAAAAGATCAAGAGCCGTGGTATTTCCCGGAAGATCATCAAGGATGCTTCCGGCCACAATGTGCCCGTGATCGTTGTTGACGGAAAATATGAAGGTACCGTCAGCATTAATTATGACTATGCCGCCGGCTTTGAACAGATCGTGCGCCATGTTGTGGAACATCATGGTGTTAAGAAACCTCATTACATGGCCGGATTCAAGGACAATAAATTCTCCGAAGAAAGAAAAGAAGTATTTAAAAAAGTCATCGAAGAAAATGGTATACCTTTTGATGAATCAATGGTAAGCTACGGCGATTTCTGGGCCATCCCCGCAAGAGCTGCAGCTCAGAAGCTTATTGATGAAAAGAGGATTCCGGAAGCTATCATTTGTGCCAACGATATCATGGCTATAAATGTATGCGATGTCTTTAAGGAAAACGGCTATAAGATCCCCGAAGATGTTATCGTTACAGGATTTGACGGATATGACGAAGCGCTCCTGGCAAACCCGGGAGTAACTACTGTAAGCTGTAAGACACAGGGACTTGCAGATACAGTCACCAATGTTATATTTGAATGCTTCGAAGGAAAGAATAAGGACGAGTACAGTGTTCTTCCTGTTTTGATGGAAAACGAATCCTGCGGATGCGATCATAATGCTTCTGCGGAAGTCATGCTGATGCGCAGATTCAACAACAATTTCTACCGCTTCCAGGATGATATCAGGGAGTACCAGGGAATCTCCGTTGCCATGCAGGTAAGTCAGACAAGAGAGCAGATGATGATCTGCCTTCACAGCTATTTCACGAGAAATATGTGCTGTATCGTAAATGCTGACTGTTTTGAAAGTGACAGGAACTTCTTCCTTGAGAAAGAGCACAGCGACAAGTACCGTATCCTTTACGATCCTTATCATTATTCTGCTTATCCCGATCCTTTTGATCTTGCGGATGTGGTCCCTGAATATGAGAAGCGCGTGGAAACCGGATATCCCCTTATTTTCAACGCACTTGACTTCATGGGAAAAACCTTTGGTTATGTATGCTATCTTTTTGAGAACTACGACATAATAGATTATTCCAAGACCACAAGCCTTACCCATACCGTAGACAGCGGCCTTGGCGGATACGTAAATATGCAGTATCAGCATTATCTTATGGGAAGACTTGAAGAGACCTATAAGACCGATGCTTTGACAGGTCTCAGCAATAGACTTGCATCCCATGTAGCATTTGAGGAACTAAAGAATGATCCCGAGGCTCAGGGAAAGCCTCTGACAGTTATCATGTCGGACCTTGACGGACTTAAGAAGATCAACGATTCCCTTGGACACAGCGCAGGAGACAAAGCTATCGCATCTGTTGCGGAAGCCCTTAAAAACTCATGCCCGGAGGGTTCCATCTGCGTACGCTTCGGTGGCGACGAGATGCTGGCATTTATCGTGGGAGATTGCGACTGCGAGGAGATCATAAGAAATATAAAATCAAAGCTTATCGAGAAGAGCGAAGAGTGCGGAATAAGGATCTCTGCCAGCTGCGGTTATTACATAACGACTCTCGATCAACATACGGACATTGATTCGGTCATTAGAAAAGCTGATGAGCGAATGTATGAGAATAAACATAAAGATTCCGAATAGAAATAAGAGAACAATAACAGAGTTATAACAACAGATATAAAAAATCACTCGCTTAAATAAGTGAGTGATTTTTTATTGGGATCGTTTATGAAATTATATGATCAAACTTTAATGATATTAAGATCTCCGAAGCTTACGGAGCCGTCGATAACACATTTCACGCCGCCCTCTTCGCCGGGGATTGATGAAGCATTATCGGTGCAGTCACCCATTGAAACGGCTACTTTGTTATTTACGTTCCATTCTCTGGGAATGTAGAGGTTCATCTCTCCAAATGCAACCTTGGTATGGATAGAAACTTCGCCGCCGGGAACCTGAGCCCTTTCAAAGTAAGCGGAGAGTTCACCAAACTCGCTGGAAAGATCTGCGGTCTTTAAATTTCTTGAAGTAATGTACTTGGTGCCTGATCCCATCTTGATGGAGTGGTAAATATATTCGTTATCGTCGCTAAAATCGGAATTTCCGTTATTCTCGGTGAAATCTACGTTGATGGTGGGACCGTCGTCTTTGAATCCGTCCTTAAAACCCTGCTTAAATTCTTTTGCACTGCTCTTAAAATGTCTCTTGATCCAGTGTGAAGGAAGGAGTTTTTCAAAGGCAATGGTAAGAAGAAGGGCTACGACAAGAACGATCCAGGGAGTGATGGCTGTGATGCCAAGGGGTTCGTCAAATATGATGGCCAGTATTGCCAGGGGGAAGAATATTCCCACATAGTTAATGTCTATGATGCTGTGGAATATTATAACTACCATAATGACAGCGATGATAAGCTGCCAGATGGCGATCTGTCCGAAGGCTTCGGGAAGTGCGAATACATCCAGCTTCCAAAGGATCAGTGAAGCGGACAATGCTAATAAAAGTATTGCTGTTAAAATGTTTTTGATTCTGTTTCTCATGTTTTTTCTCCTCATATATTACGGTGCTAAATGCTCTTTAAGAGCCTTGTAATAATTTCTTGAACAGTAAACGATCTTGTGTGTTCCTGCGAATTCCACTTTGCTTGCTCCCGTCAGGTTCTTGGTTATGGAGTAAACCTTGTGGGTGTTAAGGATAGTGGATTTTGAAACTCTCATAAAGTAGGGCGGAAGCATTTCTTCCAATTCGTATAGCTTGTACTTTACTTCGAAAACGTCCTTTGCCGTGTGGGCATGTATAATGCCCTCGTCCGTTTCAAAGAAAAGTATGTTGCTCACGGGGAAGAAGTATTCCGAATCTTCTTTATAGAAGTTCAGCTGACTTTTTTGGCTGCCGGCTTCTGTGAGTAGCCGTTGGATCTCCAGTACCCGCCCGTCAACTTCGGGACATTTAATTGTTACTTCGCATCCGGTAAGTTCCGGATCGATCTCAATTTTTACCTTTAAGTTGTTCATACGCTTTCTTTTTCTATATAAATTGTTCGCGAACTTTCTTGATAATCACATTATACACAATGGTTATATAAAATAAATACTTTTACGGTAAGAGGTAAGGATTTTGAGGTAAGAAGTAAAAATATGATGATACCGCGTAAATACTTGAATAAATGATAATAATTTGCTATTATCTTAGTATCTGCGATTTAGCAGTTTAAAGAGCTAAAGAATGAATTTTTATTCATTGAAAAATAAGAAGAAAAAGTTCGGAGGTTTTTATGGCAAACAGTTCAAAACAGCTTATGCTGGGCAATAAGGCCATCGCAAGAGGTCTTTTTGAAGCCGGTGTATGTTTTATCTCCAGTTATCCCGGAACTCCCTCTACGGAGGTTACCGAGGAAGCGGCTAAATATGACGAGATCTACTGTGAGTGGGCTCCAAATGAGAAGGTGGCTATGGAAGCCGCATTCGGAGCGTGCCTTGCAGGAAAGCGTTCCTTCTGCGCTCAGAAGCATGTTGGACTTAATGTGGCAGCGGATCCCCTTTACACCATGTCTTATACCGGTGTTAACGCAGGAATGGTAGTTCTTGTGGCAGACGATCCCGGAATGCACTCATCCCAGAATGAGCAGGACAGCCGTTATCATGCCATCGCATCGAAGGTTCCCATGCTCGAGCCCGCTGATTCGGAGGAAGCTCTTGAGTTTACAAAAGAGGCCTTTGAGATTTCTGAAAAATATGATACTCCCGTTCTTATCAAGATGTGCACAAGAGTGGCTCATTCTCAGTCCGTAGTTGAAACCGGAGAGAGAAATGTTCCCTCTAAGACATATGAAAAGGACATCGCTAAATATGTTATGATGCCCGGCAACGCAAAGAAGCGTCATCCCTTCGTTGAGGAGAGAACCGCTAAATTACGCGAGTATGCCGAGACTGCTCCAATCAATAAAGTATTCATGGGCGGAACAAAGGTAGGTATCATTACATCATCCACTTCATATCAGTATGTACGTGAAGTATTTGGAGACAGCGTAAGCGTTCTTAAGCTTGGAATGGTTAATCCTCTTCCCGAGAAGCTCATTAAGGACTTCGCCGCAAAGGTTGAGGAACTATATGTAGTCGAGGAACTTGATCCCATTATCGAGAACCATGTAAAGGCTCTGGGACTTAAGGTATCCGGAAAGGATATCCTTCCTATCTGTGATGAATTCTCCCAGACCAAGGTTGCAGATGCCTTCGGAAAGGAAACTCCCTGCGGATTAAAGATTGACGACGAGATCCCGGGACGCCCTCCCGTAATGTGCGCAGGATGCCCTCACAGAGGTCTTTTCTATGTATTAAAGCAGAATAAGTGTACCGTACTCGGAGACATAGGATGCTATACTCTTGGCGCCGTTCCTCCTCTTTCAACCATCGAGATGACTCTTTGCATGGGCGCATCCATCGGTGCTCTTCACGGATTCAACAAAGTCCTTGGAGGAGAGGCTGAGAAGCATACCGTTGCCGTTATCGGAGATTCTACCTTTATGCACTCCGGTATGACCGGTCTTGCAAACGTTGCATACAACCAGACCAATTCCACTGTTATTATCCTTGATAACTCCATCACCGGTATGACGGGGCACCAGCAGAACCCCACTACCGGCTACAATATCAAGGGAGATCCCGCAGGAAAGATCGATCTTGAAGCTCTTGTCAGAGCAATGGGTATTGAACATGTAAGAGTTGTTGACCCCTATGATCTTGCGCAGTGCGATAAAGTGATCAAGGAAGAACTTGAAGTAGAAGCACCATCGGTTATTATTTCAAGACGTCCTTGTGCTCTTCTTAAGTATGTAAAGCACAACGCTCCTCTTAAAGTAGATAAGGATAAGTGCGTTGGATGTAAGTCCTGCATGAGGATCGGTTGTCCCGCGATCTCAATAAGAGACGGCAAGGCAGTCATTGATGAGACCCTTTGCGTCGGATGTAACGTCTGCACACAGCTTTGTAAATTGGGAGCGCTCTGCCCCGGATGTGAAGGAGGGGACAAATAAGATGGAAACAAAGAATATCATGATAGTAGGCGTTGGCGGTCAGGGTTCCTTACTTGCCAGCAAGATATTGGGACACCTTTTCCTTTCACAGGGATATGATGTAAAGGTTTCGGAAGTTCACGGAATGAGCCAGCGTGGCGGAAGTGTTGTTACTTACGTAAGATACGGTGACAAGGTTTATTCACCTGTCATCGATGAGGGTGAGGCTGATTATATAGTTTCTTTCGAGATCCTTGAGGCAGCAAGATGGCTTCCTTACCTTAAGAAGGAAGGTCAGATCGTTACCAATACCCAGCAGATCGATCCCATGCCCGTTATCACAGGAGCTGCAAAGTATCCTGAGGATCTTGCTGATAAGATTAAAAATGCAGGTGCGAAGATCGATGCCATCGACTGTCTTGCGAAAGCAAAAGAGGCAGGAAGCGCTAAGGCTGTAAATATTGTCCTTCTCGGAAGGCTTTCTCATTACTTTGATATTCCCGAGGAGGCCTGGATGGCTTCACTTGAGGCAAATGTCCCCGCAAAGTTTTTGGAGATGAACAAGAAAGCATTTGAACTTGGCAAGAACGCATAAATCAAATGTATAACTAACTTGGTTTAGAGGCATAATATTATTACTTATGAAAGGGGTTTTAGGCACCATGGAAAGGTACTATCAGGAAGAAATCGAATGTGCGCCTTATGAAAAGATAAGGCAGATTCAGAGCGAAAGACTGGTTCAGCAGGTCAAGAGAGTATGGGATAATGTTCCCTACTATCGCAAGAAAATGGAAGAGAAGGGCGTGACCCCCGAGGACATTAAGTCGGTGGACGATCTTCACAAGCTTCCCTTTTTATCAAAATATGACCTTCGCGAAGCATATCCCTACGGACTTCTTGGTAAGCCCTTGTCAGAGTGCGTACGTATCCACTCCACATCCGGAACCACCGGTAAGCGCGTGGTTGCCTATTACACACAGCATGATATAGACCTTTGGGAGGACTGCTGCGCAAGAGCCCTTATGGCAGCAGGCGCCACCAATGAAGACGTGGTTCAGGTCGCATACGGTTACGGCCTTTTTACAGGCGGTGCGGGACTTCACGGCGGATCTCATAAAGTTGGATCCCTTACCGTTCCCATCAGCTCAGGTAACACCGATCGTCAGATCATGTTTGCCATGGATCTTTCGGCAACAATCCTTTGCTGCACTCCCAGCTATGCGGCATATCTTGGTGAGCGAATGAAGGAACTGGGCTACGGTCCCGATGACATTCCTCTTAAGGCCGGAATCTTCGGCGCGGAGGCATGGAGCGAAGAGATGAGAAAGAGCATCGAGGAGACCCTCGGTATCAAGGCTTATGATATCTATGGTCTTACCGAACTTTCCGGTCCCGGCGTTGCCTTTGAATGCTCAGCCCAGAGCGGAATGCATATTAATGAAGACCACTTTATCGCAGAGATCATCGATCCTGATACAGAGGAAGTCCTTCCTGAAGGAAGCATCGGTGAGCTTGTGTTCACGGCAGTAGATAAAGAGGCCTTTCCTATGATAAGATATAGGACAAGAGATATATGTAAGCTGACCCGTGAAAAGTGCTCCTGTGGAAGAACCCATGTTAAGATGGCTAAGCCCATGGGAAGAAGCGATGATATGCTCATTATCCGTGGCGTAAACGTATTCCCCAGCCAGATCGAGACAGTTCTTCTAAACAATGGTTACGCAGCAAACTACCAGATCATCGTAGACCGTGTAAACAATACGGATACCTTCGATGTACAGGTTGAGATGACTCCCGAGATGTTTACCGATAACATCGGCGAGATCGAGGCACATCAGAGAAAGCTTTCAGACGATCTCAAGGCAATGCTTGGTATCAAGGCTAAGGTTTCACTTCTTGCTCCCAAGTCTATCGCACGTAGCGAAGGAAAAGCCGTCAGAGTTGTTGATAAGAGAAAAATATAGGAGGTAAGGGTTATGTCAGTTAAACAGATTTCAGTTTTCCTGGAGAATAAGCCCGGATCATTAAAAAAGTTGACCGGCGTTCTCGCAGAGCATAAAATAGATATGAGAGCAATATCTATGGTCGAGACCAGAGATTTCGGTATTGCCAGGATCGTTGTTGACGATCCCTTCACCGCCGCTAATATCCTTAAGGAAGAGGATTTCATCTCAAAACTTAATTCAGTGCTTGTAGTTGAGATCCCCGATGAGACCGGCGGACTTGATAAGCTTATCAATATCTTTACCGAAGCAGAAGTAAATATTGAATATATGTATGCCGTATCCGCCCACAGGACCACCAAAAAGGCTTGTATGATCTTCCGTGTTGCAGACACCAAGGCTGCGGAAGCAAGGTTATTGGCAAAAGGCTTGAAGATTCTTACACAGGATGAGGTAATGGACATTTAACAGATCTACGTTTAAAAATAGGTAATCTGTATGTTTATTAAACAAGGCCCTAATAAAAAGAGTAAAAAACCATACATACTTAAAGTGCTGTTATATTCTCTTATAATGGCATTTTTCGTATGTGTGGTTTTTATTTATTACAGAAGGCTTTATACCGAAACAAGACAGAGGGTAATTGACGAAGGAAAGTCTATTGCAGAGGAGTCGGCTTACTACATTGATACCCGTCTTAATGCGGGAGAGACGATCCTTCTCCTTGCGGCTCATTCCGTCAACAATATGATGGAGAACGGATTCTCCAATGAGGAGATCTATGACTTTTTAGCAAAACAGACAGATTCCATAAGGGAGACACTGGTTAAGGACAGTACCGGCTTTTACGGATATATTAACGGTGAATTCATGGACGGATCCGGCTGGGTTCCTGAACCGGGTTACGACCCGATGAACAGGCCCTGGTATATTCAGGGGCTGGAAAAAAAGGGTGAGATAGCATATGTGGGCCCGTATCTTGATATGAATACCGGGAACATGATGATCGGTATTGATATTGCTTTAAGCGACGGAGTCAGTGTAATGGGTACCGATACGCCCATTATGGATATGCAGCGTAATATCGAAAAACTTGCGGAAGATGAAGATCTATATTCAGATTTCTTGGTTAATGAGTTGGGGGTGGTCATTGCCCATTCTTTGCCCGAATATATCGGAAGCAACATTTATGATTCCGACAGAGCTCTATTTAAATCCGCAGCAGAGATAATAAAGACCAACGGAAGCGGTTATTTCTTCGAAAACAGTGAGGGGCGCCGCCTTGTTTACGTCGTTCCCTTGGACAACGGGTGGAGCTGCGTAACTGTTATTGATGCAACCGAGAAATATAATGCTCTTCACAGACCTCTTATATATACCGTGATAGTCCTTATCCTGACCATTGCGATCTATGGTTTTGTCCTCTATCGCGTTGATAAGAAAAACAGAGAGATTGAGGAATTGTCGGCCAAAGCAAAAGTTGCCGAGGCAGAAAACATGGCAAAGACCGCTTTTCTTTCCAATGTTTCTCATGAACTTCGTACGCCCTTAAACGCTATCCTCGGAATGAACGAGCTCATTCACAGAAAGACGGAAAAGATCGAGATCCTTTCTTATACCAAAAAGATCAAGGCATCTTCAGAAAAACTTCTTCACATCATAAACGAGATGCTGGATTTCTCCAAAAAAGAGGTGGGTATCGAGGACTTCTCTTTTGATATCAAGGAGCCGGAGCCTGAGGAGATCAAGACTGATCCGGCAGAAAACTTTGAGATCAAGTATGAAATGTATCGTGGCGGCTTTACCGCGCCCGATGCAAAGATCCTTGCCGTTGATGATAACAGCATGAATCTCATAGTATTTGAATCACTTGTTAGGCATACCCTTATGGAGATCGACACTGCCCTCAGCGGAGATGAATGTATAAGGCTGTCAAGAAAGAAAAAATATGATATTATATATATGGATCATATGATGCCGGGTAAGGATGGCATAGAAACCCTTAAGGAGATAAGAGCGGATAAATACAATCCCAATGTTGAGACTCCTGTGGTTTGTATTACAGCCAATGCCGTATCCGGAGTCAGGGACAGTTATATCGAGGCAGGCTTCATTGAGTATCTTACAAAACCTGTCAACCCTGATGAACTTGAAGCGACCATAATCAAATACCTTCCGGATGAGCTTTTAAATGAAGCATCGGGAACTTTGCATGAGGAGGACGATAGTGCCAAGTTCTGCGAAGATCTTAACAAAATGCTTGCAAATGTTCCGGGGGATATGATCGATTCGGAAGCCGGTATCAAGAACAGTGGATCTGTTAAGAGTTATATTTCCCTTTTAAAAGTTTTTTACAATACGATCAATGACAAAGTAAGTGAACTTGATTCCTATATTGAAAATGGGGATTATGAGAACTATACCATTAAGGTACACGCATTAAAAAGTTCGGCAAGGATAATCGGTGCGGCGGGCTTGGGCGAAGAAGCACAGGCTCTTGAAAACGCAGGAAAGAGTGGCGACATCGATTATATCAAGGCAAATCACGAGGCCTTTATCGGCGAATACCTTGGATTTGGAGCAATACTCTCCAAAGCCTTTCCCGAGGAGAAAGAAGACGATAAGCGTAAGCCTGAGGCTGATGCCGAACTGATGGATATCGTATACATGGAGATCAAGTCTGCGGCACAGGATATGAACTGTGGCAGGCTGGAAGAAATATTCAAAAAGATGGGAGAATACCGAATCCCCGAAGAGGAGAAAGAAGTATTCTCAAAGATTAAGACAGCATCCGACAATTATGACTATGACAAGATCATAGAATGTTTGACGGAGGCTTAATTTGCTTTCCATTTGGAATTGTTCGGAGGCGGTGAACGCGTATGGACTATTGGGTAGTGGCAGTTGATGATGAGGCCATGTGCCTTACCAATGTAAGACAAATATTGTCATCGGCGGGAATGAAGGTCAGCTGCTTAAGATCGGGACAGGATCTTCTTAAGTTTATTGAGAAGAATACACCTGACCTTATACTTCTTGATCTTAATATGCCCGGAATGGACGGTTTTGAGACCTTCCATGCCCTTAGGGAACTGGAAGATCAGGGCATGCACCGTCATATCCCCGTTATCTTCCTTACAGGAGATAACAATGCCTACGCCGAGAGACGTGGCCTTAAGGTCGGAGCATCTGACTTTATAAGAAAGCCCTTTAACCAGGATGTTCTTCTTGGCCGAATAAGGAATGCCATTGAGAACCAGAAGAAGATCGAAAGCCTGACGGAAGAGGCTATGTACGATAAGCTCACAGGCTTCTTGAACAAGGCAAACGGAAGTAAGAGAATCGCGGATCTCTGTGCTGCAAAGAGCGGAGCAATGCTTGTTCTTGACCTTGATAATTTCAAACTTGTCAACGATCTTTTCGGACATGATATGGGCGATAAAGTACTTGAAGCTTTTGCTGAGATCGTAAGGCATAACACAAGGGAAGAAGATGTTATATCAAGGATCGGTGGCGACGAATTCCTTGGATTCTTTGAGAATATAGGCGCAGTGGATGCGGTTGAATCTTTGACTAAAAGACTTAATGAATCTTTGTTTGAAAAGTGCAAGGAGCTTATGGGTGAATTCTTTGATGTCCCCATAGGAATATCCATTGGTGCGGTTTTTGTACCGGATCACGGCAAGGACTTCACAGAGCTTTTCCAAAACGCAGACAACTGTCTTTACAGGGCAAAACAAAACGGAAAGCACGGATTTGTTATCCATGTTCCGGATAAGATGGAAAGCGTCCCTGAGGATGACCTTACAAGGGAACTCAACAGGGTAACCCGTCTTGTGGAAGAACGTTGTGCAAGAGGAGCGCTGCTCCTTGGTCAGGAAGCATTTACTTTTAATTACCGTTTTATATTAAGGTTCATGCAAAGATATAACGGCTGCGCCAACAGGCTTCTCTTTTCCGTCGAGGAGATAAACAAGGAAGATGACTGTTTGGCTGAGGCGGTTAATGCTTTTGGAAAAATACTTCAGAGTACGCTCAGAAGAAGCGACATTATTTTTCATAACAAATCGAATCAGTATTACCTGCTTTTACCGGGGCTTGCCGGTGACGACACACATGTTGTTGTGGAAAGAGTTATGCAAAACTGGGAGAAAACCGAATTTGCGGATCGTGTAAGAATTAAGCATGTCTTTTCTGCTATTACCTTTGAAGAAAAGGAATAATTGAAAGGTTACTTGGATTTATGGAACGCTCGAGGAACGAAAAGTTTGTTGTCTTTATAACATCCATAGCAGGACTGGGACTGGCATTGGAAACAGTCCTTATGGACTGGGAATGGTGGGCTATTCCACTTATAGCGGCAGGAACCATCGCTCTTTGGATCATGAATCTGAGGGAGAAACCGGATGTTAACACAAGAGTGGTCTGCTTTTATTTGTATGCAATGCTGACCTTCTTTTTCCACGGAGTCCATGAGACCGGCTTTTTTGATGTGTCCATCGTGGCGACTCTGGGCCTTGTTGTGTATTCCTTTCTTTACAAAAAATACGTCATTCATCTTTTATTCACCGAGTATTTCCTTATAATGTTCATACAGTTCTACTTTGCTATCACAGCAAAGAATATCGTGTTTGACACCCTTGCGGTATCAAGGCTTGTGCTTCATGTGGCTATAGTTGTAGTCATTTATTTCTGTTGTCTTCGAAAGATCACAGACAGACTTTCAAAAGAAAGATCCGAGGAAGAAAAGGATATCCGTCTTGAGAGTTATGAAACGGATATGGAAGATTTCCTTTCAAATATTTCCCATGAATTAAGAACACCCGTAAACGTGGTTAACGGTATGTCCGATCTTTTGCTGAAAAGAGACGTGGGTTACGAAGCAGACGCTATTAAAAGGGCAGGTATTAGGCTTGCCAGCCAGATAGAAGATATTCAGGATTATACCGAATGTAAGAGGGGAAAGATCCTTCTGGAAGAAGAGGATTACATGACCACATCCCTTATCACCGACGTGGTCATGAGTTTCAGGAGAGGTGAAAACGAAAGGGAACTTGAACTTGTTGTGGACCTTGATCCCAGGGTTCCCGCAATGCTCAGGGGAGATATCAAAAAGATTCGCAAGATCTTCAGGCACCTTCTTGAGAATGCCCAGAAGTTCACATACAAAGGCGGTATCCTTGTAAGGATGTACTCGGAAAAAACAGATTACGGGGTTAACCTTTGCATAGAGATAACGGACACCGGAATCGGAATGGACAGAAAGACCATTGAGTCTGTTTCCGAGGGAATGTACCAGGCAAATAAAAAGAGAAATCGTAATTCAGGCGGAATAGGTCTGGGTCTTTTTATCGTTTACGGATTTGCTCACAGGATGGGTGGCTTTGTAAAGATCGAAAGCAGGAAGAACAGCGGTTCAACCATCAGGGTAACTCTGCCCCAAAAGGTTGTAAATGATGCCGCTTGTCTTGAAGTAACGGGTGGAGTAAAGGGAGATCTTCTTTTCCATGTAAGATCCAACAAGTATAAAGTACCTGCTGTAAGAGAATTCTACAGGACCATGGCCGTCAATCTGGCAACCGGTATCCATGCGTCTTTGTATGCTGCTGAGACCATCAGCGATATCGAGAGACTTCAGAAGAAATTGAACGTTAGATATATATTCATGGGCCAGGAGGAGTACGAGGACAATCCCAAATTCTTTGACGAGGTCAGCAAAGGAAATATCGTTGTCGGTGTGTCTGCGTTACCCGGATTTAAGCCTAATCCCGGAAGCCGTGTCATGATCATGCCTAAGCCTTTGTACGCATATCCTGTTATCAAGATCCTTAACGAGGGTCTTGAGGCTAAGAATATCGAGTCACCCGTTACCAATATAAGGCCTGTATTTAGAGGAATCAGGGCTCTTGTTGTTGACGATGAGCCCATGAACCTTGTTGTAGCTTCCGGACTCTTCAGGGATTATGAGATGATCGTGGATACTGCGGGAAGCGGAAAAGAAGCAATCCTTAAGTTCCAGGTCAATGATTACGACGTTATTTTTATGGATCATATGATGCCCGAAATGGATGGCGTTGAAGCCATGCATATCCTTAAGAAGATGTCGGTTGAACTCCACAAAAAGGCTGTAGTTGTTGCTCTTACCGCCAATGTTGTTTCCGGAGCAAAGGAAATGTTTATGCAGGAGGGCTTCGACGGATTTATTTCCAAGCCCATTTATATACCGGATTTTGAGAGAACCATGCTTAAAGTCCTTCCCGGTTTTGTAAATGAACAGGAAGGAGGTAAGGCAGAGTGATCAGAAGATTTTTCAGGCTCATCATCAATATTGTAAGAGATTATAACAGAGACCTTACCGAGCGTGTATTTGTTGTGTTTACGCTTATTTCCGAAGCCACACTTTTGGCAGCTCTTATCGGGGATATCCTCATAGGTGAAAACCTTATTGAGATCATCATCCTGGCCGTCACTGCGGTATGCGTACCTTTTATTACAACGATATGCATTGTTAAAGATAAATTGAAACTGGCGACAGGCATAATCGTTGTATGCCTTGTGGCTCTTATATTGCCGGGAATATTTATTTTCGGCGGCGGTACTCATGGCGGCGGAGTACTTTGGTTTTTCTTTGCTTTCATGTATATCGGTCTTGTTTTGTCCGGAAAGTGGAGAACCGTCATGCTGGCGCTTTTACACATCGTTGCCGCTGCATGCTTTACTCTTGAGTTCCTGCATCCCGAGTTGATCAATGTACATACTCATGAAATGTTTATCATCGACTCCTTTATCTCATTGCTTCTTGTGGGAGTTGTTTGTTTCTTCATGTCCTGGTTTCAGAGTTATCTGCTGAAGGCAGAGAACGAGCGCGCAAAGAAAGAGACGGAGAGAGCCGAGGAACTTTCACTTTCCCAGAACCGTTTCTTCTCAAGTATGAGCCATGAGATCAGGACACCCATTAACTCCATTCTCGGACTTAATGAGCTGATCTTAAGGGATCCCAATGCTACCGAGGAGATAGCAAAGGACGCTTCAGGTATCCAGGGTGCAGGTAAGATGCTCCTTGCCCTTATCAATGATATCCTTGACTTTTCAAAGATTGAAGCCGGAAGCATGGATATAGTTCCCGTTGACTATCGTGTTGGTGATATGATCTCCGAGATCGTCAACATGATCTGGCTTCGTGCCAATGACAAGGGACTTAAGTTTGAGGTAAATATCGATCCTACCGTGCCTTCCATTCTGTACGGAGACGAGGTCAGGATAAAACAGATCATAATAAACCTTCTTAACAATGCGGTTAAATACACTCAGGAAGGTAGCGTTGAACTCTATATCGAGAGAGAAGACACCGATGGCGATGAGGTTATTCTTGGCATTTCGGTCATTGATACCGGAATGGGAATCAAGAAGGAAAACATCCCCCATCTTTTTGATGCATTTAAGCGTGTTGATGAAGAGAAGAACAGATATATTGAGGGAAGCGGACTTGGCCTCAGTATCGTAAAGCAGCTGGTTGATCTTATGGGCGGAACCATAACCGTGAACAGTGTATATGGTGAGGGTACTACTTTTAATGTCCTTATCAGGCAGGGTGTTTCCAATACCGCTGAGATCGGTGAACTTAATATCCATAGTTCAAGCACCGGAAACAGAAGCCGTTATGAGGCAGGATTCAAGGCACCTGAGGCAAGGATACTGATCGTAGACGACAACGAGATGAACCTTAAGGTTGAGGCAAGACTTCTCAAGGATACGGGCATGACCATCGATACCGTTAAGAGTGGCAGGGAAGCCCTTGATATGACTGTAAGGAACAGATATGACGTTATCCTTATGGACCATCTCATGCCCGAGATGGATGGAATTGAGTGCCTTAAGGCCGTAAGAAATCAGGCGGGTGGTATGAACAGGACCTCACCCATCATCGCCCTTACTGCAAATGCAGGAAGTGACAGCAGGGAGCTTTACAACCATTCGGGATTTGACGGATATCTGGTTAAGCCCGTTTCCGGTGATGGACTTGAAGAGACCCTTATTAAGCATATTTCTTCCGACAAGCTTACTTTGAGCGGAAGAACCGCTAACATGAGAGAGGATATAAAAACATCCGATGGTTATTCCGGAAAGGCTCAGGTTGTCATTACATCCTCAAGTATGTGCGACCTTCCCGACAGGGTTATCAAGAAGCTTAATATTCCAATCATTCCTTTCCGTGTTCGCACAGAGGAAGGTATATTTAAAGACGGTCTTCAGATGACATCCCATGAGCTTTTGAGCTATATGGATTCAGGTAAAAAAGCCATTTCATCCCCTCCGGATGAAGAGGCCTTTACCGAGTTCTTTGCAAGCTCACTTAAAAAGGCTCACAACCTTATCCATATCTCCATTTCCGGCGATATAAGTAAGGAGTACCGCATTGCAACCGAGGCTGCAAAGTCTTTTGATAATGTTATTGTTATTAACTCCGGATCTTTGTCTTCCGCTACGGGACTGATGGTTCTGGTAGCTCATAAGCTTGCTCAGCAGAACCTTTCCGTTCCCGAGATAGTTGAGGAACTTGAAAAGGTAAAGAAGAGTGTCCGTTGCAGCTTTGTAATGGATACTACGGAATATATGGAAAAGCATGGCCTGGTAAGTCATTTTGTAACATGGTTTACCAAGACCTTAAATCTGCACCCCTGCGTTCGTGTAAAGAAGGACCATACCGGTCTCGGAGGAGTGTGGCTGGGCTCTACTATGCGAGCTTATAAGAGATACATATCCTATGCCCTTCCCTTTAATGTTCCGCCGGATCCCGATGTAGTATTTGTTACATACGCGGATGTTCCGGTAGAGACCTTGAAGTGGTTCAGGGAAGAAATGCTGAAGGTTTCCCATTTTGAGCATATTATTTATAAACAGGCTTCTGCTGCTATCTCTTCAAACTGCGGTCCCGGAACCATAGGTATTTTGTATCTGGAGAAATCCGAAAAGTCCTATAACCTCAGTTCCTTTATTGAGGATGAGAAGCTTGAATATGATGTAATGGAAGAAAATGAGCTCATGGCAGAAGGAATGAGCGAGGCCGACTTTGATTTTGCTGAGGAGGAAGCGGATGTAAATCGTCCCTGGTACTGCAAGATCGGATTTATAGATGGTGATGTCGCGATTCGAAACAGCGGATCGGAAGAGTCCTTTAAGACGGTTCTTAAGATTTTCTACGAGTCCATTGAAGAAAAAGCCAATGAACTTGAAGAGTTCTTTAATGATGGCGACTGGCAAAACTTTACCATCAAGGTTCATGCACTTAAGAGCTCTGCTAAGCTCATCGGTGCGGTGGATTTCTCTGAGCGCGCCCTTGAACTTGAAATGGCGGGAAAAGAAGCCAATATTGCTATCATCAGAGATAAGGCAAGGGATTTCCTTTCTGATTACAGGCACTTTGCAGATGAACTCTCCGTATTATTCGGATGTGAGATCCCTGAAAATGTTATAACAACTAAGGAAAAGCCGGTTGCAGATAAATATATTTTGGAAAGTGTCTACGAAGGTCTTCGTGAAGCAGCGGAAAACATGAGCTGCGACGGCATAGAGGACATCCTTAAGGAAATAGCGGATTACAGGATCCCGGATGAGGACGAGGTTAAGCTGAAAGCCATAAAGGAAATGTCGGATCAGTTTGACTATGATGCGATTTTGGAGATCCTTGGTGTGGATCCTACCATTGTGTGATGAATTATATGAAAAATGAAAGTATAATAATTTGTGACTCGGAGGGTTAGGGAAATGAGTGCTGATAAGAATATTGCTATTGTAATGTTTCAGTACAGCGTCGTTGCGAAAGGAATAGAGAAAAAGCTTACAGACCTGGGATATCATGTAGATATCATCTCGGACGGCTTTGACAGGATGAAGACCTTTGTATCAAGTATTGGACTTTTCATGTTCTATCTTTCCGAGGATATAACAGGAGATTTCAAAAAAACCAGACTTCTTTTTGATATGATGAACACAATCGGTGAAGCCGGGTGTAAAATGATATCCATTGGTGAGGAGAAATTCAGGTCAAATTATTTTAAGGAAGTTCCTGAAATAAGGAATTATGTATGGCTCAACAGACCTCTTAACTTAGACCAGCTGGGAGCTGTAGTAGAAGGAGTTTTGAGCGGAGAACTGGTGGGCGGCCACAGCAAGCGTATTCTTATTGTGGATGATGACCCTTCCTATGCAAAGATCGTCAGGGAATGGATCAAGGATGATTACAGAGTGGATATTGTCAACGCCGGATTACAGGCCATGACATTTCTTCTTAAGAACGGCCAGGACAATCCCGTTGATCTTATTTTGTTGGACTACGAAATGCCGGTTTTGGATGGTGCCCAGGTACTTCAGCTTTTAAGGCAGGAGCTGGTCACAAGGAATATTCCGGTTGTCTTTCTTACCGGTAACGGAACAAAGGAAGCAGTTGCAAAGGTCATGGCTCTTAAGCCCAGCGGTTATATCTTAAAGACCACCGGAAAGGAAGCCCTTCTTGAATATTTGAGAAATAAGTTAGGAAATTAGTTTTTATGGCAAGGATCATTAATTCAACCCTCGTACATCTTATTAAGGACGGGAAGTATCTCATGCTCCACCGAACCAAGAAAGAGGGAGATTACAACAAAGATAAATGGATAGGAGTGGGAGGAAAGCTTGAACCGCAGGAATCCCCTGAGGAATGTGCAAAGCGTGAGACCTTGGAGGAAACGGGGCTCACAATGAATTCTATGGACTATCGCGGTATCGTAACCTTTGTTTACGAGGACATTACCGAGTATATGCATCTTTTTACTTCCGAGGATTTTTCGGGAGAGATGAAAACCTGCGATGAGGGAGACCTTGAGTGGGTGGAAATCTCAAAGGTATGCGATCTTCCCATTTGGGAAGGGGATAAGATCTTCTTTAAGCTTATGGAAGATAAGGAAAAAAACCCTTTCTTTTCTGTTAAACTTGTGTACAATGATGAGGGGGAACTTATCAGCCATGAAGAAAATATTTATAATTGAAGATGAACCGGGAATACGTGATGAGCTGGTGATACTTCTTTCAAGTTCGGGATACGAGGCCCTTTGCCTTGAGGAATTTGAAAATGTATCATCAGCTATATTGTCGTGTGCTCCCGATATGGTGCTTCTTGATATCAATCTGCCTTTTAAAAACGGTAAAGATGTTTTAAAAGAGCTTAGGCAAAAGTCCGATGTCCCCGTTATCATGGTGACAAGCTCCGATGCGGAAAGAGATGAACTTATATCCATCGGTTACGGAGCGGATGACTATATAACAAAGCCATACAATCCTACTTTGCTTTTGCTGAGGATCGGAAATATCTTTAAGAGGCTTGGTGGGAACTCTGATGAGGTACAGTATAGGGATTTAAAGATAGATTTCAGGCGAAGCGTCATTGTGGACAGGTGCGGGAATGAGACAGTGCTTTCAAAGAACGAGATGCTGATCCTGTCGTATATGTATCATCATAGAGGCAATATCGTAAGCCGTGATGACCTTATGACGGATCTTTGGAACAATAGTGAGTATTTAAACGACAATGCCCTTACGGTGAACATCAGCCGCCTCAGAGGAAAGCTTTCCGAGGCCGGCGTCGGCGACGCCATTGAAACCCGCAAAGGACAGGGGTACTTGATGCAGTGAGATTTGGCACCCGGGTGCCAAACCCCAGATAGGATATACATATGTCTTTCGGAAAGTATATTAAAGACAAAATTATAAATATTTTGATAGCCGTACTCCTTCTTGCTGCGGTGGTGGGGATCCTTCTGATCTTTCGCCTTAACCCCGTGGCTTTATGCCTTGTGGCAGGACTCATGGTGATCGCTTTTGTGGCGTCCTTTTTATATGACTATTTCAGGAAAAAAGGATTCTACGATTCACTTGCCAAAAACGTAGAAAGAATGGACAAGGCCTATCTTGTCCTCGAGACCTTGCAGGAGCCGGCTTTTTATGAAGGTAAGCTGATTTACGATACCCTTTACGACATAGACAAATCCATGGCTGACAATGTGGGTATCTACAAAAAGCAAAGTAAGGAATTCGCGGAATATATCGAGATGTGGATCCATGAGGTAAAGCTACCTTTATCCGCCATCAGCCTTAAGCTTCATAACCTTGTGAAGCTTAGGAACGAATATACCGATGAATACAAAAAGCTTCTGGCAGAGACTAGGCGCATTGAAGAGTATGTAAATCAGGTTCTTTATTTTGTGCGCTCAGAGAATGCGGAAAAGGATTATCACATTTCAAGCGTGGCTGTCTCTGATATCATTCATGATGCGGCCATGACCTACCGTGATACGGTTCGGGATAACGGAATAGAATTTGTTATCGGTAAGGATGAAGCCGGCATCGAGAATCCCGAGAACGTCTTTGTTAATACCGATAGAAAGTGGCTTTTGTTCATCATGGGCCAGTTTATATCAAACAGTATTAAATACAGGAAAAGTGGAGAAGACTCCTTTATCAGGGTATATGCGGATAAGAAGGATGGCAGCAGGGACGTTTTGCTCTGCGTAGAAGATAACGGCCTAGGAATCCCCACTGCGGATCAAACAAGGATATTTGAAAAATCCTTTACAGGGTCAAACGGAAAACTTAGGACAGGCTCTACCGGAATGGGGCTTTATATCGTGAAAGAACTCTGCGAAAAACTGGGGCATGAAATAAATGTAGACTCTCGGGAAGGCGAATTTACAAGGCTTTCGGTAACATTACAAAACTGTAATATTAAGTAATATTGGAAAAACGACAACCTCTTTTTTATGGTTTATCATCTGTATTGTAAACGGGATCTGCGCAGTCCCGAAACAAAAGCCATAAGAAAGAGGTAGTTTTTAAATCAGGTGAGATTATGAGCGAAATACTTAAGATTGATAACATTGAAAAATATTACGGAAGCAAGTCTTCTTTGACAAAGGCACTGGACGGTGTTTCATTTAACGTTTACGAAGGCGAATTCGTTGCCATCATGGGAGCCAGCGGAAGCGGTAAGACAACCCTTCTTAACTGCATCTCAACGATTGACAAGGTTTCATCCGGACACATTACCGTTGACGGAACCGACATTACAAAGCTTAAAGGAAATGCACTTAACAAGTTTAGGCGTGATGAACTTGGATTCATCTTCCAGGATTTCAACCTTCTTGATACCATGACTGCTTACGAAAACATTGCCCTTGCACTTTCCATTAAGGGAGTTTCTGCATGGGTCATTGATAAGAAGATCAAGGAGATCGCTGAGTCCCTTGGCATTACAGAGGTTTTGAACAAGTATCCTTATCAGATGTCAGGAGGCCAGAAACAGCGTATCGCCGCAGCGAGAGCCATCATTACAGAGCCCAAGCTTGTTCTTGCGGATGAGCCTACCGGAGCTCTTGATTCAAAGTCATCAAAGATGCTTCTTGAAAGTTTCAAGTATTTGAACGAAGAGATCCCCGCTACCATCCTTATGGTAACCCACGATGCTTTTTCTGCATCCTATGCAAAGCGCGTTATCTTTATCAAGGACGGAAAGATCTTTAACGAGATCATCAAGGGAGACAGATCAAGAAAGGAATTCTTTACCGAGATCATCAGCGTTATTTCATTGTTAGGAGGTGACGCGGGCGATGCTGTTTAAGTTAGCTTTTAAAAATATCAGGAAAAGTATAAAGGATTATGCCATTTACTTTTTGACTTTGCTTATCGGCGTTATTATTTTCTATGTTTTTAACGCCATTGAAACCCAGACTGCAATGATGAATGTTCAGAAGTCAACTTATGACATCATTCAGCTTATGAATTCCTTTCTTAGCGGCGTCAGCGTCTTTGTTGCAATTGTTCTCGGAGCCTTGATCGTTTACGCCAGCAACTTCCTCATTAAGCGAAGGAACAAGGAGTTTGGCATTTATTTAACCCTTGGAATGAGCAAGGGAAGAATGTCCGCAATCCTTTTTGTTGAGACTTTACTGGTTGGCGTGATTTCACTGATACTGGGTCTTGGCCTCGGCGTTGTTCTTTCTCAGTTTATGAGTATTGTTGTATCAAATATTTTCGAGGCGGACATGACGGGATTCAGGTTTGTTTTTTCCATGGCAGCAGCCGTAAAGACCTGCATTTACTTTGGAATCATGTACCTTGTTTCAATGCTCTTTAACGCTATCAGCATCAGCAGATGCAAGCTTATTGACCTGCTTCATGCCAACAAAAAGAGCGAGAAGTTAAAGCTTAGAAATCCCATTCTTTGCCTTATTATTTTCATCGCAGCATGGGTGATCCTGGGGGTGTGCTATTATCTCGTAAATGTAAAGATCAATGAGATAAGCCCAAGAAAAGATATGCCTATTATTATTGTTGCGGGATGCATTGCTACATTCCTTGTTTTCTGGTCGATTTCGGGAAGTATTTTAACTGTTGCAAGGGCAATGAAAAAGCTTTATTACAGAAAGCTCAACAGCTTTACCTTCAGACAGTTCAGCTCCAAGGCCAACACCATGGTTATATCCATGAGCCTTATTTGCCTCATGCTCTTTTTGACAATCACCATGCTTGGAAGCTCCATCAGCCTTTCAAGATCGATGAATAAGAATATTAGGGAACTAGCACCCTGCGATGCGATTTTTGTAAAGCCTTTAGGAATCACAGGATCTCTTTATGGTGGAGATAATCCTTATGCCGATGCCCTTAAGGAAGATGCAAAGAAGCCTATTATACAGTCACTTAACGAGGGTGGAGTGGATTGTTCTTTATTTGACGAGACTACAACCGCTTTTTACTACGACTGCCTCGGACTCAACATGGACAAGACCCTTGGGGAGAATTTAAAGCCTGCTCTTGGAATGTATATGTTTATTGCGCCCGACTCCTTTGAAGGAATCATGACGGAGTCTGATTACAACAAGGTAGCCCACGTTTTCGGAGCTGAGGAAGTAACCCTTGGTAAGAATGAATACGCCATGGTAGCAAACCTTGAAATTATGATCAAAATCAGAAGTGAGGTAATGGAAAGCGGACGTGAGCTTGAATATAACGGATTTACATTAAAGCCTGCTTACGACAGATGCCTTGAGGGAAGTGTATTTATGTCTGAGACAAGAAGCAATGAAGGCGTTATCGTTGTTCCGGATGAGGCTGTTTCAGGGGTAAACAAGACAAAAGAAATCCTTTATGTGGACTATGCTGCCATGAGCAGACAGGAGCTTTTGGACTATGATGAAAAAATAGTTGAGCAGATGAATTCGATTCATTATATTTCGACCACGACAAGCGTTGACACTAGGGAGGGACTTAAGAGAGATTCCGTAGGTCTCGGAGCTACCCTTACCTTCATCAGCCTTTACATCGGAATTGTTTTTCTTATTGCCAGCGCAGCGATTATCTCCCTTAAGGAGGTTTCGGAGAGTACCGACAATATCGAGAGATTCGCAGTACTCAGACGCATCGGAACCGATGAGCACATGATTGATATGGCGCTCTTTAAGCAGATTGGAATGTTCTTCCTCTTCCCCATAACCGTTGCGGCCATTCATTCGGTCTTTGGCCTCAACATGGTTAAGAAGATTTTTGAAAGCTTCGGAATGGGAAGCCTCGGAATTCCTCTTTTGATCACCGCAATCATTATCGTTGCCGTATACGGAGGCTATTTCCTTCTTACCTACGCAACAGGAAGAAGAATAATAAAAGGATAGTTATAATAAAAACAACATGTTTGCACTAACAAAAATCCCCGCGGCATAGGCTGCGGGGATTCTTGCGTAAAGAAGATTATCTATGAAAAGGAGATCTTGACTGCTTATTTGCTTTCTTCTGCGTCGTCGGAAAGGGCTTCGTACTGAGGTACGCTTACCTTTTCGGTGTAGCATGCGAAGGCATCCTCAACAAGAGCCTTGTCGGGCTTCTTGGTAAAGAGAGACACGACGGGCACGATGATGAGACCTGCTATCATGCAGAATGCACCGGCGTTGATGGGTGACTGCAAAAGCTTGGGGAAATGTCCGCGGAAGAACATATTCGCAAGCATTACGATACTGGAGAAAAGGAAGGAGCACCATACAGATGCCTTTGTTGTCTTTTTCCAGTAGAGGCCGTAGAGGAAAGGAGCAAGGAATGCGCCTGCCAAAGCGCCCCATGAAACTCCCATGAGCTGAGCGATGAAAGTTACGTTCTGCTTGTACTGAATGATAGCAATGACAACTGAGATTGCGATGAACACAACGATCAGTGCGCGCATGATGATAAGCTGCTTCTTTTCATCCATCTTTTTGATAACATGTCCCTTTAAAAGGTCAAGGGTAAGGGTTGATGAACTGGTAAGTACAAGTGATGAAAGAGTTGACATTGATGCGGAAAGTACAAGTACCACAACGATGGCAATAAGTACATCGGGAAGGTTTCCAAGCATTGTGGGAATGATGGCATCAAAGCCTTCCTTCGCAACGTCGATCTGACCTGAGATAAGACGTCCGAAGCCGCCGAGGAAATAGCATCCGCCGGCTACGATAAATGCAAATATTGTTGAAATAAGAGTTCCTCTTGAAATTGATTTCTCACTCTTGATGGCGTAGAACTTCTGAACCATCTGGGGAAGTCCCCAGGTTCCAAGTGAAGTAAGGATAACTACTCCAAGGAGGTTCAAGGGGTCGGGACCAAAGAAGGAAGCGAAGATTCCGGGAGTGGTTGATACTGTCTCATCAGAAACTCTTGCAAGTTCATCAAGGGATCCGATGAACCCACCGTGACCCTTAAGGACTGCAACGATAACAGCAACGATTCCGCCAAGCATGATAAGACCCTGAATGAAGTCATTGATGGCGGTTGCCATGTATCCGCCTGCGATAACGTAGATTCCTGTAAGAACGGCCATTACGATAACACAGATGCTGTAGTCGATGTTAAATGCCATACCGAAAAGTCTTGAAAGACCGTTGTACAAAGATGCGGTATAGGGAATAAGGAAAATGAAGGTTATGACAGAAGCGGCAATCTTTAATGCGGGACTGCCAAATCTAGCCTGGAAAAACTGAGGCATAGTCGCTGAGTCAAGGTGCTGAGTCATGATGCGGGTACGGCGTCCCAGGATCCTCCAGGCGAGGAATGAACCGATGAGAGCGTTACCGATTCCGACCCATGTAGCGGCGATACCGTATTTCCAACCGAACTGGCCGGCATAGCCTACAAAGATAACGGCTGAGAAGTAAGAGGTGCCGTAAGCAAAAGCTGTAACCCAGGGACCTACGGAACGTCCTCCAAGGACAAAGCCGTTTACGTCGGTTGCATTTTTTCTGCAGATAAAGCCGATGGTCAGCATAACTGCAAAAAACAGAACGAGCATTAAGATCTTGATAACCATGATGTTCCTCCAAGAATGTTGGTTTAGATGCGCAAACTCAGAGCCGAATACCCTCTGTTTACGCTTTAGCACTTTAAAGCATAACGGTTTAAACCAAAAAAGTCAAGAAGCGCAGATATCATAATAGTCAACAAGCGGCGAATTGAGCAAAAAAAATAAAAAGTTTTTATTGTTTAAAAAAAGGAAACAGCTTGTTTCCGTAGAATATTATTAATGTGACTGACCTTTGGAGTATTTTTGCGTGCAAAGGAGATATCAGATGACTATCAGAGAGAGCCTGGAAAAGAGAGAAAGAGAGTATTTAAGCCCGTTTGCGGCATTATCAGCCGAATCAAAGGGCAGGGACAAAGCGGAGCCTCAATGTGACATCAGACCTGTTTACCAAAGAGACAGGGACAGGATCATCCACTGCAAAGCCTTCAGAAGGCTTAAGGATAAAACACAGGTATTTTTGGCACCGGAAGGTGACCACTACAGGACAAGACTTACTCACACTCTCGAAGTATCACAGAACGCACGAACAATAGCCAAAGCACTTAGATTAAACGAAGACCTTACGGAAGCCATCGCTCTTGGCCATGACTTGGGACACACGCCCTTCGGCCATGCAGGAGAAAGAGCTCTTAATCGTATATGCCCCCTCGGATTTGAACATAGCGAACAGAGCGTCAGGACTGTGGAAATCCTCGAAAAGGACGGCGCAGGCCTCAATCTTACCTGGGAGACAAGGGACGGTATCAGAAACCACCAGACCAGTGGAATGCCCGCCACTCTTGAGGGAAAAGTTGTAAGGTTTTCCGATAAGATAGCTTATATCCATCATGATATGGACGATGCGGTAAGAGCAGGTATCCTTACGGAAATGGATGTACCCGCCGATATCAGAGAGGTCCTTGGATCAACACCCGGCGAAAGACTGGATAAACTGATCCACGATATTATTACCCACAGCATGGACAAGAACGACATTGTCATGAGCGACGAAGTCCATGAAGCAATGCAGGGCATCAGGAAGTTCATGTTCGAGAACGTCTATACCAATAAGGTGGCAAAGTCGGAAGAGTCAAAGGCAGAGGAACTTGTGGAGAGGCTTTACGAATATTTTTGTGACCATCCCGAGAAGCTGCCCAGCCCTTATAAAGAGATAATGAACAGCGGTGAAAGACTCGAGCGCGTAGCGTGTGACTACGTTGCTTCAATGAGCGACCGCTATGCAATAGATATGTTCAGCGAGATTTATGTTCCCAGGAAGTGGGAGTACTAGTTTAGGGGAGAAAGAATGTATTACAGCGACGACTTGATCGCGAATGTTCGCTCATCCAGCGACATTGTGGATGTGATCGGCTCCTATATTTCTCTTACGAAAAAAGGTGCCAATTACGTGGGTGTTTGCCCTTTCCACAATGACCATACGCCGTCTTTTTCAGTCAGCAGGAGCAAGCAGATCTACAAATGCTTTGCCTGCGGCGAGGCCGGCAACGTGATCACTTTTATAATGAAATATGAGAATATCACCTTCGTCGAAGCGGTAAAAGTCCTTGCTGACAGAGCAGGCATCAAGCTCCCCGAAGTTGAACTCTCGGATGCGGAAAAAAGAAAAGCAAACAAAAAGTTAAGGCTCCTTGAAGTAAATAAAGAAGCCGCAACTTATTTTTACAGATGCCTTCGTTCGCCCCACGGTGAAAAGGGCATGAAGTATTTCAGGGACAGAGGACTCTCTGATGAGACCATGCAGAAGTTTGGTCTCGGATTCGCCGGAGTTAACGGCCATGAAGTTGTTGATTTCCTTCGTTCCAAAGGCTTCTCCGACGAGGAGATAAAGGATTCAGGTATCGCATCCGTTTCCGAAAAGAACGGTATGAGCAGTCCTTTTTGGAACAGAGTCATGTATCCCATCATGGATGCTAACCATCGGGTAATTGGATTCGGTGGACGTGTTCTCGGAGATGCAAAACCCAAGTATCTCAACTCTCCGGAGACGGAGATCTTCGATAAGAGAAGAAACCTTTACGGATTTGTTTTTGCAAGGTCATCAAGGGCCGGCAATTTCATTCTTTGCGAAGGCTATATGGATGTTATCGCCATGCACCAGGCAGGCTTCAGTCAGGCCGTAGCATCCCTTGGAACCGCCTTTACCCAGGAGCAGGCAAATCTGTTATCGAGATATACAAAAAAGGTTTATCTGGCTTATGACAGTGACGGCCCCGGCGTTAAAGCAGCGCTTAGAGCCATCGAGATCTTAAAGAGCGCGGATATTTCCGGTCGAGTGATCGATATGAGGCCTGCCAAGGACCCTGATGAGTTCATTAAGGCCTATGGAACGGAAGCATTCCAAAAGAGGATAGATGAGGCGGAAAACAGCTTCTATTTCCTTATCAGGACGATTCACGACGGATACGATCAATCCGATCCGGAACAGAGGACTTCATTTTACAAGGATATCGCAAGAAAACTTTGCGAAGAATTCAAGGAGCCTCTTGAAAGAGAGAATTATCTTATCGCAATTTGTGAGCGATACGGTATAAATGCCGACAACATGCGGAATATGGTTACCGATCTTGCGGCAGAGGGAGCGGGGCTTCCCATTTATCAAAAGCCCAAGACCACAGTGCAGAACAAGGGCAAGGAAGAAGACAGCGGAAAGCTGGCTCAGTCCATGCTCCTGACCTGGCTTACGGACGAGCCGGAACTTCTGCCGAAGATCCAAAAATATGTGACCACGGCGGACTTTACCGATGATATGTACCGTAAGGTGGCGGAGAGAGTATTTACCGACATTGAAGAGGGAAAACTTGATCCCGCTGCAGTCATCGACCTTTTTGAAGAGGAAGAACAACAGCAGGTGGCAGGTCTTTTCCAGGCAAAGCTTCCCGATACCAACACACCGGAGGAGAGAAAGAGAGCCTTTTCCGATATCATCATCAAGGTTAAGGAAAACAGCTACAATCACTTCGCCGAAACAGCTCTTACCGATATGTCAAAGCTGACAGAATCCATAAGGCTGAAGAAGGAACTGGAACAATTAAAACGTACAGGCGTTAGCCTGAGTTAATAAGACGCAAAGTCAAAGGAGAAAAAATGGACGAAAACATGATGGCTAAATTTGAAGAGAAGTTAAAGGATCTTCAGATGATTGCTTCCAAGAAAAAGAATGTACTTGAGCAGAAAGAAATTGATGATGCTTTTGCCGATATGGATCTCGATGAGGAGAGCCGTGATAAACTTGAGGAGTTTTTTGATACCGTAGGTATCGAAGTCCTTTCTACCACTGAGGAGCCCTCAGAGGAGGATTTAAACTTCGATATGGACATCGATCTTGACGATGATGCGGATCTTGATGATGTTCCCGATGATGACATCATCATGGCTGAGGCTGAAGAAGTTGACATGGAGAGCATCGACCTCTCTGTTCCCGACGGAATCAGCACCGAAGACCCCGTAAAGATGTACCTCAAGGAAATCGGTAAGGTTCCCCTTCTTACCGCTGACGAGGAGATCGAGCTTGCAAAGAAGATGGAAGCAGGCGACGAGGCTACCAAGAATATTGAGGAAGCTAAGGCAAAGTACGAAGAGATCGAGGACAAGAAGTCCAAGAAGGCTCAGAAGCTTGCTAAAGAGATCGCAGAGATGCAGAAGGACATTGATAACGGTGAGGCTGCAAAGAAACGTCTTGCAGAGGCTAACCTTCGTCTTGTTGTCAGCATTGCAAAGAGATATGTGGGAAGAGGAATGCTTTTCCTTGACCTTATTCAGGAAGGTAACCTGGGACTTATCAAGGCTGTTGAGAAGTTCGACTATACCAAAGGTTACAAGTTCTCCACCTATGCTACATGGTGGATCAGACAGGCCATCACCAGAGCCATCGCAGACCAGGCACGTACCATTCGTATCCCTGTTCACATGGTTGAGACCATCAATAAGCTTATCAGAGTAAGCCGTCAGCTCCTTCAGGAGAAGGGACGTGAGCCCATGCCCGAAGAGATCGCTGAGGAGATGAATATCCCTGTTGAGAGAGTTAGAGAGATCCTTAAGATCTCCCAGGAGCCCGTATCTTTGGAGACTCCCATCGGTGAGGAGGAGGATAGCCATCTTGGCGACTTCATCCAGGATGATAACGTACCCGCTCCCGCAGATGCAGCAACCGCTACTCTTTTAAGAGAGCAGTTAAACAAAGTGCTTGATACTCTTGCAGAGAGAGAGCAGAAGGTTCTCAGATTAAGATTCGGTCTTGATGACGGAAAGGCAAGAACTCTTGAGGAAGTCGGTAAAGAGTTCAATGTAACCCGTGAGCGTATCAGACAGATCGAAGCAAAGGCTTTAAGAAAGCTTCGTCATCCCAGCCGCAGCAAGCAGCTTAAGGATTACTTAGAGTAAGGGGAATAACCATTGGCAAAGACTTTTACACCCAAGCTTTCACCGAGGCTTGAGGGCATTGTCAGTTTGGTTCCCAAATGCGGTACCGTGGCGGACATCGGTTGTGACCATGGATATACCTGCATTTCACTGCTTCAGAGAGATAGGGCTTCAAAAGCAATAGCCTGCGACATAAAAGAGGGACCTCTTGAATTTGCCCGAAAGAATACGGGAAAAGCGGGACTTAATGAAAAAACCGATATTAGACTGGCACCGGGCCTTGAGGGTCTTAAAAAGGGTGAGGCTGATGTAATAGTTATCGCCGGAATGGGCGCAAGAACCATTGCGGATATCCTTACGGATTCTATGGAGATCGCAAAAGAGGCGGATTATCTTATTCTTCAGCCCCAGAGCGAGATCCCCGAGATGAGGACCTTCCTTAGGGACAATGGTTTCAATATCCTTCAAAATAAGCTCATGATCGAGGAGGACAAGTATTATTTTGCTATGCTTGTCTCCGCGAAGAATGAGGGAGATACGGAGAGCGATTATATTGCTCCCAGGCTCCGCAGGATGAGAAACAATCCCGAGCTTATGAAGTTTTCAAAGACTTTGGATGATACCTTCGGACTTGATCTTATTTTTGAAGACAAGAACATGGCATATTATCTTACCCATGTTTTGAATGAGTGGAGAGCTGCTGTTAAGAATCTTTCAGGGGCAAAGAAGCCGGACTATGAAAAGATGACCGCTCTTCAAAAGAAGATAGAACTTGCCGATCTGGCACTTGAACTGAATACACTTTTATGCGGTATTGATGAACGGATCCGTTCTTTTCTTGACAATGAATACATGAAGAGAGCGGAAGAAGAGTAATATTATTATCGGAGGTGTTTTATGTACAAACTTAAAGTAATGGACACTGAAATAGAAGTTGAAAAGGGTACTACCTGTGAAGATGTGGCAAACATGTTCAAGGACAAGTTTGATGCACCCATCGCCGCCGTTTCCATTAACGGCAAGATCCGCGAGCTCTTTAAGAGAGTAAACAAGAGTGGAGAAATGAGCTTTTTTACTTTGAAGGATGACGTGGGACACCTGACCTATAAGAGGACCGCAGTCATGCTTGCCATCAAGGCAATCTTTGATGTATACGGCGAAAAGGCAGCCAATACCTCAAGAGTTGATTTTACCGTTGCAAACGGAACCTTTATTTTTGCAGGAGACGGCGTTGAGAACAGCGATGCAGGCGCAGCAAAGATAAAGAAGCGCATGCAGGAGCTTGTATCCAACGGTGTTATCATCAGCAAGGCTACATACCCTCTTGATGAAGCTATGGACCTTTTCGAGCGCCATGGCATGAAGGATAAAAATGAGCTTTTCAGATTCCGCCGCACATCTCAGGTCAATGTTTATGAGATCGACGGATATTATGATTATTATTACGGATACATGCTTCCCAACGCTTCATATGTGAAGTATTTTGACTTTATTCAGTATGGCGCCGGATTCATGCTTGTCCTTCCTTCAAAGAACGAACCCACTGTGGTCAAGCCCTTTGAAGAGAGAAAGATGCTTTACGATACCTTTATGGAGACCGGCAGATGGTGCAAGCAGGTTGGAATCCAGAATGTGGGCGACCTTAACAGCTGGATCTGCAAGAACCAGATGAACGACCTTATACTTGTTCAGGAGGCTGAGCAAGAGAGAAGGATCGGAGAGATCGCAAGGGATATCGTAAACCGCGGAGGAGTAAAGTTTGTAATGATCGCAGGTCCTTCTTCTTCGGGAAAGACCAGCTTCTCACACAGACTTTCAATTCAGCTCCGTACTTTGGGCTTAACACCGCATCCCATTGCAGTTGACGATTATTTCGTTAACCGTGAGCTTACCCCTCTTGATGAGGACGGAAATTACAATTTTGAGTGTATCGAGGCTATCGACACAAAGAAGTTTAATGAGGATATGACAAAGCTCCTTGCGGGAGAAAGAGTTGAACTTCCCGACTTTAACTTCAAGATCGGACGTCGCGAGTACAACGGAAGATATATGCAGCTTGGACCTGATGATGTGCTTGTTATCGAGGGAATCCACGGACTTAATCCCAAGATGAGCTACGCTCTTCCCGAGGAGAGCAAGTACAAGATCTACATCAGTGCCCTTACTTCCATCAATATTGATGAGCACAACCGCATCCCAACCACTGATGCAAGACTTCTTCGCAGAATGGTGCGTGATGCAAGAACCCGTGGAGCAGATGCCGCAAGGACCATCAGCATGTGGGGATCTGTGCGTCGTGGTGAAGAGGAGAATATCTTCCCCTTCCAGGAGCAGGCAGACGCCATGTTCAACTCCGTGCTCATTTACGAACTTGCTTGCCTTAAGCCTTTCGCAGAGCCCCTTCTTTTCCAGATTGAAAAGGGTTCACCCGAGTATTACGAGGCAAAGAGACTGCTTAAATTCCTGGACTATTTCTTAAGCGTGCCCAGTGAATTCCTTCCCAATAACTCCATCTGCCGTGAATTCGTCGGCGGAAGCTGCTTCAGGGTATAGAAATTTAGAATATAAATAATTAAGCCGGCGGAATATGATTTCCGTCGGCTTTTGGCATGTTTGTTAATGTGGGATGATCAGAACTTCAGATTCTGTTCAAGTACCGCAGCTTTGCTGGCGAAGAAGGAGAACTCTCCGCTGTCCAATAGATTTCCGTTATCGTCCGTTACTCTGATATCGAAAACAAGAATATGCTTTCCGGTCTTAAGTTTTAAACATTCGCAATAGATGTACTCGGTGTTTACCGCAGGAAGCAGGAAATTCAGGTTGGCGGATACTGTGGTTGCATAGTATCCGTTCATGCTGGCGGTGGCTCCTGCCATAGCGTCAACAAAGGAAAGGAGAGCTCCGCCGTGAATACTTCCGTATGTGTTTTCTAGGCGCTTATCACACTTTACACGGGACTTACTGTAGGTGGGGCTGAGCTCTAAGATCTCGAATCCGATGAACTTGTTGTATTCGTTTGAATATAGTTCTTTGATCATTTTCTCTCTGATGGCATTTTCTTTTTCTGAGTTTGCTTTACGCATATATTCACCTCTGTAATTCTTTATTTTGGATTGCTGTTTGTGTTACGAAAACGACACAATTTATATAATAATACTACTATTCCGTAAAGTCTATTTCAACAACTTGTGTCTAACTATTGCACCGCTTTTGAATATCTGTGATATAATCAAATTGTCTTTATTTTTTCCACAACTGTTGAAATTTTTATATGGGGGTAATTTTATCATGAATCCCGAAGTGTATCTTTTTGGTCAGGTCCTTGGCACCCATTCCTTTCTTTTAAAAGATGGTTTTCTTCAGCCCGATGAATATTCTGAAATAGAGGCTCAATATTTTTTGCCCGGAGGCGAAACAGGCACAGCTGCAACTGTCCTTGATTCTCTTGGAGCAAATGTATTCTTAAGCGGAACCTGGATCGGAACAGAAGTGGGGCCCATGCTTAAGGAATTTTATAAGAACAAAAAGGTCGATCTGTCGGGACTTGAATTTAAGGACAACGATCCCGGAGTAATGGATTATGTTGTTATCCATGGCCTTGCAAGATCACCAATGGGTAGATTTCAAACCCTGTTTTCTACAGGAAAAAGATGGTGGAGCGTTCCTAAGGAAGAAGATATAGTAAAATGCAAGGTTGCAGCTATTGACCCTTATTTTGGAGAAGAATCATTAAAGGCTGCTGAGATCTGCGTTAAGCATGGTATTCCTTACGTAACAATCGATTCAATGCATGATTCTTATCTTCATAAACATGCCGCCATCAATGTGGTATCCAAGGAATGTACCGTAAAATACGGGGATATGGAACCTGAGAAGATCATGGAATTCATGCAGAGCGAGGCAGAAGGATTGACCATTATTACCCGCGGTGAAAAGGATATGCTGTATGCAAGAACGGGAGGAGAGATCCACCACATGAAGCCCTTTAATGTGGAGGTAAAAAGTACTCTGGGTGCGGGAGATACATTCAAAGCAGGATGTACATATGCAGTTCTGCGTGGCATGAAGGATGACGAAATAGTAAGATTTGCAAGTGCTTGTTCGGCTGTAGCCGTGTCTGTGTTTCCTCTGCCTCTTAACCCGCCCACAATAGAGAAGGTTAAGGAGATAATGGGATCAAAGTAAGCATGGAGAAGAGAGATAATGAGAAAGATTGGTAGATTTAGTTTTGGAATAAAGAACCGATGGTTAGCCGGTGCAATGGTTTTATTGATGATGGTTTCTGTAGTGATCTCTGCATACGGTTTTGGAAGCATGAATGTTTACGCTGCTGAGCCGGCCACATCGAATGTTTCTGTTAATGCCTGGGGTAATGGCGGACAGATCAGCTTTGATATGTCAGGCTGTTCAGGATACCAGAAGATCACGGTAGTCGTTGAGTATGACGGTACGCTTAAAGCTGCCTCCGGTTGGGGCTTTGATTCATATACCGTAAACGGTAATACGGTTACCGCCGTGGTAGATGCAGACGGAGCCAACTCCTGGGGCTTTGACTCCAATGTTGGAATACAGGTCGAGGGTGAAAATATCTCCAAGGCTTCTGTAAAAAGCATAAAAGGTGAGGGAACCCACACTGCTACGGCAAATAATAATCAGAATAATAACCAGAATCAGAACAACAACCAGAATAATCAAAACAACCAGAATAACGGCCGGAATGGTCAGAATTCCGAGGCAAAACCGGAGTTCTCATCACCCGCCGTTTCCACCTATGGAACCGTTGGTGATGACTGGCTTACAACCAATGGTTCTAAGATCGTTGATATGAACGGCAATGAGGTCTGGTTGACAGGTCTTAACTGGTTTGGATACAACACCGGCACAAACCTTTTTGACGGACTTTGGAATGCGGAACTGGAATCATCTATAGTTGCCATTGCGGACCATGGCTTTAACCTTATGCGAGTTCCCATGTCTGCGGAACTTTTGCTTGAATGGAAAAAGGGCAACTACCCTACAGCCAACTACAATCATGCTTACAATGGCAATCTTAATTCACTTAACTCTCTTGAGATCTTTGATTATGTTCTTACTTTATGCGAGGAGAACGGAATCAAGGTCATGGTGGATATCCACTCCGCAAATACCGATGCATCCGGCCACAACCATCCCGTATGGTACACTGACAAGATCACCGAGGATCAGTATGTAGAGGCACTTCAGTGGATCGCAGACAGATATAAGAATTTTGACACCATTGTGGCATATGACCTTAAGAATGAGCCTCACGGAAAGGCAAGTGAGACGCCCCACGCCATCTGGAATGATTCGAATGATAAGAACAACTGGAAGCGTGTTGCTGAGAAGGCGGGAAATGCCATTCTTGATGTGAACCCTCATGCACTCATAGTTATCGAGGGAATCCAGATATATCCTACGGATCCTAAGAAAAACAATTTTGTATCCACCGATGAAGAGGATTATTACAACACCTGGTGGGGCGGAAACCTCATGGCAGTAAAGGATTATCCCATTGATTTCGGAAGCAAGGAGAGAAATAAGCAGGTTGTTTATTCTCCCCATGATTATGGTCCTCTTGTTTACGAACAGCCCTGGTTTGAGGGCGGATTTACCTATGATTCCCTATATAAGGAAGTTTGGCATCAATATTGGCTCTATATCGAAGAAGAGAATATTGCGCCCATCCTCGTCGGTGAATGGGGCGGCTTTATGCAGGGGGACAACTTAAAGTGGATGGAGTATATCAGGGATCTTATCGGAAAGGAAAACCTGCATCATACCTTCTGGTGCTATAATGCAAACTCCGGAGATACCGGAGGTCTCGTAAAGGATGATTTCAAGACCTGGGACGAAGAGAAATATGCCCTTGTTAAGCCTGTTTTATGGCAGAACGACAGCGGCAAGTTTATCAGCCTTGACCATGAGGTAAAGCTTGGAGCAAACGGAATAAGCCTTGGAGAACATGCCGGAAATGCCCCCAAGCCCGTGACAAATCCCGAGACTTCTCCGGGCGTTCAGAGCGCAGATGAGGGCGACAAAAACGGCAATGTCATTGATGAAGGAGATGCTTTGAATACGCAATCAGCGTTAGAAAATCCAATCGAAGATAATAGTGATATGTCCGATATTGCCCCCGATAAGGATGTTCCATTAGAGAAAAAGACGCCCAATCTCAACTGGGTATTCTTTGTACTTATCGGCATAGCGGTCTTTGCCACAGCTGGTTGCGCATTTGCCGTTGTTACGGTTTTAAAGAAAAATAAAAGCAGTAAATGACGCTTCCGGCTATCAACCGTTGGTTATCAGGTGCTTTTCTTGGGACTGCACCCAAATCGTTTAATGTACGCACGATAGAATGAAGAGTAATCTTTAAAACCACACTTATCAGCTGCCTCACCGG
>JAEEGF010961415.1_pt1 | contig 103853 bp, 95 predicted proteins | sample 9134171 | NCBI WGS metagenome assembly JAEEGF01 (sample SAMN16246542, study PRJNA631951) | gut metagenome | biome: gut microbiome; feature: rumen; material: AP-attached | host: Bos | place: Iran: Karaj | collected 2018-10
CGTGGATCCCTTATGACAGTAGGGAATGTTTTCACTGTGTTCTCTGCACCCACAAAACGGATAGTCGCGAGAGTCTTGCTGCATTTATACAAACACTTCAGAAGCTGTACAAAGATGCAGTGGCTTTTCCGCTTTAACTTCCAATATAACTTGCTATTAGATTGTTTGCTTTCCTCATTTCTTTGAACAAAATGGTTCTTTTCTTTCTTATCATAAGTGAATGTTATCTTAGGAAACTTACTGATAGTAAGGATATAATAATTATAATCCTGGTCGAAGGTTTTTACTTCCTGTTTGTAAGAGTAACTTCTTGTGAGCCTTTTTTGCAAGAGCAACGGAGAAAACATGCTTGCAAAAAACTGTCAGAGGTATCTATCCAAAAAGTTTCCCTTGTCTAGCGACGATCTTATTTATGGTATCCGAGTAATCGCGTTTCTCCTTATAGGGTCCGCAATCCGCAGAATAGTGTTTATATACTGCGATCATGTCGAGTTTTTGCTCTTCCTTTTCAAGATCCTTGTAGGGCGTATACTTAAACTCCCAGTCCGGATGATCCTTTTCATGCCATCTTTTTTGTCTTGCAATCCTCTTGTTATAGCAATCTTCACACAATGGTTCTACCCATCCTCCGGTAAGCACCGGTACATTCATGCGTCCGCATTCGATACAAAAATAACCGGAAATATGATCATATTTAGATTCCAGATCTGACACTTCTTTCGGTGCAGCATTCGAGTATAACCTCAGTGTTCCGTATTTTTCCTTTACCTGGATCCATTGGAATTTATCAAGATAATTACATCTGATCAGTGCCTCTCTGTATTCTTCAAGCATGATCTTGCCAAAAGCTCTTTTCCATCCCTTAGGAACATCATCGTACATAGTGAAGTCATAGCTTGGGATTCTCTTCCAATGCCAGTTCACAGGCCATATCCATGGATATCGATCTATCAGCTTTTTGTTTCTTAGCCTTTCAGCTTTTCTTTTCTTCGCTTTACCTTTTCTGCTCATACATCACGCCCCCTGAACTTACAAATATCAGTCCCACAAGGAAAAAAAATATTCCTTCAGCATGTCAATTACCTCGTTCTTGCATCCTTCCCTGTATTTTTCAAGCTTTTCATCCTCTTCCCGATGCTTCTCAAAGATTTCTTTGTATTCCGGTATTTCATCCATGAAATGGATTGTTCCTCCGCCACCCCGTTTTTTGTTTTCTTCCAGTTCGGCTTTCGTCTGCAGCTTTTCGCCAAGAAAACCGTACTTTTCATCAAATTCAGAGAACGCTTTCATATACTCATCTTCGTACGGATTCTTTTTGGAGCAGGTTTCTTCATCGGTTTCCCTCCAAAGAAAAATCATCCGATCGAGTATTTTATCCCATTCGGCATGACAGGTATCATTCACAAGGATCCCATCTTCATTTGTATAATTCTCCCCAAGGTAACCCGGTGAACCATGGCGATTATCCTTCAAATGCTGGAGCATGTCAGGCATCAGTTCCTGCAAATATGAAAACATACTCCAAACATCACAATCAGCATACCCCCGGACAACCCTCTGTCTGCTCCATTTCAGGCACCTCCCGATATGCTTGATCATGGCAATTATCCTACTCTTTTCACCAAGTCCTGCCATAGCAAAATCGTGGCGGTTCCATATGTTTAAGGTACGCTCCGGTAATCTCTTTTTTCGCTTAAAACCCATTTACTATCCCTCATTCTTCAAAAGGTATTTGTTGCTCACAACCTTCATGGAAAGAGCAGCACTGATTCTTTCATTAAATACCGGTTCCGTTGGACGGATCACGATACCTTCCTTCTTTCCTCCCCTCGGATATTCTCCGTCTGCCCTTTCAAGTAATGCTTCCACTGTTGGATACTTTGATGGCAGATCCATACCAACCTCTTCAACCGGAACCATCATCAATCCTAATGAGTCACAGATTTCCTGCATCTTACGAAGTCCTACTCTCTTTCCATCGAAACGGATTGTGAACACATACCACTCCGGTCTGGTCAGCTTCAATCTGTTCTGCTGTATTCCCGGAGCACACAGTTCTCCCTGTAGGGTCAGTAAGTGCAGGCCGTTTTCCTCATAATACTTCCGAAGCTTGCTTTCAATATCCTCACGCTTAACCAGATCATAGAATGCACTCTTACCGTCATCCTTGTACTCATAATTATGACCGGTCACATGGAAGCCGCCATCATCTATGGATACTGAATGAGAAGAACCATCCATCTTTGTAGTGATGTAATACTCCAGTCCGGCAAAATCTCTGATCAGATTCGGTTCAGCCTGAACCCTGGTCTCATCAGTATGCGGTACATCAATCGGAAGTGTCCCGATCACGGTTCCCCCGGTAGTCACTTTCTCCTCGATTTCCCACTTACGTACTCCAAGGATCTCTGTTACATCTGCACCGAGTTCAATATCTACAGGCAACTCTGGAAACTGATTGATGGGAAGTAGCAGCCCTTGCGATATCTGTCCCCGAAATTTCATAGTCCGTAGCCTAAATCCTTCTCCCATAATATCCGTCTTTCGATAGCTGGATGCTCTCATAAACTCAAACTCCGGACGAATCGACAGGAAGCTGTCTATCTCAAAATACACCGCCAAATCCATGGGTTTGAATTGCCCCTTGTTTACTACGCACTGCCATCCGAGAACGTGTGCCAACTCTATTCTATCTGCTCCTTCTATCGGTTCTACTTTCCATATTCTCTGTATGCTTGCAAGTTTTCTGCTCATAATTCTATTCCTTTCACTATCTTTTAATGTCCAAACATTTTCATCATATCGTCAATCGCATCATTTCTATCGGCCATATTGTTGTACTCTCCATATCATTTATTTTGTATATCCGACTGTTACGGCAAGGCCCGATAGGTGGACCCTATCTGATTTTCACACCACCTCCGGATTAAGGTGTCGGCGCACCATCAAATATCTGTTATCTACGAAAAATCTCCCACTGCCCAATCTATTGGATAGTCTTCATCGTTATGACTGTAAAAATCACTCGGATCGTTAAGGTAATTATCGAGGCGCTTAGCCATACTCTGAAACTTCAGCAAAATTCTTTCTGGCAAGTTGTTTGCTTCCTGTAAACAGATAGTAATTAGTACCCATTCCGATCTTCTCCCAAGCAATGTCTTCTCTTTGACTTTACTGATAAAATCAACGTTTGTCATTGTACCGCTAGTATAAAATGGTCCGTATATTGCATCCCGAGATTCCCAAGTATGAGGTATTTCTTCCCATTCATTTTCTGATCAGCTCATCAGCAGCATCTATCTTCATGTGGTGATACGCGTCTCCCAGTATGTATACTGTGATTTCAAATGCGTACAATTATGTTTTTAAAAAAAGAAGCGGTCTCTCCGAATGATCGTTTGATCAAAACGGTGTACCGCTTCTTTTTGTAAATTATCCAATTTGTATTGCTCTCTACGCCACAAGTATTTCCATGAGATTTTTATAATATAAAACAGCACGGTCTGCCATAACAGCCGATCTATCAGTGTAGACATATTGTCGGTTTCCTACTATAAGAGCATCAAGCGGAACATGAAAAAGTTCGCTCATCGCATACAAATTATCAATAGTAGGAACACTACGGCCGTCAAACCAGTGATATATGCTCTGCGGTGCTGCCAATCCCAAATACTTCTGCAGTTCTCTGACACTGATACCTCTACTGTTCATAATTCGGCGTAAATTTTTGCCGGTGGCTGCCATATCAATCACCGGATATTGTTTAAAATGATTATCCCGGATTCCGACATCACCTAGTCCGCTCTTTGCCGCAGTTCCGTTAATCCTATTACTCATCTTATTCCCTCCATAACACGCCTATTATATTATACCTGTTCCTTTGACATTTGGCATTAAACTTGTAGTTCAACACAGTCCCATCTGACCACCATACTGTCTAAACGACTGCAATTTTCTGCTGTTGCTTACTTCAGCATATGTTTCCATTGTTGTCCTTATATCTGTATAGGTCACTCTGTTATAAAGCCCTATGATTATTTATTAATTTGTCCAGAATCCATGAATTCGCACTACCGCACACTACCACCATCAGGTTCTTCCTGTGACAGCCTCAATTATTCCAAAAGCCTTCAAACGCAGTTATATACCCGGATCTTGCAGTGTCCAGCCATGGAAGCTCATCAAGGAATACCAGCTGCCGGCTTCCGTCCTATCATAGATATTCACCTCTCCATTCTTTAAGCGGCTCCGTGAATACTTTTTTCGCTTGTAAAGCCACTTTAAGTGTATATTGATAGATCTTTAAGCGGCTGTCAATAAATATTTTTGCCGTTTTGAGCCGTTTTAATTCTTTAGCGTGTGCTTTTTTTGCGTTTTGCCAATTTCGCACACGTAATACTGTTCTTCAATCATTTTGGTTTCCTCCTGTAGGTTTTTCTGTGACGGAAGCGAATAAAAAAAGACCACTTTCTAATTTCTTAGAAAGTGGCCTACAAAATTTAGTGCCATTTTTGTTTTTCCACTGGAATTAATGCCGATTATTTCCGACTGAAACAGGTTTTTTGTGGTCAAAAAGTGGTCAATTCGTTTTCTCGACGCTCGGAACCCGCATAAACACTGGCTTTTAGCGGTCAACACTTTTCAAAGTCGGGAACAAAAGTACATCTCTTATAGCCGGGCTGTTGGTGAGTAACATAGCTAATCTGTCGAGACCATAGCCAATTCCACCGGTAGGAGCCATACCGATTTCAAGAGCATTTAAGAAGTCTTCATCGGTGTGGTTTGCTTCTTCATCACCTGCGTCTGCAAGAGCATCCTGAGCCTTGAAACGTTCTCTCTGATCGATGGGATCGTTAAGCTCGGAGTATGCGTTACACATTTCCCAACCATTGATGAAAAGTTCGAATCGTTCAACGTAGTCGGGCTTGTCGGGCTTACGCTTTGTAAGAGGAGAAATCTCTACGGGATGATCCATTACAAATGTGGGCTGTACCATCTTCTCTTCGCAGAATTCTTCAAAGAAAAGGTTCAGGATATCGCCCTTCTTGTGATGATCTTCAAATTCTACATGCTTTTCTTTTGCAATAGCCTTAGCTTCCTCATCGGATTTGATGGTATCAAAGTCAACGCCTGCGTACTTCTTAACTGCATCAAGCATTGTGATACGTTCAAAAGGCTTTCCGAAATCAATCTCAACATCTCCATACATAAACTTGGTTGTGCCGAGCACTTCTTCTGCAACGGTTCTGAACATGTTTTCTGTTAAATCCATCATGCCGTAATAGTCGGTATATGCCTGATAGAGTTCCATAAGAGTGAACTCGGGATTGTGTCTTGTATCAAGGCCTTCATTTCTGAATACACGGCCGATCTCGTATACTCGTTCAAGACCGCCTACGATAAGTCTCTTTAAGTAAAGTTCAAGAGAAATTCTGAGTCTTAAGTCTTCGTCAAGGGCATTGAAATGTGTTTCAAAAGGACGGGCAGCCGCACCACCTGCATTAGCAACAAGCATGGGTGTTTCTACTTCCATAAAGCCCTGTGAATCAAGGAACTTTCTGATGGCGCTGATCATCTTGGATCTCTTTATAAAGGTATCCTTGGATTCAGCATTCATGATAAGGTCAACGTATCTCTGACGATATCTTGTGTCAGTATCTGTTAAACCATGGAACTTCTCAGGTAATATCTGAAGGCTCTTTGACAAAAGAACAAGTGAATCGGCATGTACTGAAACTTCACCCGTCTTTGTTCTGAATAAGAAACCTTTGATACCGTAAATATCACCGATATCGGATTTCTTGAAATCAGCGTAGGGTTCTTCACCGATAACATCACGGGCAACATATACCTGAATGTTTCCCTTTAAATCCTGTATATTGCAAAAAGAAGCTTTACCCATAACGCGCTTGAACATCATACGTCCCGCAATGGAAACGGTGATGGGAGATGCGTCCATGATGGCTCTTCTTTCGTTGTAATCGTTATTTACTACTTCTCTGGCAGCTGCTTCATCAAGACCCTCTGTGGAAGGAGCTTTTCTGTCACCGAGCAATTCTTTTTCATGAGCTTCGTAAAGCTTCTTACAATCATCGGTATGATGTGTCTGATCGTATTTGGTAATCTTAAAGGGATCTCTGCCTGCTTCCTGTAAGGCTGCAAGTTTTTCACGTCTCACCTTTAAGAGCTGGTGAATATCCTGTTCGGGGGCATTGTTATTGTTTTCCTGTGCCATAATATAACCTTCCTCTCAAAATTATAGGGAGGTACGAAGACCTCCCTTAAAAATCAAATATTAGTTGTTGGATCTTTCGATTCCTAAAATCTTGTATTTCATGTCACCCATCTGAGTTTCAACTGTAACGGTATCACCTTTCTTGTGACCGATAAGAGCTTTACCCACGGGAGATTCGTTGGAAATCTTACCAAGAAGGCTGTCTGCTTCGGAAGATCCTACGATCTTGAATTCAAGTTCTTCTTTTTCAGATACATCAAGTACCTTAACTTTACAACCAATGTTAATTTTGCTGGAGTCTACTTCGTCTTCTACAACGACTTCTGCGTTTTTAAGTATTTTTTCAAGTTCTTCGATTCTTGCTTCGATGTCTCTCTGTTCATCTTTAGCTGCATCGTATTCTGCATTTTCGGATAAGTCGCCCAATTCTCTGGCTTCTTTAATTTTCTGAGCAACTTCCTGACGTCTGCGAACCTTTAAGTCCTGCAATTCGTCTTCGTATTTTTTTAATCCTTCATAGGTAAGAATATTTTTCTTAGCTTCCATGATTACGTTACCCTTTCTATTTTGTGGGCTATTATCCACAATAACTTACAATAGTTAATCACAAAACCCTCGAAGTGTCAAGAACTTCAAGGGTTTTGGTCAAATTAATAAAAGACATGGTTGCCTATTTCTATTCCGGACTTGCTTCCCTTTCTTCGGAAGTGAGTGAGGTCTCCTACATTGGAGTATCCGCTTAAGGCATCTCTTGCTGCCTGATAACAGATTTCCGAAGGCCCTTTTTCATAGGCTTTCTGAAGTGAACCGGATTTTGCAGGAGTAAACTGACCGGATGCAAAGATAACACCGTACACTGTATCAGGGTATGCACCGCTTCGTACACGGTTCATTACCACCGCACCGACCGCCTGCATTCCTTCATAGGGCTCTCCTCTCGCCTCGCAATAGATAAGTGCTGCAAGAAGTCGCTCCGTATCCGCATCAGCGGCAATGGCTGCGTTCTGCTTTATGAGTTTCTTTCTTTCTTCCTCTTCCTGGCGTTTACGATCATTGATGACTTCCATGGTCTCGCCGTGGTCGATCTCGAAATTGATCTTGGCATACTCTGCTTCCACAAAACCGTCAAACTCGTCATAAGCTATGCAAAGCCAGTTCCGGTCTTCGCTCTCATAGATAAGATCGAATAAAGCGTTCTTCATGGCATAACCGAGTAATTCGCCATTCTTATCTGGGCTTGCCTTAACCTTCACTGCATCGGCAGAAACGGTAACAGTCATGTTACCTACTTCCCTGGCAAGATTCTTGGCTTCTTCATCAAAGAACAGATACTCATTCAAGGCATATCCCACAAGGTCGCCGCTTTCGATTAGGCTCCATTCTTCGCCTCGCTCAAGTACTGTACCGCCGCAGTCCTTATAGAGCTTCCCTACGACTTTAGAGTTCTTGTCAGCCTCTGCGCGGATATTAAGAGTTGACTTAACGTTAGCCATTATAAGGTCCGATGAATCAATTTCTTCTTCCTCATAGACTATGTATCCGAGATTCTCGGTGGAGGCATTGTTGAAGGCATCAATATTTAAGACTTTTGCCGCCCCGCCGGATTCGGTCAATAATACATCATTGGCCGTATCGGCTTTGCTCGAAACCGGTTCCCACAAAAGAACCGTTAAGAGCAGTACCAGCAAAAGTCCCGCTGTTTTTAAACTTATTTTTCTAAAAATCATAACCTCTGTCTTTTAGCTTCATACATCAAGACTGCCGCGGAAACCGCAGCATTAAGGGATTCAAGCTTCCCTCCCATGGGGATCTTAATGTAACTGTCAGCAAGGTCGGCGATTTTTTCGCTCAACCCGTTTCCTTCGTTACCGATAAAGAAAGCCGTAGGCTTCCTGTAATCTTCCTCATAGCATGTTTTTGTGCCCTTAAGATGGGCGGCGTAGCATGTGACGCCTGAAGTTTTAAGAGTTCTGATTGTCTTGTCTAAATCATCCGTATATATAAATGGCACCCGGAAAATCGAGCCCATAGTGGATCTTACTGTTTTAGGGTTATATATGTCAACGGTGTCACTGCTCATGATAACACCGGTAACGCCCGCACCCTCGGCGGTTCTCATAATGGTTCCAAGGTTTCCCGGGTCCTGCACTGTTTCAAGCACCAGGTAGAGACCATTCTTTTCCTGCAAAAGAAGATCAAGATCATAATGCTTCTTTTTAAGGACACATAAAATACCCTGAGGTGTCAGGGTGTCGGCCATTTTCTTAAATACTCCCGCTTCCACGATCTCGTGTTTAACCTCTTTAAGGCGCCCATCAGGGCCTTTGTAGTCTTCCGACACATATACTTCCAATATATCGGATAAAGGGGCTTCTTCGAACATTTTGATGCCCTCCGACACGAAGGCGTCCTGTTCTTTTCTTGCTTTGCTTTTTTCAAGCAGGTGTATTACGTTTTTAATCTTCTTATTTTCAGCGGATGTAATCATTATGTATTATTTGTGGTCCTGCTCAATCTTCTCGCTTCTTGAAAGAAGACGGCTCATCTCGTACTGGTAAGGATCGATTTCCTTGGTCATTGCAAGCGCTTCCTCGATATCGAGGTCACAGAATTTACCGCCCCTATAGCATACGCATCTGTTTGACTTACCCTCTGAAATAATATCTGCAGCATAGGAACCCATAATGGATGCGTAGTATCTGTCCTTACATGTGGGGCTTCCGCCACGCTGCATGTATCCTAAGATGGTAGCTCTTGTTTCAATACCGGTGGCAGCTTCGATTCGACGTGCCATGGAAGTTGAGTGACCGATACCTTCTGCATTGATGATAAGGTGATGTGTCTTACCAATCTTACGGTTTGCAATAATATTATTGATAATAGTCTGTTCGTTAAAGTCGTATTTTTCAGGAATAAGAATATCTTCCGCACCGCTGGCAACACCGCACCAGAGAGCGATATAGCCTGCGTTTCTGCCCATTACTTCGATGATCGAACACCTTTCATGAGAAGAAGAAGTATCTCTTACCTTATCAATCGCTTCCATTGCGGTATTGATGGCTGTATCAAAACCGATGGTGTATTCGGTACATGCGATATCAAGATCGATGGTACCGGGAAGAGCGATGGTATTAACACCATGTCTTGCAAGGGCCTGGGCTCCTCTGTATGAACCATCACCACCTATTACAACAAGGCCGTCGATTCCGTGTTTTTTACAGATTGCCGCAGCTTCTTTCTGCACTGCCTCTTCTTTAAACTCAAGACATCTTGCAGTACCTAAAATTGTTCCACCCCTCTGAAGTGTATCTGAAACGGATTTTGGTACCATATCAAAAATTTCTTCGTTAAGTAATCCAAGATATCCCTTCTTAATTCCCTTAACCTTAATGCCGTGGTTCATGGACTTTCTGACCACTGCACGGATTGCAGCATTCATGCCCGGCGCATCGCCACCGCTTGTTAAAACTCCGATTGTTTGTATCTTTCCTGCCATGCTTCCTCCATTTACTCTTAGAGTAAAATATTTTTAATGAACTTCGTAAAGATTATACCAATTCCACATTATCGAAACCTAAAAGTTCCTTCAGGCTTCCTATAAGAAGGTCATCGGCTTTAATCTTAACGTTGGGCCATAAATCCTTGGTTTTATTTTCTTTTTCCAGATAAACGATCAAATGATCTATACCTTCGCTCATTTCAGTGCGGGCGTAAATCTCCGGCTGAAGGGCTTCGTATTTATCTCCATCCGATATACGAATATACAATTTTCTGGGGACTTCGTCAAATCCGTAGATTTTTGAAGCTATGAGTTTGCCGTTTTTATCTTCTTCGAGAGAGGCTCTTCCTTCGGCAAAAACCTTGTTGTCTTCAACGAGGATCCTGCTGTATTTTGCATAGTCTCTGGGGAATACCACCACCTCGACGCTTCCGAGCAGATCTTCAATGGTGATAAATGCCATAGCTTCGTTTCGCTTGGTATATTTGATGGTCTTCTGAGTTATGATGCCACCGATCTTGGCCGTAGCATTATCAGAGATCTTGCAAGTGTCGGTTTCGGGATCCAGAAAAAAGTCGGCGGCGGTATTGGTTATGTGCTTACGCCACATCTTTTCGTATGCTTCGAGAGGATGACCCGATACGTAAAGTCCCAGCACTTCTTTTTCAAAGGTGAGAAGCGTGTCTTTATTGTATTCACCCACATTGGGAAGGCTTTCTTTAAATTCTTCTTTATCTTCATCCGTGGCAAAATCGAAGAGGGACATCTGCCCTGTTATGGCGCTTTTCTTGGTGACAGCTGCGTCATCCATGATACGTACGTAGACGCTCATGTACTGTTTTCTTGTGCCGCCGAGGGAGTCAAAGGCACCTGCCTTTATGAAATTCTCCATGGCTCGCTTGTTAAAATCGCGGGCCACCATTCTGTTTATGAAATCCGTTAAGCTGTTAAAGAGTCCGTTTTCGGTTCGCTCCTGCACCAGTCCCTCTATTATGGGGCGTCCTACGGACTTAATGGCAGTCAGCGCATATCCTATCTTTCCGTCCACAACGGTAAAAGAAACATCTCCTGTATTTACATCGGGAGGAAGTACCTTAATACCCATGCTCTTTGCTATAAGGATGTATTCTGCTGCTTTTCCTGCATTATCTATGACGCTTGTAATAAGAGCCGCCATAAATTCAACGGGATAATACTTTTTAAGATATGCTGTCTGATATGAAACCACGGCGTAGCAGGCTGCGTGGGATTTGTTGAATGCGTACTTGGCAAAATCCATCATGTTGTCATAGATGGTATTGGCTGCCTTCTCATCTATTCCCTTTGAAATACAGCCGGGTACCTTTTCTTCTTCATTACCGTATATGAAGTTGTTACGCTCGACTTCCATGACATGCTGTTTCTTTTTACTCATGGCACGGCGCACAAGATCCGCACGACCGAGAGTATAGCCGCCAAGGTCACGTACTATCTGCATAACCTGCTCCTGGTACACGATACAGCCGTATGTGGCTTCAAGAATCGGCTTAAGCTCGGGAGTTAAATAGGTAATGTTATCCTGATTTTCTTTTCCCTTAACATACTGAGGGATAAAGTCCATGGGACCTGGTCTGTATAAAGAAATACCCGCGATGACGTCTTCAAGTGTCTTAGGCTTTAATTCCTTCATGAAGGATTTCATGCCGGCAGATTCAAGCTGGAATACGCCTTCCGTCTTGCCCTGGCCGATCATCTCATAAACCGCGGGGTCCTTCATGTCTATGTTATCTATATCAATTGATTTTCCTGTAGTCTGTTTGATAAGCTTAAGAGCATCTCTTATAACCGTAAGGGTTCTAAGGCCCAAAAAGTCCATCTTCAAAAGCCCCAGCTCTTCAAGAGTGGTCATGATGTACTGGGTGGTGATGGTACCGTCGGCGCCTCTCTGAAGGGGCACAAATTCATCGGCCGCCTTAGGGCAGATAAGAACACCGGCAGCATGCATGGAAGTGTGTCTCGGAAGACCTTCAAGTCGCATGCACATGTCTATCAAATAATGAACTTCTTCATCCTCATCATAGGCCTTTTTGAACTCGGGATTCATGGAAAGAGCCTTTTCAAGGGTGATATTCAATTCGTTGGGCACCATTTTCGCAAGCTGGTCGCCGCGCTGATAGGGCATATCAAGAACCCTTGCCACATCACGGATCACACCCTTGGCAGCCATGGTACCGAAGGTTACGATCTGCACAACCTTCTCGGGGCCGTATTTTCTGCTTACATAATCAATTACTTCCTGTCTTCTTTCGAAGCAGAAGTCAATATCTATATCCGGCATGGATACACGCTCGGGATTTAAGAATCTTTCAAAAAGAAGGTTATACCTGATAGGATCGATATTGGTGATCTTCAGGCAGTAAGAAACAATGCTTCCTGCCGCGGAGCCACGTCCCGGGCCCACCATGATACCGTTTTCTTTTGCATAGTTGATGAAATCCCATACTATAAGGAAATAATCAACGTATCCCATCTGCTTTATGACTGAAAGCTCATAATCAAGGCGACCTCTTAGCTCTTCGGCTTTGTCTCCGTAACGCATCTTAAGACCGTCATCGCAGAGCTTATTTAAATAGCTCCAGGAGTCATACCCCTCAGGTACTTCGAAGTGAGGGAGCTTGGTGACGCCGAACTCGATCTCTACATTGCATCGGTCCGCGATTCTTTGCGTATTATCGATGGCTTCCTGGGCATAAGGGAAAAGCGCGCGCATTTCCTGCTCTGTTTTTACATAGTACTGACCGCCGGCATACACAAGGCGGTTTTCATCCTGCATGGTCTTACCGGTCTGGATACATAGCAAAAGTTCATGGGGCTTTGCATCTTCGGCATAGGTATAATGCACGTCGTTGGTTGCGACAAGGGGAATATTTAATTCCTGGCTGATAGTTAAAAGTGCGGAATTTACCGTTCTCTGTTCAGGCATTCCATGATCCTGAAGCTCTAAATAGTAATTGCCCTGACCAAATAGCTCATTATACTTACGGGCGGTTTCTCTGGCTTCGTCCATCATGCCCTTTAATATGAACCTGGGGACTTCACCCGCCACACAGGCGGACAGACAGATAAGACCTTCGTGGTACTGTTTCAGCACTTCAAAATCAACACGGGGCTTATAGTAAAAGCCTTCCGTAAAACCGATACTTACGATCTTACAGAGGTTCTCATAGCCTTTATTATTTTCAGCCAACAAAATAAGGTGGTGATATCGGTCTTCACCCCCTGTAAGCTCTTTATCAAAACGCGAATTGGGTGCTACATAGATTTCGCATCCGAGAATGGGCTTAATGCCTGCTTCACGGGCAGCCTTGTAGAAATCGATACAGCCGTACATGACACCGTGGTCGGTGATGGCTGCGGAATCCATGCCCAGCTCCTTCACGTATTTCACATATTCTTTTATCTTGTTCATACCGTCCAGCAAGCTGAATTCAGTGTGGACGTGCAGGTGTGTAAATGCCATAATCCCATCCTTTTCTAAGTCATTATTATAGCACACGAAGTCTCTGTTTCGACAAAAGAATGTGCAAAAAAGGCAACAGAGATTTCTCTCCATTGCCTCATTGCAGTAATTTATGATTGAGTCATTTCACTATTACTCTTATTTAAGTTTTTTACCTTTCAGATAATAACCCAAAGCGCCGAGTATTGCAACAGCCAAAGTGCCTAAAACAGCGAATAATACGAAAGAATTACTCTTTTCTTCGCTCTTAGGAGCAGAAAGAGCGGTTTCTTCATCACCGATACCGACAATTGTGGTTTCAGGTGCTTTTTCTTCACTTGCTTCTGCTGTTTCGATCGCTTCTTCCTGAGTCAATGCTTCATCATCGGCTGCGTTATTTACAAGGCTTGCTTCAACTCTCTCAATAACGGGAGCTTTGTTAAGGCCAAGTGCTCTGCCCGCATTACCTCTGCCTGCCCCTGCATTTTCTTCTGCAGAAGTTCCGTTTCCGCTGTTACTCCAGCCGAAGTGGTTACCGTTATTGGTTCCTTTACCATTGTTGTGGCCGTTTCCTTTACCGTTACCGTTATTGCCGGGAACTGTGGTCTCTGCATCCCCTGACTTATTATCTTCGGGAGCTGCTGTTACAAGCTCGATGTAATCGTAGTTAACATCACCTGCATGTCCTGTTAAAGAAGATGTATTCACAAAACCTACTTCTGAAAGACCTGCATTTAAAGGAAGTTCAAATCTTACTGTTCCCCAGCTGTCCCAGGAACCAGTCTTGGGAAGTGACACGCCTGTTATAAACTTTCCGTTTACTGTTACGGCAGGTACCTTTTCTTCCACATCAGCGCCGTGACCGTTACAATATCTTAAGTCAAAAGAATATGTGCCTGCTTCTGCCACGTTAATGTTAAAGCAAATCTTGGCACCACCGTTATACATTCCGCCTACAAAGCCGTCACCGGAGAATCCGTTATGATCTGTTTCTACCTTGGCGCCGCTTGCAAGTGCAGCATCTTCTGCTTCAAAATGCCTGTTGCCGTTAACTGCTGTAGAGGGTGATTCTTCACCTGTAATGGTGTTGGGATATTTAGCTATGTCAAGATAATCATAGTTAACATCGCCTCTTAAACCATTTGTAAGTTCGGATCTGTTCATAAACTGAATAGTGTTGACACCGGACTTTAAATCTAAGTTAAACTGAACACTTCCCCATGTATCCCATGAACTGGTGGGTGTCAGGGTGGGAGCTGTAACCTGTACTCCGTTTACTGTAAGAGCCGCCATTTTGTTTTCATTGAAGCCATTGCAATATCCAAGATTTAAATCGTAATTTCCGCTCTTTTCAATATTCACTCTGAAGGTGATGGCCGCATTTCCTGCGTACATACCGCCGACATAACCTTCTTTTGCAAGATAGCCTGTGTGCTCTGTTTCTACTCTTGCACCGTCTGAAAGAGTTGCCTTGGCAGCTTCGTAACGTAATGCGGTGCCGTCATTAACGGTTGTGGAAGGATCGAATCCTTCGGGTATCACGGGATCGACCAATGTATACTGATGTCCGTAAGGGTCAAAAGAACTGATATCAATGGTATTTTCAAGCTCTCTTACTTCCGTGGAATTGTGACGTAAGCCGCCGTCTACCAGGAAGAGCTGGCTATCCTTATTTTCATTCTGCGAAACAATAAGCATTGCTCCTGCTGACATGGAATCGCCTGCAACGGAAAGCACCAGTCCGTTCTTTCTGTTTCTCAATTTATAGTAAATACCGACAGGTTCAAGGGTCCACTGCTGACCGAGATCGTTTAAGTTCTCATCAGCGGTCACAAGATTCAAATTGTCTCTGATGCTGATCCTCTTGCTTCCGTAGGTACCCTTAAATGCCCAGTATCCGTTACCAAGGTCCACAAGCTTCCATTTCTGGTTGTTGTTTCCAAGGTAGTGCCATAAGTGAATATCACGTCCGGCATCCGGTGAGTAACCGTCGATATCTGCTGCCATTCCGCTGTGCTTATCCTTGATCACATAAACTTCACCGGATATAAGCTTTCCGACTTCCGCGGTAACAGCGCCGGTCGAATACTTGTCGATCACGATCTGATCTACGTTAAAGCTTCCGCTGTCATCAGCGTCGCGTCTTATTTCAATGGAGTTCTTTCCGCTTCTTAAATAAACTTCTTCGGAAGCTTCTGCCCATTCATCCCAGCTTCCTGTGGGTGCAAGGCTTAACTGCTTATATTTCTTACCGTTCACATATAAAGAAACAGTTATGTCATGGTCCCATGCTCCACTATAGCAAATTGCTATAGTATGTACACCTGTGTGCGCTACCTTGGTGGTGAATTCAACTGCATTACCTTCCTGCTCAAATCCGCCCACAAAGCCTGTTCCTTCGTAGAATAAGTGATCGTTCTGAACGGAAACACCTGTAAGATTTCCGTTCTCTGCCTGATAATACCAGGGGATCCTTCTCTGTAAATGAGCCTTTGTAACGGTTACACCCTTGGTGGAATCATCATTCTTTTCATATACCACTTTGATCTCGTTGTTACCGGCATTTAACTTGACCGTAACAACTTCTTCATTCTTTCCTGCTGCAAAAGAAGCGGTTGCCTTTCGCTCATCACCTACGTAAATTCCGTATGTTCCGGTTACGTCTGCATTATGACTATAGCAAATTGCTATATCATATAATGCTTCCGATTCAACGGATACATCGAACTCTGCTACTCCTTCAAGAGCACCTGCCACGGGAGTGTCGGGAATTTCGGGAGTATCGGGTTCTTCAGGTTCTTGCGGTTCTTCCGGGTCGGGATCTAAATTAATTTCCGGAACAGTGATATCAACATAGTCATAATTCACATCGCCTGTAGGTCCGTTTTCATTATTGATATTGGCAAAAGAAATTGTATTTCTTCCTGCCTGAAGATTAAGAGTCGTAGTTACGGTACCGTAAGAAGTCCAGCCTCCTGTATTGGGAAGATCAAGTTCTTTTATGAAGGAACCGTTTACTGAAATACGCGCTTTCTTTACATCATGACCGTTGGCATAGCCTGCGTTCACTGTATATTCACCTGCGTAAGGTGCATTAAAAGTATATGTTACACAGGCGCCGTCATTGTACATGCCACCTGCGAAACCAAGCTTTGAAAAGCCTAAGTTGTTGGTTTCGACCGTTGCGCCGTTTGATAAACCTGCAAGCTCTGCTTCAAGTCTTACAGTACCTGTCTTGTCGGTGAAATCTGCAGTCTTGGGAGCGTTTAAGGTTAATGATTTATAGTTAACATCTCCTGCTACGCCAAGGTCGTCAGCATCATTTACGAGAGCAATGATATTTTCGCCTTCTGCAAGATTTAGACTAAAGTCAGCTGTGTTCCATGTGTTCCAGGGACCGGTATAAGGAATATCAAATTCCGTACACTTTTCGCCGTTTACATATACAGCGGTTTTCTTGGCATCGCTTTCGTGACCGTTGGCATATTCAAGATTCACGGTATAAAGGCCCGCTTCAAGAGTTGATACATGGAATTTAACAGCCGCACGGCCATTGTACATATATCCAACGTGGTCCCCTTCTACTCCTGCGCCGTTTATGAATTCAGCTTCGGTTCCTACATATACTGTGTGACTTTCAGGAACAGTCGCATCCTGTGTTTCTGCGGTTTCAACAGTTTCTTCCGCTTCTGCTTCATCCACTGCAGTTTCTTCTGCCTCAATGGTTAAATCTTCAACAACTGCTTCTTCCGATACAGCTGCTTCAGGAAGACTTGAAACACTTTCTGCCTTATAAGTATGGGTAACAGCCTCGGTAACAGTGATGTAGTAGTAATTTACATCGCCGGTATTTGCGCCGTTATCCTTAACATTCACATAAGAAATGGTGTTTACACCCTTCTTTAAATACAGGTTGTCGATTCTGCTGCCGAAAACTCCCCAGCCGCCTGTGGGGAAGAAATCAGCACGCTTAACTTCCGCACCGTTAACATAGACAGTTGCATATTTCTTGCCGTCTTCATTTCTGTGACCGTCTGTATAGGTAAGATTTACTGCATAATAGCCTGTTGAAGGAACATCAACCGTGAATCTGACTGTGGCATTGTCGTTGTACATGCCGCCCACATGGTCGGATCCCTCGATAAATGCGCCGTTAAGCTTCTCGGCATTTACCGCATCATATTTAACAGCCTTGGTGACGATCAGGGTATCGAGAGCAAGATCGCTTGCTCCGTTTACTGAAACACGGATCGTATTCATACCTTCATTTAAATGAATGTTATAGGCTTTCTTTATATCAAGGTCTACTGCGTATGTCGCATTCTTAATAAAAGAAACACTTCCTGCACCGGCGCCGTTAACACTTAGATCTGCATTTACGGTATTACCGGTATTATTGTATCTGAATCCCAAAGCATAGGTTCCTGCTTCGGTCATATTTACGTTAAATTCAACGTATCCGGTTCCTGCTTTATCAAACTGCATATAGCCTGAACCTGAAGCCTTGGCGGTATTGTTAAAGAGACGCTTGGTCACGTTTCCGTAATTGGCATCTTCGGCTTCATAAACATCGCTCTTTACTTCACCTGAAGGGAAATCAAGCACAGTATCGGGGTTTGAGGGAATACCGAGACTGATCTCTCCGTCATCGGTCCAGTTTATGATCTGAGCTCGTACACGTCTGTCGGTTGAAGTCTGCCCACCAATGGGTCCGCCATGATAGATGAGCCAGTCTTCGGTACCGTCGGGACTCTTTACGAAAAGAGGTGAACCGGGTCCGAAGGATGAGTTTTCATCGGAACGGGATACGATGGGAGTTGTGCTCTTCTTCCAGTTGTTCTCATCCATTACATCCGTGGAGAGATCGCATACGGAAAGGCCCACGCCGTAATTATCATTGGTAAAAGAACTTACGGAGTATGCAAAATAAACTTTTCCGCCATGCTCTACAACCGCACAGCCTTCATCGATGTTATCACCGTGCTTTTCCCATGCATATGTGGGACGTGCAACGGTACATTCCGGTCCTGTAAGTGTCCAGGGGTTAGCCATCTTTACAATAGTGGGACACTCGTTGAACTTGGTATGACCGGGCTCGTTGGCATAATAATCATATTTTGTATATGTGAAATACTGTTCTCCTCCGATAGTGATGACACCGCATGCAAGGCCGTAGCTTTCAGTGTTCATAAGACCTGCTTTTTCGGTGGCATTTCCTTCAAAGTCGTCTACGTTGGTGCTGGAACCCTTAAGATGCCATTCACCTGTGAAGGGATCTTCCGAGGTGTTTTCAAGCACGTAGCAGGAAGGATGTCCGTAACCGAAATCATTCTCGGTACTGGAGGAATAATAGATATACCAGGCGCCGTCCAATCTGTAGATATAGGGGCCCCAGATATAGAAATTCTTGTTGTTGTCGGGATTTCCGGAATTGGGATTATCCCATACAAGATGGCTTTCCGCCGTAGAAAGACCAAGAAGAGATTCCGATCTCTTAATATAGATATCATTATCGGTACCGAAACCTGAATAAAAATATCCGTCCTCTCCTCTTACAATTGTAGGGTCAGCTCCGTTCATCAAAGGATTGGTGTACTGACCGGAAACTCCGGCATGTGCATTGATGCCGGGTAGCATCGTAAGGCATAAAGCGAGACTTACGATCTTTGCAATCAACTTTTTCATATAACCCTCCCAAAAAAGTATTTAGTCTACCGCATTAAAAATATATCTTGTTTGGGTGGTTTTTTTAATGAAGGATTTTTACCAAAACTAGTAAAAAATTTACCTGTTAACGTCGAAAAAGCCCGTATTTACGGGCTTTTTCGTTATGTTAACCTTGTTCATTATTTAACATATCCTTAGCCTCGGGGTTTTCAAGATATACCTTGCCGTCCCGAAGCACGATTTTTACTTTATTGTCCTTTAGCTTAAGCTGCTCTAAAGCTTCATGAGGAAGCTGCAGACGCCCCGCGCGGTCTAAGATCGCAAATTCATCCTGGGAATCCGCCTCATGCCAGTCAAAACCTTCTTTTCCGTGGTTCTTAACTCTCTCCTGGAAATCTTCTTTTAAGATACGCTCGGAGGAAATCTTGCCGTCTCTTATTGCCGCAACACGCTGAACCTTTTTGGAAAGACCCACATCATGGGTTACTATCACTATGGTGACTCCGAGCTCTTCATTGAACCTTCTGAATATATCGAATATGTAATTACTGGTCTTGGTATCTACGGAACCTGTGGGTTCATCGGCAAGAAGAACCTTGGGTGAATTGGCAAGGGCAATTGCTATAGCTATTCGCTGCTGTTCACCGCCGGACATTTCCTGCATGCGGTTATGTTTTTTATGGGAGAGACCCACCATATCAAGAAGCATTTCCGCACGTTCGCGCTTCTCCTTAAAGCTGTTAAGCTCCATGGGCATCATGATGTTGTCATAGGCTGAAAGATAGGGAAGTAAGTTACGTCCGTTATTCTGCCACACAAAGCCTACATCCCGGCGTTTATAATCCACCAGTTCTTTTTCAGACATCTGGAAAAGATTCTTTCCGTCCACATAAAGCTTTCCGGCACTGGGCTTATCAAGTCCGCCTATCATGTTTAAGAAAGTGGACTTTCCCGATCCCGATGAACCGATGATGGCCATAAGTTCTCCCTTGTTGACGGTTAAGTCAAGTCCCTGAAGAGCCACCACTTCGATGTCCTTGGTCTTATAGATTTTTACCAGGTTATCCGCCTGAATAATTGCTTCACTCATAATCTTACCTTTATAAAAAGAATAAACTTTTAAATTAATTAATAAGCTTTCCGTCTTCTAACTGGAACACCTTGTCGCCGGCACCCATAAGGGATGTGTCGTGGGTTGTCATGACAAAGGTGACACCTTCTTTTTCAATCATATCTTTAAAAAGATTTACCACGCTGATGGCGGTATTTGAGTCAAGTTCCGCCGTAGGTTCGTCGGCAAAGATGATACCGGGCTTATGGGCAACGGCACGGGCTATGGCAACTCGCTGCTGTTCACCGCCGGACATTTCCTGGGGCATATGATTCATACGTCCGCCAAGTCCCACCATTTTTAAGCACTCTTCGGCACGCTTTCTTCTGCCTTCTTTAATGCCCGCCATTCTCAGGGCAAACTCCACATTTTCAAGGGCTGTCATCATGGGAATAAGGGATACCGACTGAAAAACAAAGCCTATTTTCTCACGGCGAAGCTTTTCTCTCTTATTATCATTCCACTTGGTGATATCCTCTCCTTCAAAAAGAATCTCCCCTTTTGTGGGATAATCGAGAGCTCCCAGCATATTTATAAGAGTGGTCTTACCTGAACCTGATCGACCCCTTAAAATCGTAAGACTTCCCTTGGGAACTTCGATGGATACGTCGTTGACCGCTATAAAATCCTCGCTTCCCACAACGGGAAATGCGCGAACCACGTTTTTTACTTCTAAAATATTCTCGGACATAAAGTCTCCTAGTCTTCGCCCAGTTTAAGAGCGCTTGAAATATTCATGTGTGACACTATTCTCGCAAGGACGATCACGCAGATCATAAGCATTGCAAAGATAGTGGCAAAGAGCTGAATCATATCGCCTGTGTCGGTTATAAGTTCAAGGGGCAATACCTGCTCACTTGCGGCGTAAGCCTGCTGGATCATGGGTACGAACATTCTCGATGAAAGGATACCCACACCTGCGCCCGCGAGGATCGCATATACGCCGGAACAGATCTGCTCTATTATAAGAAGCTTATTAACTTCTCCCTTTCTCATACCCATGGCACGAAGTACACCGAATAAAAGCTCACGCTGTCTGATGGACATGATCCAATAGATCAGGTATCCGACAGCACAAAGCACTAAGATCACAATAAAGCTCATGGAAAGGATGCCGTTGGTACCCTGGAACATGGTATCTTCCGTGATCGTAACCTCTTCTTTTGTCATATCTTCGAACTTTACAAGCTTCATGTTGGACTGTTCGGAAAGCCATTCATATAAGCCGTCCCCACCGTCTTCAGTCTTCATCCAGATTTCGTAAGGGTAGGGTCCGAAACGATCTTCAAGATAGGTAAAGTTGGCAACGATCATGTATTCATCCAGCACATCCACCGTGCCGTCGGTATTTAAGTTGTAAACACCGTTTCTGTAACCGGGCCAGTAGGTAAAGAAGCCATATATCCTTCCCACCACCTGATCGCCGTGATTATTGGTATAACTTATGATATCTCCAAGCTTATAGCCTTTCTTGGTCATGAAATTCTCTGATACAATCACCGCGGAAGACTCCTTGGACAGCACATTCAGATAGTCCTCATAATTAAAGGGAAGAAGTCCGCGTCTCATACTTGTAACATCATAGAAGCCCTTGGGCTTAATGCCCATGACCTTAACATTTTCAAGGCCGGCCGCTCCCACCTTTCCTTTCTCATCAAAGACAACCTGCGTTAGGTTCTCAATACCTTTAATGGTCTGATACTTACTGAAATCGGGCTCGGTATAAGCAAACTGCACTGTAGGGTCCTGCTGCTGCATGGCGGAATTATCCGTCCATTTTTCTTTTAGCACCACTTCGGCTCCCACCGCATGCTTTCTGTTACTGATGGCATTGGACACGATCGTTCTCGCGATCATGGTATCGGAAATGCCGATGGACACCGTTAGTATCGTAAAAAGAATGATGAATTCCTGCTTAGCGCCCGTTCTAATGGTGCCAAGAAGTGATGTGTATGCTGCCGGTCCCAGTTTCTTTTCCGTAAGGAAAAAGAAAGCCTTCAAAAATAATGGCTGGATTCTTGCAGCAAAAAGTCCTGCGCCAAGTATAAATAAAGAAAAGCTTATATATAAAAGGGGATCCAGGGATTCACCCTTTAATACTTCAAGAGTCATGGCTTCTTTATTTCTGTTGAAGCTATAGTATCCGTAAAGACCGATGGCCATAAGGATAATATCGAGATATGCCTTTTTCCAGAAGGATTTCTGCGCTCTCTGTCTTGACTGCTTTAAGTTTACTATGGACACTCCCGCATAGGATAATACCGGCAAAGTAGTGATCACAACGGATAAAAGCACCATTAACAGAGCGTAAAACAGAAAGTCCGGTGTGAATTTAAGGGGAAGATCCCGCTTCGCTCCAAATTCCAAGAATGCCGTTGAAGATCCGAGAATCTTACAGAAGAGTATTCCTAAAGGAATTCCGGGAATAAGAGACATGAGTCCCATAAAAATGCTCTGGTATAAATAAAGCGTTACGATCTGTCTCTTTGAGGCACCGCGACTTCTTAGTAACGAGATCTCATTACGTTCCATCGAGAGCATCTGGCTTGATATCATATAAAGAAATGCGCTGAGTAACAGAAGTACCGGCACCTGCAGGATTAAAAGCGTTGCTTCTATTCTCTTTGCTTTTTCCATGTACTCGGAAAGAATATCATAGGAAGCACCGGGATCCAGGCGGTTATTTAGTTCTTCCTGCATCCGGAGCCTGTCTACGGTATAGACAAGCTTACTTACCTTGGAAATATCCAGCTTTTCGTAATCCCAGATATAATACCAGGCAGCGCTCATGGAGAATAAGCCTTCACGGTCCTCCCCAAAGAAAAGGCTCTTATATAAGCTTTCCGTGGTAAACAGATCCTCTGAAACCGCAGAGCTTACCGCGCTCCAGACCTTGTCATCTTCATTAAGGACCTTATATATACCCACTACTCTTAACTTCATGGGGCGTCCGTCAGCAAGGGTGGATAACTCATATTCATATTCATCACCAATGAGGATATCCTTCTTTATCATAAGTGCTTCACTGGCGATGACTTCAATAAAACCATCGCTTGTTACCTGAGAATCAGGCATGCGACCGTCAGTCAATTCAATACGGGATTCCAGATCGGAAATTGCACCGAGGGTTACTCTCTTTTCTTTTACATCGTCTCTCACAATGGAGGGAAATGACTTCTGGGTAGAGAACTGATATAAGAAGATATGGTCCGTAACGCTTACGTCCATTGCCTCCACAGCTTCTTCCGCCTTACGCTCCATATTGCTGTAGCCGAACTTGGCTCCGCCCTTAAGCGTGGAATAAGAAAGTTTTAAAATTCCGGGATAATTACCGGATTCCTCTTCGTAGGCTCTGAATTCGTCCTTTAACATTCTCTGAAAAGAACTGACTCTGTATAAGGGATAGCTTGCCGCCACTGCGATAAGCAGTATGTTGCCGAGCAACAGACAAAAGACCATCCACTTTTTATGTATTAGCTTTCGTAGCACAAAAGAAATCATTACGTTGCCTCTCTAGTTATATGCGACCTTGGTACCGGCACTAAGGCCGTCGATCACCCAGTAATAGTCGTTATTCTTTCCACCGGGGATAAATCTTGTTTTTAAAATAGTGCCGTCTTCTTCGTCATAAACATTTACGTAATAAGCGCCGTTTTCATTGATCACGGCTTCTTTAGGTACCAGCACTACATCATGCTTTCTTCTAAGATCTGCCACTACCGCCATGGAATCATAGAAGCTTAAAGTCAGACTTCTGTAATTATCGCTTCCGTCATCCAGCAGTTTAAAGGTGACATTTCCGCCATCAAGGTTCCCGTAGAGACCGTGCACACCGCCGGACACAACTTTCGCCGCCATGGGACCCACCTTGGTATTTATGGAAAGATCCTGTCCGTACACGAATTCTTCTGCCTGCTTGTTTATGGTTATGAAGATATCTGAAGGATCAATGAGATTAGCTATATAATCGCCGTAGGACATCCTGGTTCCGGACTTGGTCTTTCCTGCAAGATATATAAATCCGTCTCTGTCAGCCTTAATCTTATAAATATGTCCGACCTTTTCCTTCTTCGCAATATCCTTTTTTAATGAATCGATCCTGCCTGAGTAGGTGTAGTCAAGATGCGCTCTTTCATCATTAAGTCGCTTTAATTCCACCTTCATGACGGCATTTTCAACTTCAACATAGGTGATGCCGATCTTATCGTTAAGCTCCGCAATGGCTTCTTCGTTATCTCTTATGGCGCGGGCATATTCTTCTTCCAGTCTCTTTAAAGAAAGCTTTGCCTCATCAACGGAGATTTCATCTGCCTCTGTATATACATAAGCAATGTCATCGCCCTTCTTTACACGATCTCCGGTGGATACATAATATTCGCCGAATTTAATGCCGTCACCGCTTATATCTAAAGACAGAATGCTTCCGAAATAATCGCGATTCACGGTCTGTTTAAATGCATCCTCCTGATACTCACCCGTTTCAAGGGTTGCGATTTTATATTTCTTTTCATCCGTAACAGGACTTTCTTCCAGTGCTTTTACATCCAGATAGTCTTCTCTCAACACGCTGGATTGCTTTCCGGAACCGGTATCCGTTATGAAGAATTCTTTTAGTCCGCATCCCGATAGTGTTATAACGCTTCCGAGAAGGAGGGCATATACCAATTTATTCCTGAACATATACCACATCTCCTTCCTCTAAGCCCGCTGTGATCTCGGCTACAAGCTCGTTCTTTATACCTACGGTGACTTCGCACTTTTCGTGTTTACCACCCATGTCCTTATATACATAAGAAATGCCGCCGCCAAATCTTAAAGTGTTGGTAGGTATATAGATACAGTCTTCCTTCTCGCGGGTTATGTATCTTAACACTCCGTTGTCGCCAAAAGAAAGATTATCAGCACCTTCTATAGTGAATTCATCATATTTCACTTCGTCGGTATTACGCATTTCTTTTAAATATCTCTCATCTCTGGGAATCAGTTCAGTTTCATAGACCGCACCGTTTAACAGTAATTCCGTACGGATCACATTGCGCTGTGCCACCGTTCCGATACTTTCGCAGCGTGCAACAAGTCTTGTTTCGTCAGCTATGGCAATATAGTACTTATCTTTAGTTACATACTCACCGGCTCTTGCATCGGCTACTGCAGCCACCACTCCGTCAAAGGGTGCTTTAATGGTACTCTTATTAAGCTTCGAGTTAACCTGACTTAAATTTCTTTTTAACTCCGGAAGCTTTAAATCATAGCGTTCCTTTGCCTGCCTGAGTTTTAACTCGATGCGCCTTACCTCAGAGTCATAATTTCCGGCTTCCACACATGCAGCATAGAATTCGCCGGATTCTTTTTCACCGTTTTCAGACATAAACTTGACTCTTTTTTGGGCATCCTTAAGCCTTAGGTTTGCAATCTCTAAATCGTAATTTAAATTCTTTACTTCATACTCATAGCCTTCGGTCAGATCTTTAATTTCTTTATTTAATGAATCTGCCTGCTCGCGTAAGCCTTCAGTGTTGATGGTTGCAAGAACATCGCCCTTACTTACTGTATCTCCGAGGCTTACTTTAAACTCCGCAAAGTTTCCTTCACCTTCGAAATAGAGCTGCTCTATATAAGGCTCCACCCACGCGGTTTTGTAGTCGGAAACTGTCACGGTTCCTCTCTTAACAGCCACCTTTTCAGGCTTATCAAGATCTGATTCGCTTAATTCAGTTATGATCACTTCTTCGCTTTTTCCGCAGGCGGCAAGGCTCAACGACATTGCCGTCATAAGAAAAAGAACTCGTACTAATTTCGTTTTCATTTACACTCCGGAATTACTTTTTTATTGCTACAAGGTCACCCTCTTGAAGGCCTCCCGTTATTTCCGTTACCTGGTCATTCTTAACTCCCACTTCCACATATTTCATGGAAAGAGTACCATCCTTAACAAGATATACAAAGGGTCCTCTGTCGGATTCATGAACCGCGGAAGTCTTAACTGCTAATACATTTTCACGCCTTGCGGTTTCTACGGTGACAACCCCGTCACTGTCTACGGGAATATCAAATTCACCCGTTACCGCAAAATAAAGCTTACCGTCATCTTCAACGGGATTAACCCTTGTAACTGTAGCATCATAGCTTGTGGACATAACGTGATACTGTATGGGATATTCAACGCTATCTAATACTATGTCCCTGTTCTCGATAACGTCTGTTACAAAATAGCTCTTGCTTGTGTCGGATATGGTAAAAATAGTCTGCCCCGTTTTGGAATAAGACTGGGCAGCGCCGTTCATTACATAGGTAATCTGACCTGAGATGGGAGCGTAAATAGTCCCTTTATTGTAATCTTCACGGGCTTTATTAAGTCTCTCATTAGCTATAAAGATTTCATCTTCAATGGTTTTAATGGAGATATCATAATTTTCCGTGATGCTCTTTATCTTTTTTTCGTAGGCCTTTGTATCGTCACTTTTCTTCTTGGTGTAGCCCTCATAGAGAATTCTTGCTTCCTCAAGTTCAAAATCCTTATTCTCTTTAGCCTGTTTAAGATTCAGGTTAAGTTCTTTTACCTTAAATTCGAGAGAAGCGATTTTGTCACCTGCATCCTTTAAATCAACAGTGGCAAGTAAATCTCCTTTTTCAACATAATCACCCTTTTTAACAGTGATATCCTGGATAAGGCCGTCATCCATGCCGAAGGATAGATCAACGGTTTCAAGCGCAGTGAATTTACATTTGAATCGTTCCTCCGCCACCACATCCATCCTGCCTACAACGGTAGTAGCTATCATGTCGCTTTCTTCTTCCGACACAACCTCAGGCACATATTCAGTTTCGCCTTTGCCGCCGCAGGAAGACATTAACACTAATCCCGCCAAAAGCAGCACACTCAGCTTTTTCTTCATATATAAAACCTCAAAAATACCCCGAACGCAGACTAATGCATTCGGGGTTTAAATTATCTTATGATCATTGCTTCACGGTCAGCGCCGGTGCCAATGAATTTAACCGGAATTCCGATGTAGTCCTCAATAAAATTGATATAGTTTTTAGCATTTTCAGGAAGTTCATCGAATGTCTTGCAACCTGCGATATCACTCCATCCACCCTTCAATTCCTTGTACACAGGCTTTGCGGCATTTAACACCTTAAGGCTTGTGGTAAAGTCTTCAATTTCCTCACCGTTTACATCGTAGGCGACACATACCTTTATGGTGTCGAAGTTTCCGATGGTATCAAGGTGATTAACCGATAATCCCGTGAGACCGTTAACACGCTTAGCATATTTAAGAGCTACAAGATCAAGCCATCCGCATCTTCTGGGACGTCCCGTTGTGGTACCGTACTCATGACCGAGCTCTCTTATTTTATCTCCTGTTTCATCAAGAAGCTCCGTTACATAAGGGCCTTCACCCACACGGCTGGAGTACGCCTTGATAACTCCATAAACATTACCGATTTCACTTGCGCTCAAGCCTGTACCGGTTAAGATACCGCCGATGGTGGGATTTGATGATGTTACAAAAGGATACGAACCAAAATCTATATCCAGAAGCGTTGCCTGTGCGCCCTCTACCACGATGTTCTTTCCTGCTTCGGAAGCCTTGTGAAGAAGTGTGAAGGTATCGCACATGTAGATTTCAAGTCTCTTTGCGTAATCAGAGTACTCTTTATATACGTCTTCAAACTTAAGCTTTGATTCGTAGTCGGTTTCAGGGTCATAGTACTTTAAAAGACCAAGTCTTGACTCTACCATTTCTTTGAGACGTTCTTTAAAATCAGGAGCGTATAAATCTTCAAGTCTTATGCCGCTTCGCTCAAACTTATCGCAATAAGAAGGTCCGATGCCCTTTCCGGTAGTACCGATCTTATTGCTCTTACGAGCCTTTTCAAGGGCAAGATCCAACATTCTGTGATAAGGGAATATGATGTGAGCCTTGTCACTGATCTTTAAATAATTATCAACGTCGTAACCATGCTCTTTAAGATTGTCTATCTCAGCAAAAAGAACCTCGGGGTTCATAACTACACCGTTCCCGATAACACCCACGGTATGACCCGAAAGAATTCCTGAAGGAATTAAGTGCATCGCATATTTAACACCGTTAACTCTGATGGTGTGTCCTGCATTGTCTCCTCCCGTAGCTCTTACCGCATAATCCGCATTAAGCGAAAGATAGTCGATAACTTTTCCCTTTCCTTCATCGCCATAAAAGCATCCGATTACTACATCTGCTTTAGACATTTTTCTGCCTCCTGATTAAACATAATCATAAAAATAGAGGGCGTAAAAACCCTCTGCTCTTACTGTCCGATTATATATGATTTTTCGCGGTATGTAAAGATACCGCGAAAAATCAATAAAAATCAGTTCATTGTATCGTTATCTTTTTAACAGGTCAATAAGCTTTATTATAAATATTTCTTAAGTAAATCCACCTTATCCGTATGTTCCCAAGGGACATCGATATCAGTTCTTCCGAAGTGTCCATAAGCTGCTGTCTGCTTGTAGATGGGACGTCTTAAATCAAGCATTTTAATAATTCCGGCAGGTCTTAAATCAAAGTTCTCTCTTACAATCTTTGTAAGTTCTGAATCGGAAAGCTTACCGGTTCCAAAGGTGTCAACCTGTACGGAAGTGGGCTCTGCAACACCGATGGCGTAGGATAACTGAATCTCACATCTGTCAGCAAGTCCTGCTGCCACAATGTTCTTAGCTACATAACGAGCTGCATAAGCTGCGGATCTATCAACCTTGGTACAATCCTTACCGGAAAAAGCACCGCCGCCGTGACGAGCATATCCACCGTAGGTATCTACAATAATCTTTCTTCCTGTAAGTCCGGCATCACCGTGAGGTCCACCGATTACGAATCTTCCTGTTGGATTAATAAAGAACTTGGTGTTTTCATCGATCATATCTTTGGGAAGCACTTCGTCAAATACATATTTCTTAATATCCTTGTGAATCTGTTCCTGAGTCACGTCTTCGTCGTGCTGAGTGGAAAGTACCACTGCTTCAAGACGTACGGGCTTATCGTTTTCATCATATTCAACGGATACCTGAGTCTTACCGTCGGGTCTTAGATATTTAAGAGTTCCGTTCTTTCTTACTTCCGTAAGTTTTCTCGATAACTTGTGAGCAAGGGAAATGGGGTAAGGCATAAGCTCAGGTGTTTCGTTGGTAGCATAACCAAACATCATACCCTGGTCGCCGGCACCTGTATCAAGGTCATCCTTCAATGCTCCTTCTTTTGCTTCAAGAGCCTTGTTAACGCCCATGGCAATATCACCGGACTGTTCATCGATAGCCACCATAACTGCGCAAGTGTTACCGTCGAAACCGTATTCGGACTTGGTGTATCCGATTTCTTTTACCGTGTCTCGTACAATTGTCTGTATATCCACATATGAGTTGGTGGTAATTTCGCCGGTAACAAGTACAAATCCTGTACATGTAGCGGTTTCACAAGCCACACGACTCATGGGGTCATGTCTTAAACATTCATCTAAAATAGCATCTGAAATGGCATCACATACCTTGTCGGGATGTCCTTCTGTGACTGATTCTGAAGTAAATAATCTCTTTTCCATAATTATCCTTTCTGTTCTGCCTTCATGTGACTAATAAACTTTAAATCGAAGGTGCTGTTTTGTCAAGGATTGTTGCGCTTTCGCATTAAAAAATATATAATATTTTGGTAAACGAATAGGCAACATAATCTGGGAAAATGAGGGGTATTCTTCATATGAAACGTCTGAACTCCAAAGATTTACGACCCGGTATGAAAACAGCGGAAGATGTATATACTTACACCAATCAGTTGCTGATTCCCAAGGGAACCGTTCTTACCGATAAGTCGATCACAAAGCTTGAATTCTATTCCATTCTTAATGTCCGTGTCGAGGACGATGCTTCTTTTGACAAGGTTAACAAGGAAAAAGAAAGACAGGCGCTTATCAATAAAGCTTATTCAGAGCGTATCAGAAACTCCGAAGAATTCAAGGAATTTAAATCTCGCTTCGATAAACTTCTTCCTGAATTTAAGAATATGCTTGACAGCGTTGCTCTTTCCGATAAAGATATCAAGCTGGATGAGCTCTTCACTTTTACTTCCGGACTCATCCATTCAGAGGCAGGCTTTTTGTCGGTTTTCGATATGCTCCATTGTATGCGTTCCTATGATGATATGACCTATGTTCATAGTCTTAACGTAGCACTTATGTGTAACGTCTTCGCCCGCTGGCTCAGAATGGACCCCGAGGAAACCAAAATGGCAACCCTCTGCGGCCTCCTTCATGACATCGGAAAGATTACCGTTCCCAATGATATCCTGAATAAACCCGCTGCTTTGACGGAGAATGAATATACACTTGTTAAAAAGCATACTCTCGAAGGCTTCAACGTGCTTCGCGGCAAGAACGTTCCTACCAATATCATGAATTCAGCACTTATGCATCACGAGCGATGCGATGGTTCCGGGTATCCCTTCGGTATCAAGAATGCCAAGATCGATACCTATGCTAAGATGGTAGCCATTGTGGATGTTTACGACGCCATGACTTCAGCCAGAATCTATCGTGGTCCATTATGTCCATTTAAGGTTGTCGAGATTTTTGAACAGGAAGGCTTGCAGAAATACGACACAAGATTCATCATGACCTTCCTTGAAAACATTGTTAACACTTACATGCTTCATCGTGTACGTCTAAGTGACGGTCGCGAAGGTGATGTGGTATTTATAAATCGTTCCGATCTTGCTCATCCCACCATTAAGACCCCTGACGGATTTGTGGATCTTTCCCTTGAATCCAACGTCACCATTGAAGCGCTTGTATAAACATTTATTTAATATAGAAGAAACCCGCATAAAAATAATCCCTCAGATTTGATCTGAGGGATTTCTTCGTCATGTGTGTTTTCTTCTCAGCCTACCTTAAGCTTAAATTTTGTAAGCTCTTTTTCGTCGTTTACTACCTGAATGGCAGCTCCGAGACCTGCAAGCTTTTCAGGGAAATCTTCATATCCACGCTCTACATAGTGAATATCATCCACGAGAGTATAGCCTTCCGATGCAAGACCTGCAACTACCAAGGCTGCTCCGGCACGTAAATCGGGAGCTGTAATATTGGCACCCCTGTATTTTTCCACACCTTCGATAATCGCGGTGTTACCTTCTACCTTTATGTTGGCGCCAAGCCTTGTGAGTTCATCTACATATCTAAAACGATTTTCAAAAATCGATTCAGTTACAATACTGGTTCCCTCTGCAAGTCCCAATGCAACAACTATCTGAGGCTGCATATCTGTAGGGAATCCGGGATAAGGCAATGTCTTAACCTGCGTATGTTTAAAAGGCTTCGATGCCACTACTCTTACCGCATCATCAAATTCTTCCACTTCGCATCCGATCTCAAGAAGCTTTGAAGTGATGGATTCAAGGTGCTTGGGAATTACATTCTTAACAAGTACATCCCCCTTGGTAACTGCTGCTGCCAGCATAAAAGTTCCGGCTTCAATCTGATCGGGGATGATTGAATACTTGGCTGCGTGAAGTGACTCAACACCGGTAATACGGATCACATCGGTACCTGCACCTCTTACATGAGCACCCATACTGTTTAAGAAGTTGGCAACGTCAACCACATGTGGTTCTTTTGCCGCATTTTCAATATATGTCTGTCCACTTGCAAGTACTGCCGCAAGCATTACATTGATGGTGGTTCCCACTGATACAACGTCTAAGTAAATGTGGGTACCTGTAAGACTTTCTGCTTCACATACAAGGCATCCGTTCTCAATCTGAACTGAGGCGCCTAAAGCATTGAAGCCTTTTATGTGCTGATCCACGGGTCTTGATCCGATATTGCATCCTCCGGGAAGAGCGATTCTGGCATTTTTATATTTACCGAGAAGAGATCCTGCAAAATAATAAGAACCTCTTATCTTCTTTAAATCATCATTGTCAAGTTCCGTCTTGTGAACGCCTGCGCCGTTTATTCTGACAGTATGACGATCAACCTTCTCAACGTATGCGCCGAGCTCTTTTAAAGCATCCATCATTACGTTGGTGTCATATAAATCGGGCACATTTTCAATTTCTACTGTTTCATTGGAAAGAAGGGCACCGGCGAGGATCCCGAGAGCAGCGTTTTTAGCGCCGCCGATCTCAACTTCGCCTACCAAAGGTGCACCGCCTTTAATAGCATATTCTCTCATATGATTACACCTATCGTGTTTCTGAGTAACATATAATTACTATCACAAATCGCTGCCGTTGTCAAAAATTACAACGATTATTAATTCAGATAGTTCAAAGGGTTAACGGCCTTGCCGTTAATTCGAATTTCAAAATGTAAGTGAGGTCCCGTGGAAACACCACTGTTACCGCTAAGTGCGATCTTCTCGCCCTGGGATACATACTGACCGCTGCGCACCAATATCCTACTCAGATGAGCATATCGTGTCTGCTTTCCGTCGGGATGATTTATAAAGATACAATAACCGTAACCGGACATCCATCCTGCATGAGTAACCTGTCCACCACAGGAAGCCCATACGGAAGTACCTACAGGAGTTCCCCAGTCGACACCTAAGTGATAGGATGTCATGCCTCGTATTGTTGATTTTCTTCCGCCGAATCCGCTGGTTAAACGTCCGCCCGAAAGAGGCTTGATGTATGTGGGAGGAATCTTAGTTCCCTTTTCAACAATCTTAGGTACAGCTTCTGCAACTACTTCTTCCATCACCACTTCTGTATCGATCACTTCACTGTCAATGTATGTAATCTTCTGTACCGCTTTATGATAACCGGATGAAGGATCCTGAAGAGTCACCTCCGTGGTAGTATACCAGTTGTCGTTATATACATATTCAATGGGGGCTTCATAAGTACCCTCGTAATAAACAAGTTCTTCTCTTCGAACCGAAAGCTCAGGCTTAGGCACTGTGACCACGATCTCATCACCAACTCGAATGATCGAATTGGGTCCGGTGATGTTTTCATTTAAGCTGATGAGATCATCTATAGTAATTCCCACCTTCTCGGCAATACCGGATAATGTGTCACCGGATACTACCTCATAGATGGTTTTCTGCTCAGTATCCTTGGTTACCTGTTCAATGGCTGTATCAATATCGGTGATCTGACTCTTGGGAAGATATGACTCAATCACGTCTACATTGTTGGCAAAAGAAACATTTACGATGCCATAATCGAAATCATCAAAGTTCTTGGAAATATCAGGATTGACACCATTTATTACCGCATCAAAATCTCCGTAGAAGCCTTCACTTGAAAGATAATCACTTGCATACTTGCCGTCGTCAGCTTCTTTTCTGTTATCGATAACCTTGGGAATAAGTACCGGAAGTTCTCTTGTAGAGTCCACCGTCAAGTCGGCAGAGAAATGCTCCTCAGTGTCATATCTGTGGATGGAAGCTTCCAGCAGCTCGACAACATTTTCCGCCGTTGACAGGTTAACCATGTAATCGTCAATCTTAACCGTATAAGAATGACTCATGGTTTCCGTTACGGATTTTTCAAACTCTTCTATTATATTAGAAACAAGTACGCTGTCGGAAGTGATCCTCCCGAAGAATACGTCCTCACCTACGATATCAATGTCCGCATCGATGAGCATGATGGTAGGCTCCGAACCTGCCACTTCACGCCTTGCAGCACAAAGAACCCGGTCAGCGTCGCTTTCACTTGCGACTCTTCCCATGGCATTTCCGTTTATTACTATGGTAAATATATTGTCACCAACTTTTCTTACAGGTTCAAAGGACGGCATAAAAAGTATTGCTAAAAACAATGCCGCTATCATAACCTGCAGATAAGCGATTCTGCATTTTTTATGAAATCTGGATATTAAAACCATAACCCTCTAATCCTTTTTACTCCTCACATTCTACCAACAATTAATAAGATTGTAAAGTAAAGGGCAATGTGCTATACTAAAAACACGTACATTAGTTCGTGTATAGGAGGTGCTTATGGAAGAAATCATTTTTCATATTGACGTGAATTCCGCATTTCTCAGCTGGACCGCCGTACGCCTCTTAGACTCAGGGTACGACATCGACATCCGTACCGTTCCTGCCATTATAGGCGGGGATAAAGAAAAACGTCACGGCATAGTGCTTGCCAAGTCAATCCCTGCAAAGCGCTATGGTATAGAAACAGCTGAACCTGTGGCCGCCGCCCTTAAAAAATGCCCCGACTTACTGGTATTCCCGCCGGACTTTCACTTGTACAGCACCATGAGTCACAATTTGATGGACTACCTTCACACTTTCACTGACGATATCGAGCAGGCAAGTATTGATGAATGCTATCTCTACTACACCCCAATTATGCATAAGTACGGCGAACCGGTCGCCTTCGCCAATAAAATACGTGCGGAAGTATATAAGCAATACGGCTTCACCGTTAATGTTGGCATTTCAGATAAAAAGGTCCTTGCCAAGATGGCTTCCGATTTCACAAAGCCCGATAAGACCCACACTCTATTTACATCAGAGATCAAAGAAAAAATGTGGCCCCTTCCCGTACGTGATCTGTTCCTATGCGGAAAGTCGGCAGCCGCAAGGCTTAATACTCTCGGCATCTTCACCATAGGTGAGCTTGCAGTCACCGATAAGAAGATTCTCACCGACAATTTAAAAAGCCATGGCATAACACTCTGGGAATTTGCTAACGGTATAGATGATTCCAAGGTCCATAAAGAGCATTCGGAAGCGAAAGGAATCGGAAATTCAACCACCAGCGAGCATGATGTGACAGATGGTGTCGAAGCCGAGGAAATCCTATATGAGCTGTGTGAGTCTGTGTCCCACCGTTTAAAAAAAGGAGGCTTTTTAACCTCCAACATTACAGTAGAAATCAAATACACCGATTTTAGATCATACTCAAAGCAGTGTCCCACCGACACTCCCATATATACTACCAAGGCTCTCCACGACTATGCCGTGAAGCTCTTTTATGAGCTTTGGAATCGGGAACCCATCAGACTTCTCGGCGTTAGAGCCACAAAGCTTTCATCCGAAGATGAACCGGTACAGCTCAGTCTTTTTGACATAAAAAATCCTGCCGTATTACGACAGGATTCAGAAAAACAGATTGCTCTTGAGGCAGCCCTTTCCGATATCCGTAAAAAATACGGTTACGAAAGTGTTAAGAAAGGGCGTATTACTTAGCCTTCTTATCAGGCTTATTCTTTTTAACCGAATAACCGAACTTACCTACCTGTTCACCCAATGTATAGTACTTACCATGGGAATAGGTGATGGGGTCCGTATCTTCAAAATGAAAGGTCCCCTTTTCATCCATGTATTTATCATCCGCATGGACTGCCACTACTTTTCCAAAGAAAATGGTGTGGGTGCCAAGATCCTCACTGTAGGTTACCTTGCATTCAATATTTACGGGGCTTTCCGCAATGCCGGGAGCCTTTATTACTGTGGATGGGCAAGGAGTAAGATGCGCGTCCTTCCATTTATCTACATCACGTCCGCTTTTAACTCCGCACAGGTCTGTGGCGTATGCCAGGTCCCTTGTAGTTAAGTTAACGCAGAATTCTCCGGATTCTTTGATCAAATCATAACTGTAGCGGGATTTTCTCACCGAAATCGATACCATGGCAGGATCCGAATTAATGGTGCCTGTCCATCCGATCGTTATGATGTTGGGCTTTCCGTCGGAGCCTTCACATGTTACCATTACCACCGGCAGCGGGTAGAGCATATTGCCGGGTTTAAAATCTATCTTTGCCATATTATAAAATTCTTAAAGCAAGCAATACTACTGTAGCGGTAAGTACTGCAAAAGAAAGTGAACTCATTACTATTGATACGATGGAGATAGGTTTAACACCACGCATCTTTCTTTCAAGTCTCTGATTCTGTAATGCAAGGGCTTCTGTCTGCTGCTTAAGTTCATCTACCAGAGAAGCCTGTACGTTTCTGTATACTCTTACATTTTCCTTGTGAATGTTTTCTTCCTGAGACTTAAAGTATGCATTTAATTCTTCCTTGATGGTCTGAAGCTCTTCTCTTAAAGAATTAACTTCCTCTGACTTCACATTACCCATACCGGAATCGCCTTCTTCGATCTTCTGAATGGCACCCTGTAAAAGCTGATTTGTAAGCTCGTTGGTTTCTGCACATTTAAGTGTAAGTCTTCTCATGTCGCTTACTGTCTGTTCAAGCTCATTTACTCTTTCTTCAGCCTTCTTTAACTGTTTAGCTTCAGCTTCGGAATTAGCTTTGATGCCGTCCTGTCCGCCAAATCTCTGTGCGATTTTATCCATAAAAGTATCCATTTTCAATCTTTTACTCCTTATATTTATATACCATTGTTAGCGTTACCGAATCTTTGTACTTCTTCGTTTAATAATAGCATACGGTCATCCAATATGGAAACCATATGTGCACATTCTACAAGCTCAGCCCTTACTTCTTCGGGGGCATTACCTTCGAATTTGTAATTGATCTTATGCTCAAGGCTTGCCCAGAAATCCATGGCTACCGTTCTTATCTGTATTTCGACTTTAACATCTTCCGTTCTGTCAGACAGGAATATCGGCACCGTTACCAGCATGTGATAACTCATATATCCGCTGGGCTTTGGATTCTTGAGATAATCCCTTACCTCTATTACATCAACGTCCGGTCGGTTTGATAACATTTCCGCGATCCTGTATATGTCACTGGTAAAAGAACATATAATTCGGATTCCCGCTATGTCATTAACATATTCCACCATGTTCTCTATAGTGGATTCCTGACCGTACTTCTTTAATTTCTTTACAATGCTTTCAGGGGTTTTTAATCGTGACTTGATATGCTCAATCGGATTATATTTATGAATACGCTGAAATTCATCGTTTAAGATTTCTATCTTGGTATTTATATCTTTAAGTGCCGCGGTATAAAGAAAGGTTACTTCTTCCCAGGTCTGTACCGCCGAATTTCTTTTGTCCTGTTTCTTCATTTCTTTCCCCACATCCGTAGATGTTGTATTTGCTTTACCAAAAACAGTATATCATAAAAATCCCCATTTCACTTTTGATATACGTTATTTTATGCTAAAATTTTTGTAAATTTTTATTAAGGAGCACTGTTTTGCGTATCTGGGCCAGGTTATTTAAAGACAATCACATGTTAAAAGACTTCGTATATGAAGACAAAACGGATTCAACAAGAACCAAAAAGGTATTTAAGGCTCTGGATGAATCCGTCAAATTCTTTGATCTCGCCACTCCCATCTGGCTTGATTCCAATATTAAGGAATTCAAAAATCATTCAAAAACCCGTTTCAGACGGGACAGCTTCATAGAGGAAGTGGATTTTGATTATATGGAATTTTTTGTAATTGACGAGGATTGATCGTTAATCTTCGTAACCGTTAGGGTTGTTCTTCTGCCAGTTCCAGGAATCGGCACACATCTCTTTGATGCCGTATTTTGCTACCCAGTTAAGCTCATTCTTTGCTTTTTCGGCAGATGCGTAGCATGTTGCTATGTCGCCGGGTCGACGGGGACCTATTACATAGGGAACCTTTACGCCGGTAGCCGCTTCAAAGTTCTTTACTATATCGAGAACACTGTATCCCACACCTGTACCAAGGTTATAGATCTTAAGGCCGGCTTTCTTCTTGATCATTTCAAGTGCCTTTACATGACCGTCTGCAAGATCCACTACGTGGATATAGTCTCTTACACCGGTACCGTCGTGGGTATCGTAGTCATTACCGAAAATGGTCAGTTCTTTTCTTTTTCCAACTGCAACCTGTGTAATATAGGGCATTAAGTTGTTGGGAATTCCGTTGGGGTTCTCTCCGATGGTGCCGCTCTTGTGAGCACCGATGGGGTTAAAGTAACGAAGTAAGATCACATTCCATTCGGGATCTGCCTTCTGCATATCGGAAAGAATCTGTTCCAGCATTGACTTGGTCCAGCCATAGGGGTTGGTGCACTGTCCTTTGGGACATTCTTCGGTAATGGGTACGAAGGCGGGATCTCCGTAAACCGTTGCGGATGAAGAAAAGATAATATTCTTTGCATTATGCTTTCTTAACTCATCTACTAAGATGAGAGTTCCTGCGATATTGTTATCATAGTATTCCCAGGGCTTTGATACTGACTCACCTACTGCCTTTAAGCCTGCAAAATGGATACATGCATCTACTTTTTCTTTTTCAAGTACCTTGGAAAGGCCCTCTCTATCACGAATGTCCACTTTGTAGAAGGGAACTTCTTTTCCCGTAATCTTTGCGACTCTCTCAAGGGACTTTTCCGATGCATTTGATAAATTGTCTATTACTACTACGTCATAACCTGCATTTTGTAATTCTACCACTGTGTGGGATCCGATATAACCGGCTCCGCCTGTAACAAGTATTTTCATACTGCCTCCTTTATTCATGGGTTTTTTGCTGATTTAAATATAATTCCCGATGCCTTATTTAACAATCGCCAGATGTTTCTTTTACCTGTCAAAATGTTGTCTGATGCTTTGAACTTTTTAAGGCACAGACTCTTCTTAAAACAATTCTTTAAGGTTAAGGGAAGATGCATAGATTTCTTTTTTAGATGCCGGTATCTTGCCCGTAGGGCTCTTTGATGCATCCTGAGAAAGAAGGGTTATAGCTTCCTTCATGGTGCAATTTTCTTTTACCATAACGTCTACGAGCATGGCTTCAAGAGATAAGGGTGCGTCCAGAGATTCTTTCTCTTCCGGAGGTTCTTCATTTTCATAGTGGAGCACCATCGCATATTCGCCCTTTTCCGCATTGGGATTGTTTTTAAGCTCTGCATATATACTTTCAGCATTGCCCCTGTAGGTTTTCTCATGGGACTTTGTAAGATCGTTGCAAAGTGCTATCTCTGCCTTCGGAAGTTCCTCCTTTATAACCTCCATTACGTCCAATATACGTTTGGGAGATTCATAAAATATGTATGTTTCCGTAGGATTTTTCTTAATTTTCTCAAGTTCTGATATTCGTTCTTTTTTTTCACGTGGAAAGAAACCCTTGAAATTAAAGGTAGCGGAAGGGAGTCCCGATATGGAAAGAGCCGTCACTGCGGCACAGGCTCCGGGGATGCCGATAACTTCGATGCCGGCCTTTCTGCAGGCTTCACAGAGCACAAAGCCCGGGTCGTTGACGCATGGAGTACCCGCATCGGACACAAGAGCTATGTTTTCACCGTTTAAAAGCCTGTTTACGAAATAATCCACTGCTTCGTGCTCATTGAACTTGTGATTCGATGCCATTTTGGTATGTATATCAAAATGGTTAAGAAGCTTCATGGTGTTCCTTGTATCTTCCGCTGCGATTAAATCAGCATTTCTTAAAGTTTCTATGGCACGGCTCGTCATGTCGGAAAGGTTTCCGATGGGAGTTGCCACTATATAGAGAATTCCGCTCATTGTATGTTTAATCCCTTTGCTTCATCTTCAGAAAGCACTATGTTCATGCACTGGATCGCGGCACCGGAGGCACCCTTTCCAAGGTTATCAAATACAGCCGTAACAAGCATTCTGTCTTCGCAGCCTGTTACATATATCTTTACATCATCCCTGCCTGACATCATGTTCCCTGCGAAAAATCCGCCGGTCTCAGCTTCGGCGCCGGGCTCCTGTACATGGATGAATTTTTCACCATCATAAAATTCCGCATATAAATCTCTGAGTTCCGAAACAGTCATCTTCTTTTTCATTAAGTGAGTATATATGGGAAAAGAAACGATCATGCCGCTGTAATAATCACATACGAACGGGGTAAACAGCGGAGCATGGGATAAACCTGTTATCTTCTGCATTTCTTTTAAATGCTTGTGGCTCTGTGTGAGGGCATATTCTCTGGGAGCATCCAGGTCGACCGTACGCTCATCCCCTTCGTAGAGAGCTATTGCTTTCTTACCGGCTCCCGAATATCCTGAAACCGCCGTTACGGATACGGGATAATCGTTGGATATAATGCCTTCTTTTACCAGAGGATAAACGCACATCTGGAAACCGGATGCGTAACAACCGGGAACCGCGATACGATTTCCGGTCCTTATTTTCTCTCTAAACTCGGGACCAAGTTCCGGAAGTCCGTAAGCCCAGCCGGGTTCTGTTCTGTGGGCCGTGGAGGCGTCGATGATAACTGTATTTTTATTATCGGGATCAACCAGAGATACCGCTTCTATAGCAGCCTGGTCCGGAAGACATAAGAATGTTATGTCGGATTCATTAATGAGCCTCTTTCGCTCATCAAGGTCCTTTCTTTTTTCCGAATCGATATGCAATATGGTTACATCCTTGCGATTTTCAAATCTTTCTGCTATTCTTAAACCTGTAGTTCCTTCACTACCGTCTATAAATACTTTCTTCATGTAACTACTCTCCCTTAGAGCCTTAATTTATAATATGTTATCACAAACTAATGAAAAAAAGAATGTTGGATATCTTATGTTACATTGATGCCAACATTGATAGGCCCCTGCGACTTGCTTCGATCTCGGCTGAATTCTACCTGGACAAGTCCTATCTGTGCCATGCCATCAAAAAAGAAACGGGATACACATTCCGGCAATATCTCTACATGCATCGGCTTAAAAAAGCCAGAGATATGCTTCTAACCACTAATCTTACAGTCTCAGAAATTTCAATCAAATCCGGTTTTTCCAATATACACCTTTTTGAAAGACATTTTAAAAAAGTCTACGGTGACACTCCCAAGATCTATCAAAAAAGGAAGCCGAAGGTTATCGACTTCCTCTAGGTATAGCAAATTGCTATAGTTAACATTCATAAGTGCTGTTTTTACGCCATTTTATCATTTGTTATCACCGCGTCTTCTTCCACCATTTTCAAGATAATAACGTTGCTTCGCAAGATACATCTTTCTGTCAGCTTCGATATAGACAGCTCTCGCAGTAGGTTCGGGAATCTCCGTGGATCTGCAGTATCCGTAGGATGAGCTTACCTTGATATCATTGCTCTTCGCATTATCATCGGCAATGTTCTTTTCAAGACGTGCAAATGATTCCTCTACGTTGTAACGTTTTCCGTTAGGTATGATGACGATGAATTCATCACCACCCATACGTCCGATGATCTCCTGGGAAGTGTATGTCTTACGAAGGCATTTCGAAAATCTTATTAAGAGTTCGTCACCCTTTTCATGTCCGAGTCTGTCATTGGTGGACTTAAGATTATTTAAGTCAAACTGGATAATGATATATTCATGACCGGAGGTTTCTATCTCCTTAAATACATCCTCACACTTTCTTCTTGTATAAAGGCCTGTCAGCACATCCATATATGCAATACGAGATAAGAACTCGTTCTCGGCAGTAAGAATTACCTGGCTTCGCACCTGATAGATATAGTCGATTACCATGGACAGTATAAACACCAGACCGCCGAAAGCAACCATGCTTACATAACTTCCGTCAGTTACGCCGAACCATCCGTACTTGGTCACATTGAACATAATGAGGTCCCTTACCACAATGATCAGGATCGTCATCATGCCGCCAAGCAATATCTTATGCAGTTTCTCCCTCATCATATCCTGGATCACCACAAAAAGAATGAACAGGCAGCATATAAACATGTATGTCTGGTAAACTCTTAAGAATACCGGGAAGTGGAACCAGTTCATGAACTGACACAGTACGGATACCAGGAGTAACTGTATTCCGATAAGCATAAGAGCATAATAGATAAAAGATTCAACTCTGATGCTTCGCTGTTCCACGTCTTCTCTGAAGTATAGAAGAATCGGTATCGGTGAAAGATACAACGACATATATTCAAGATATGTTTTTAATACAAAGTTATTGGTAAAAAGAATAGTAAAGCCGCCGTTAGCAAGGGACCAAAGTCCGATGCACAGCGAGAACATACCGATGCACATAAGTCTTTCCATGCTGTATGAGCGGAAGAATAACACGAAAGTAATGAGCGATAAGAAAAGACCTCCCACCACCAACGAAAGCGAAATAGCAAACTGTATGGCGTCGGGTGAAAGATAATCAGACATTAATGTGGTCTCATCGTAGATAAGAGGAGTGAAAAGACTGGTCACCTCTTCTTCCTCAGTTACGTAGAACACTATTTTAACAGGCTTACCGGCGCAGTTATCAGGCAGAGAAACAATCTGCTTGCCATAGCCTAAGATATCTCCCTTTTCAAGAAGGTCGTAACCATATTCAAATATTTTAACACCGTCAACATAGATAGTTGTGGCACAGTAATCAATGGCTAAGCAAAGCGCCGAGCGATTAAATGCATCGTTGGGGATCGTATTGGTAAGAACAATTCTGTCGCCGTATTTGGCCATTCCGAAAATAAGCTCGTCCAGGTCCACATTGGAAAATACGGCATCATCCAGCTTTACGGTCCAGCCCTCATCGAATCTTATGACCTTGGATGACTGGTTGCCTTTTGCAACATGATAATAAAGCCCTGTGAAAGTGCCTATAACCAATACAAAAAGAACTATATGAAGAATTTTTGATTTAAGTCCGGGTTTTTTAGTTTCCATTTTCTTTTACACAAATTAACAGTCGCTAGTTAATTATATATCAATATCCGTGTTTTGCAAGGTTTTGTCCGCTTTTTCTCTTTGGACTTTACCTTTCATGGCTTCTTCAACCTCTATTTCCTTTTTCCTTAAAGCTTCCTCATAGCCTTTAAGAGCAGCGAAGGGCATAAATTGCTTGGCACGCTCAGATACAGTCATTTTAACATAATGGGTATTAACGGTTTTCATTTTCTGTGACCTCCGATCTGATTGTTTCTTTCTATGGTGGTGCCGCCTTCTTCCAGATTCATGCCCTTAAGAATCGCGTTTCGGCCATATTTTTCTTTTATGGAAAGCATGGCTTGCTGCATTTTGTTTTCTTTTTCCCTCTCGTCCATATCGGTAAATAAGTCCATCTGTATATACTCCCCGTCCTCAATGTTGTTGCAGGAAAGGTTCACTCCACGTATGGCGCGGTTCTTATCTTTGATGCGATCATAAAGAAGGGCCACCGCAGGAACTATCTCTCGCGATGAGCTGGTGGGTACCCGCAGTCTGACTGTGCCGCGATCACCCTCACCTCCGTAGAAATTAGAGTAAGAAATATACAAGGTAAGGGACCCTGTTATCTTTTTATGGGACACAAGCTCCAGACACAGTTCGTCCGCCATTTCCCGTACAATGAGACGGCCCTCATCGTGACCGTAATCCCGGGGCAAAACCTGACCCGATGAAAAACTGTTGGAATGAGGCTTATAGTTCTTTATATCCTTCATGGTAGTTGTTTCTATGCCTTTTGAATGGTCGATCAAAAGTTCCGCATCTATACCAAAGAGATGATATAGCAGATCCTCGTCGGCATGAGCCACATCATACATGGTTTCCATGCCGCTGTGAGCAAGACGCCTTGCTGTCCCCGGTCCGATTCTCCAGAAATCGGTAATGGGCTTATGATGCCAAAGCTTCTCCTTATATGACTCTTCATCGAGAATTCCGATATGGTCGGGAACATGCTTTGCCTGAATATCCAGGGCAATTTTAGCAAGATAGAGATTGGTACCGATACCGGCCGTTGCCGTAATTCCCGTTTCTTTTTCTATGTCTCCCATAATCTTAACGGCAAGTTCTTTTGCGGTAAGCTTATATAGCGGCAGATAATCAGTCACATCCATGAATACTTCGTCGATGGAATATACATGGATATCTTCTTTTGCAATGTATCTTAAATACACCCCGTAAATCTCCGCAGATACCTCAATATAGCGGGACATTCTGGGAGTAGCCATTATGTATTTAATATCTTTGGGTATCTCAAAAACCCTGCAACGTCCCGGCACGCCAAGTTTCTTCATGGCAGGGGACACAGCAAGGCATATGGTCTTCTCTGTTCGCTCCGGGTCCGCCACCACAAGATTGGTGGTAAAGGGATCAAGCCCCCTGTCGGAGCATTCAACTGATGCATAGAAAGACTTTAAATCTATACAAACATAAGTTCGTGTACTCATAGATTCATGATATACTTTTTTTTTATACTTTTCAAGATAGGAAGCCAAAACAAAAAGAATCCCGGCTGATACGCAGGGATTCCTATTATGGATTATTATAACTTAGTGAGCAGCAATGCATACGCCACTTAGTGTAAGCTCATCTCTAAAATATTCGATAAAACCACCAACAAGGAAATATGCTACCAGCTCTCCCGTAGCGGTTGCTTCTATATCTTTCCCGTTAGATCTAACAAAAGAAGAACAACTCTTCTCTTCCCACCCAAATCCATTAGTTAATCCTGTGAATGTAGTGTATGCGCTATGGCTAATAACCTTCCCTGAATGATTGGGGCCTGAAGTTGTATATGACACATTAAGTCGAACCTGCGCTCCTACACCTACTTGGTAAGCTGCAACCATAGCGTTTCCACTTGTGGTCGCCTGAACACTCAATACTCCCGACCGATTCATACCATCTACCACGTAATTTCTATACTGCATTTTGCTGACAGCTTTGATATAGTTTACTGCCTCTTCATGAGAATCGAACTGTGGTAATGTACTTGTATCAATCTGCTTTCCATTAATCTCGACTATGGGCCTGTCCTCTCCCACATACAATCCACTAGATTGCACCTTTTCTTCCAGAGCATACTTTTCATTTGTTTCTGCGTAAGATACTGTATTAGTGTTTAGCAATAGAACCAAAAACAATAATAGACTCATTAAATATCTGTACCTTTTCTTAATCATTTTTTACCCTTTCTATTTCTTCTTAGTATTTGATTTAATCAACTTGGCAATTACTATAATTAATAATATTTGAGAAATAAAGTTAAAAATTTGCCATACGACAGTGAAAATGCGCATTATCGGCCTCCTCTTTGTTTCTGAACACTCACCAGTTATTATATCGGATCTAAATAACCACTATAGACAGCATAAACAGCATCTTCCCTGTAACGAATACTTTCAATACTCAAATTCCCGGCATATTTAACACCGCTCTTCTCTTTCGAATAATAAAATGTTTTTGGCGGAACCGTACCGACTTTATACATGACTTCCACTCTAACTTTGAATGTATTAATGCTAAAATCAGGATATAGTTCGTTGATACATATTATCTCATCCCTTGACGCTAAATTCTGTTGCTCGATATAAATGCCAGTGTCACCAATCACCATTGGAACAGGCTGAATCACAAACAGTATGCAACTCATCAAAATAGCAAAAAAATAATCCTGCATTGTTTAATCTCCTCTCAATAAATGTGTTTCTTTTCGACAGTCGACTAACTATTCGGCCTTCCATACAATGTAGCATTTCGGAACATAATCGGCTCTTGGACTGTTATTTGTCTCATCATAGACAACCGTCGAACCGGCAAAAAAGGATATTTTGTTTCCGCTTTCTAAACTATTTAGCGAACATAAAAAACCATGTTTAGTCAAGCATATGGCATGATTAAGATTGAGCTCATAATCACATGCCTCGTCGCCTACATCGATTTTCACTTGGCTTCCTTCCTCATGGAATCCTTCTACAATTACCCCTGTCTTAAACATATATTGAGAATTATGCTCGCCGATGTATGAAAGCAGTGGCAATAAAGATACCTTGATTAGGAAATAAATTATTAAAAAAATTATTATTAGGGAAAAAAACTTAACTCTATTTTTATTCATATTACCGATAACTCAAAAAGAGATTGTACATGTTATTAGTAATCCTTGTAATACTGGAATAGGCAGTTGGATATGAGCTACCATCAGTACTAGTACTAGAACCAGCGGTAAGTATTCCTATAGCAGTATATCCTGTATCCGCGTAATATGCGAAGACCGGTCCTCCACTATTTCCAGATGATGCATCAAAATCTGCTTTCAGAATTGTCGATGTGCTTGACTTAATTCTGCCAGTTCCGACAAACATACATCTATCACTCGTCTGACCCTCACACGTCGAGGGGCTAGGGTATCCTGTGTTCAAAACATATGTATTATTATATGATGATGTTTGAGTTTTCAAACCTAGCCAACCTGTAGATGCCCCGATTTGAGCTGAAGTTTCAACTACAGCCCAATCGTCTTTTTGCGCCTTAGTAGTCAGATAATTGCTTGTTATTGTTATCTTTTTTCCTTCCGTACTGCCATACGGATAAGTGCTTCCTTTTTTCCCTGGAATTATCGTAACTTTAGTAGCTAGATTTCCGTTACTATCGGTTACTACATGTGCAGCAGTCGCAACGGCAGCATTTGCTATGACAAATCCACTTGCTTCTTTATAACTTCCGCTACTGAACTCAGCCTTAATATATACTGTGTTACAATATGGGCCAACACTAGTTACATCAACTTTAGTTCTATCATCGTTCCCAATAATGGCATTGACTCCAACATCCCCAGGCTGCTTCAAGGAAAGTTCTCCACCTACCATGTTTGCCTCCTCAATAGATAATCTGTTTTCGTCCTTTGAATAATCATGTAACTCAGAAAACAAATGAGTCTCAACTTCTCCTGTCTCTAGGTTGTATATTTGATACGAAGCATTAAACTCTTCCTTTAAATTTGCAACCTTTGCATCAAGTAAATATTCATCTCTTCCCTTTGCAAGAGCTGTCTGATAATTTGTACATAAACACAAAGACAAAATAGTAATACATATTAATGCCCTTTTACATCCGTTTTCAATGCTTCCCTTTTTTAGTTTTCTCACAGTTTTATTCTCCTTTGTTGCTCAACTAATTAACTGTAACAATTGAATTTAACCTCTTAACATAGTAAGAACTTAATGCTCCTACATTTTGTCACATGTGATACTTTAACCATATGGAAGACCACATAAAAAGTCAATTTCATAATATGAATATCGATATTTTTCGCCTATTCACAATGTTAATATCCTCCTAATTTACCCGATAGATAAAAAGGAGCCACGATCACCTTGTAAGTAATCGTGACTCTTGTCACTACAACATTAAATAGTTTTTTCAGTTTACGTCTGTCTGTCTTAGGAAATAATCATTAACAAAATAAATGTTCTCATCATTATCTAAGTCAGAAGTCGATTTTACAAACACTACTTCGACAGATGTTAACCCTTCAACGCCTTCATACCTTTTCATAAGTTTCTTCGCATATGCATTCGAGCCTGTTTCTGTGATTCCAAAAACAGGTTTCACATATAGGGTAATAGTACTTCCATAATCATTATCATGAATATCAGAAGTGGCAACTACTCTATATCGAGGAATCACCAGGTATAGTATGCAAAGTATAACTACCACTGCAAGAATCGCCGCCATGCGGCTCTGCCATCTGAACTTTATACGGTTTTTTTCATATTCTGCTGTTTCTTCAGCCAACAAAACATGCTCTAAACGAACACCTAATACAGTACACAAGTGTTCCAACTGATCAACAGAAGGAATAATCGTACCATTTTCCCATCTTGAAAGTGTTGGCTGGGAAACCGGGATTAATTGAGCTAACTCCTTTTGTGAGTAACCCCTCTCTTCCCTCAATTCTACAATTCTTTTACCTATATCCTTAATCCTCATACGTACCCCTATTTTTATTAATATTCTACCATTATCCCTCGCTTTTTCAAGCAAAACAAGCTTGACTAGGCTCGATAAAACATCGCCAAGTTAACTTGTATGGTTCACACTAAGTTCGCGAAATACCTCACTAAGTGCTCTACTCAAAACAAAAGCCCCGGCTCTTGAGCCGGGGCTAATAAATCATCTTCTCTATGCGTTCTTCTTAAGGGTTATTCCTCTCATTACAAATAAGAAGGCTACTGTCAGAACTGCTCCTACAGGGATGGAGAGCCAGGTAATTCCGGCCATGTTGAAAAGGCCTGCAAGCAGATAAGTAACGAACGAAATGGCTGCTACGGAAATAGCATAAGGTAACTGAGTCTCTACGTGGGCAATGTGATTACAGTGCGCACCTGCCGATGACATGATAGTGGTATCGGAAATAGGTGAGCAGTGATCACCGCATACAGCGCCTGCGAGACAAGCTGAGATTCCCACGAAGAAGAGTGAACTTGTTTCAGGGAAGATGGCGGATACGATGGGAATCAGGATTCCGAAGGTACCCCAGCTTGTTCCTGTTGCAAAGGCAATGAGACATGCAACCACAAATACTATTGCGGGAAGCGCCCACTGAAGAGCTGCCGCATTGGACATGACATTCTGTACAAAGGTTGCCGCGTCAAGGGCATTGGTCATGGCCTTTAAGCTTGTTGCAAGAGTGAGAATGATGATAGCAGGTACCATGGCGATGAAGCCCTGAGGGATACAAGCCATTGCATCTTCAAATGTCACGATCTTACGAAGCACAAAGTATATGATGATAAGTACAAGTGCAAGAATGCTTCCCCATGGAAGTCCCACATAAGCATCGGTTTCGGAGAAGGCTTCCTGAATAGTGCCCACACCGCCGAGGCTGTCGAAACCATTCTTTAAAAGTCCCCAGACACAGAATGCGATAAGCACTACAATGGGGATGATAAGATCCATGAGCTTACCCTTTGCAGGAGTTGCGGGACCGTTTTCTTCTAACTTTAATTCTCTCTTTGCATCAAGTAATGATGAATCAAGAACGCTTAAATCACCTGTTTTCTGTGCTTTGATCTCGTAGTCGGACATCTTGCCGTAGTCAAATCCCATAAGCACAAGTGCGATAATAAATACAAATGTGAATATTGAATAGAAGTTATAAGGGATTGCTCTTACGAAAAGCTCGATTCCCGAATAGCTTTCAGATTCAACGCAACCTGATACTGCTGCCGCCCATGAAGAAACGGGAGCGATCATGCAGACAGGCGCTGCTGTAGCATCAATTAAGTATGCAAGCTTAACTCTTGAGATCTTTTTGGAATCCGTAACGGGTGCCATAACAGAACCAACCGTCAAGCAGTTAAAATAGTCGTCAATGAAAATAAGTACGCCGAGAGCGAATGTAGCAAGCATTGCTCCGGTTTTTGTCTTAATATTCTTTTCAGCCCATTCACCGAAGGCTCTTGATGCGCCGGATTTATTAACAAGAGCTACAACAATTCCCAGGAATACCAGGAAAAGAAAGATTCCCGCATTGTCGGAAACGGCTGTTGTAAGTGCGTCAACAGTGATAGCATCTACAGTTGCAAGGAAATTGCAGCTTGTTGACATTAGTGCTCCAAGTACTACACCTACAAAAAGTGATGAATATGCTTCTTTTGTGATAAGCGCAAGCATGATTGCAACAATGGGTGGAACAAGGGCCCAGGCAGTTCCCGCGAAGGTTCCGCCGTTAGCATTAACTATACATATTAACGCTACCATGACTACAAATACGCATGCAGCAATAAGTGTCGAATTCTTTTTCATAATCTACCCCAATCTTATTTTTCTTTTAAAAGGTCTCTGATTTCAGTAAGAAGATCCTCTGTTGTAGGTTTAACTTCTTCAGCAGGCTTCTCTTCCTCTTCCTTCTTGCGTCTGGCAGCCACTTTTTCATTCATCTTGGCAATGGCACGGGTAATTAAGAAAATGCAGAATGCTATGATCAGGAAATCAATAACGTTCTGAATGAAACTTCCGTAGAAAAGAGCGGTTTCTTCTTTAACAACTTCTCCTGCTTCGATAACCGCAGGGCTCATAACAAGTTTCTTGTCGCTGAAGTTGATGCCGCCTGTTGCAAGTCCGAGCAAAGGCATGAGAAGATCGTTTACCAGTGATGTAACAATCTTACCGAAAGCACCACCGATGATAACACCGACAGCCATATCCATTACGTTACCTTTGGAAATAAAATCTTTAAAATCTTTCCACATATTATCTCTCCTTCTTTCTGTTGCTTTAAAGTAATATCAAGCTACTGTATTAAGTATACTATGATTTCACTGTATGTAAACCTTGTTTTGCTCATGTTTAAAGTCTATAATCAAAGCATGAAAATAGAACTCTTGGTGTCCGCACTTAATAAAGAACCTGCGGAACTTTTATCAAAAATGAATATAGATGCCGACGCTTTGTTAATCAATCAATGCGACCGTGAAGGTTCTTTTTCTTTTAACAAAGATGAGCATGTGTACAGGATTATTGAGTCAAAAGAAAGAGGCGTGGGAAAGAGCAGAAACCTTGCCATAGAAAATGCCAAGGGCGATATAGTATTATTCTCCGATGACGATATTGTCTATTCCGATAAGCTTTCGGAGATCATAGCACATGAGTTTACGGAGCATCCCGAAGCTGACGGCATATTCTTTAACGTAAAGGTTTGTGAAGAAAGAAAGACTTATGAGAACACTGAGTTTGGAAAAGTCAATTACAGATGCGTGGGAAGATACCCCGCATACAGCTTTGCAATCCGCCTTGAAAAGCTCCTTGAATCCGGTATAACCTTTTCCGAACACTTCGGTGGAGGCGCGGAATACTCCTGTGGTGAAGACAGTTTGTTCTTCATGGATTTATGTAAGAATCATGTAAATTTATACAAGTCAGATACTTTTATTGGTGAAGAAATTCCGAGACCTTCCACCTGGTTTAAAGGTTACAATGAAAAATACTTTTTCGACCGTGGTGTTCTGTATCACGTACTGTATGGCGCCATGGCACTGCCCTTGGGTATCAGGTATATATTTAAAAACCGCAACAAAATGTGCGATACCGTTAAACCCTTAAAAGCTCTCATGCTTTTAAAGAAAGGCATTAAGGAGGGAAAAGACAAGAATCTCAGATAAAACAAAAACCTTCCGACTTTACATCGGAAGGTTTTATTTTTAAATCTTATTCGGATACGCTTATACGTACCAAAGCTCTGTGAAGCTTTGCTTCGGCAATTCTTAATTCTTTGTCAGTAATATTATCGCGCTTTAATTCATCCTCAGCTCTCTGTTTAGCAGCCTTGGCACGCTCTACGTCGATTTCATCTCTCCACTCCCAGGTGGTAGCAAGGAGATGGCATTCGCCGTCAATTACCGTAAGCATTCCGCCGATGCAGGCAGCCCTTTTCTTTTCACCTTCAGGTGTTTTGATGTAGGCTTCGCCCATGCCGAGAGCGGTGCAGTAATTGGCATGACCTGCAAGGATTGCGAGGTCGCCTGTTATGCTTCTTACCTTTACTCGCTCAACTTCACCTTCATAAAGAAGTCCGTCAGGCGTTCCGATGGATAACGGAAATGTCCTCATAGACAGCCTCCTTTACATGTTCTTTGCTTTTTCAAATACGTCGTCAATGGTACCTGCCATTAAGAAGCAGCTTTCAGGAATCTGATCACATTCGCCGTCTAAGATCATCTTGAATCCGCGGAGTGTTTCTTTTAAAGGAACATACTTACCGGGGATACCTGTGAACTGTTCTGCAACCGAGAAGCTCTGTGACAGGAAACGCTGTACCTTTCTTGCACGGTTAACGGTGAGCTTATCTTCTTCAGAAAGTTCATCCATACCCATGATGGCGATGATATCCTGTAATTCTTTGTATCTCTGTAATACCTTCTGAACCGCACGTGCGATCTCATAGTGGTCCTTACCTACTACTTCGGGTGTAAGTACACGGCTTGTTGAATCAAGAGGATCAACCGCAGGATAAATACCCATGGATGCGATATCACGGGAAAGAACGGTGGTAGCATCAAGGTGGGTAAATGTTGTTGCGGGAGCAGGGTCTGTTAAGTCATCCGCAGGTACGTATACGGCCTGGATGGATGTGATGGAACCCTTTCTTGTTGATGTGATACGCTCCTGAAGAGTACCCATATCCGTTGCAAGAGTGGGCTGGTAACCAACCGCTGAAGGCATACGTCCGAGAAGTGTTGATACTTCGGAACCTGCCTGTGTGAAACGGAAAATGTTATCTACGAAAAGAAGCACGTCCTGATTCTTAACATCACGGAAATATTCAGCCATGGTAAGTCCGGAAAGAGCAACTCTCATACGTGCTCCGGGGGGCTCGTTCATCTGACCGTACACAAGGGCGGTCTTGTCGATAACTCCCGATTCCTTCATTTCGTTGTACATATCATTACCTTCACGGGTACGTTCGCCAACGCCTGTGAATACTGAATATCCGCCATGCTCTGTTGCTACGTTGTGGATAAGTTCCTGGATAAGAACGGTCTTACCTACACCTGCGCCTCCGAAAAGACCTACCTTACCACCCTTAGCATAAGGGCAGATAAGGTCAACGACCTTAATACCTGTTTCAAGGATTTCGGTGGATGATGCCTGCTCTTCATAGGAAGGAGCGGGACGGTGAATGGACCATTTTTCTTTAGCATCGGGAGCCGGAAGATTGTCAACCGGGTCACCGAGAAGGTTAAATACACGACCTAAGCATTCTTCACCAACAGGAACCTGAATGGGAGCGCCTGTATCTACAGCTTTAACGCCTCGAACGAGACCATCTGTTGAGTTCATGGCAATACAGCGAACTGTGTTGTCCCCAACCTGCTGAGCTACTTCTGCCGTGAGTTTTACGCCTTTATTGTCAATTTCAATGGCGTTAAGAAGTGCGGGTAATTCGTCGTGGTTGAATCTGATGTCGAGAACCGGTCCGGTTACCTGTACGACTTCGCCAATGTGTTTTAAGCTCATGTTCGAATCTCCTTATTTTTATAGTAAGAGGGTTATAATCCCTCAGCACCTCCGACAATTTCAGTGATTTCCTGCGTGATGCTTGCCTGACGGGCACGGTTGTAATGAAGGTTCAACTGCTCGATCATTTCTTCCGCATTGCTGGTTGCAGATTCCATGGCTGTTCTTCTTGCTGCCTGCTCACTTGCCAAGCTGTCGCAAACACCGCCATAGATTACTCCCGCCAAGTATTCGGGCACGATTGCATTAAATACGTCGGTACTGTCAGGTTCATAGATGATCAGATCTCTGATTACCTCTTTGGCATCTTCATTCTTCAAATCCACAATGGGAAGAAGAGATACTGCGTGGGGCTGCTGTGAAAGCATGGATACGAATTCCGTATATACAAGCTTTATCTTTCCGCAGGTGCCTTCTTTATATTCTCTGCAAAGAAGGTTTGCGATCTCGAAGCAGTCGGCCACATGTACCGATGCAGTTTCGCCGAATGATTCCGTGATTATTTCAGCTTTTCTTCGCTTAAAATATTCAACTGCCTTTTTACCGATGGGGAGGACACATATTTCTTTTCCCTTGGCATCTGCTTCCATCGCCTTGAAAAGATTTGAATTGTATCCGCCTGCAAGACCTCTGTCACCGCCGATCACTATGTAACACACCTTTTCCACTCCGTTATCCTTGGTGAATACGGATGAAAAATCGTTGTTACTGTTGGCTATTGAGGAAAGAGTCTTGTACATCTCCCTGAAGTAAGGGCGACAGTTGTCGGAACGCTCTTTGGCTCTACGCAGTTTGGAGGATGCTACAAGTTCCATTGCCTTGGTAATCTGCATTGTGCTTTGAACACTCTTAATACGCAGCTTTACCGCTTTCATGTTTGCAGCCATTTACTTCCTCCTTATTATTTTCTCATACTGAGAAACTTCTCTGTGTATGTATCAAGTGCTTTCTTTAAAAGTTCTTCCGTTTCTTCTTCCAGCTTGCCTGACTTAACAACTGCTTCCATATACTTGGAGCCGTCTAAGTCTCCGTCAAGGAAGTCATATAAGCCTTCTTCGTAGGCACGAATATCGCTTACTTCAACCCTTGAAAGAATATTCTTTGTAACCGCATAGATAATGGCAATCTGTTTTTCAACGGGAACAGGAGAATTCTGATTCTGCTTTAATACTTCTACGATTCGGGCACCCTGATCGAGACGTGCCTTTGTATCCGCATCAAGGTCTGAACCGAATTGTGCGAAGGACTGGAGCTCTCTGTACTGTGAATAAATAAGCTTCAGAGTTCCGGCTACCTTCTTCATGGCCTTGATCTGTGCATTACCACCTACACGGGATACGGAGATACCGGGGTTAACAGCAGGCATAACACCTGAGTGGAAAAGTTCTGTCTCCAGGAATATCTGTCCGTCTGTAATGGAAATTACATTGGTAGGTATGTAAGCGGAAACGTCGCCTGCCTGAGTCTCGATGATGGGAAGGGCTGTAAGGGAACCGCCGCCATGGGCTTCATCCAGCTTAGCTGCTCTTTCCAATAATCTTGAATGCAGATAGAATACGTCACCGGGATAAGCTTCACGTCCGGGTGGACGACGAATCAATAAGGAGAGTGCACGGTAAGCAACCGCATGCTTACTTAAGTCATCATAGATAACAAGTACGTGCTTTCCTTTGTTCATAAAGTATTCGCCCATAGCACATCCTGAGTAAGGTGCGATGTACTGAAGAGGGCTTGCTTCGGAAGCTGTTGCGGCTACTACGATGGTATATTCCATAGCGCCGTTCTTCTGTAAGTTTTCCACGATGTTGGTAACGGTGGATCTCTTCTGACCGATGGCAACGTAGATACAGATAACGTCCTTACCCTTCTGGTTAATGATGGTATCTGTCGCGATGGTTGTCTTACCGGTCTGACGGTCACCGATTATAAGTTCTCTCTGACCTCTTCCGATAGGGATCATAGAGTCAATAGCTTTAATACCGGTCTGTAAGGGTTCAAATACTGACTGTCTCTCACAGATACCGGGAGCAGGGCTTTCAATTGCCCTGAATTCTTCCGTAACGATAGGGCCTGCGCCGTCAATTGCCTGACCAAGTGCATTTACTACACGTCCGATCATGGCATCACCTACGGGCACGGATACAACCTTACCGGTTCTTTTAACGGTCTGTCCTTCACCTATATTTTCGTCGGAACCAAATAATACGATTGATACGCTGTTCTCTTCCAGGTTCTGCGCCATACCGAAACTGCCGTCTTCGAACTCAAGAAGTTCGCCGGCCATACAGTTTACAAGTCCGCTGGCACGTGCAATACCGTCACCTACATTAAGAATAGTGCCGGTTTCGTCCTGCTTTATGGTATTTTCATAGTATTTGATCTGGCTACGGATGACCTTGGATATTTCTTCAGGTTTTAATTGCATATTTCCATTCCATCCTTATATTATTATTTCATCAAGCTTCTTGGAAATGTCTGACAGTCTGCCGCTTACGGTACCGTCAAGCTGTTTTCCTTCCAGCTCGATCTTTAATCCTGCAAGCACCTTGGGATCCACCGAAGTCTTCATGGAAACTGTCTTTCCACTGATCGCTTCAAGTTTCTTTTTAAGAGCCTGCAATTGGTTGTCATCTAACGGAACAGCGCTTGTAACTGTCGCTTCCGCAATGTTATGGTCAATGTTAAATCTTTTCTCAAACTCTTCCGTACAGGAACCGAATTCTCCCAAAAGATTTCTTTCGCACAACAGTTTTATAAAGCTTACAAGGTACTTCTCAGCATCCTTACCGAATGCATCGTCTATAAGCTTAAGTCGCTCTTCCTTCTTTATGGAAGGTTCCGAAAGGAGTCTTAAATATTCGGGATTTTCCCAGAACACATCTCTTACTACCTTCATCTCTTCCAAGATTACATCCGAAAGCTTTTCCTCGGCAGCTAAATCATACAGGCTGCCGCCGTAAACTCTGGCATGTTCTGTCATGATTCACCACCTACATTTTCTATGAACTCATCAATAAGTTTCCTGTGATCATCTTCGCTGATTTCTCGCTCGATTACCTTACCGGCAATCTCCATTGCGATGCCACCGATTTCATCCTTGATCTCATTAACCGCTTTGCGTCTTTCCTGAGCGATGTCACTCTCGGCCTTGTTCTTCAAAGCCTGTGCCTGAGAGTTAGCTTCTCTTATGATCTCGTCGGACTTCTTTTCAGCAGTCTTCTGAGCTGTAGAAAGAATCTCTCCTGCCTTTTCTTTTGCATCAGCCATGTTCTGCTCGTATTCAGCCTTCATGGCAAGTGCTTCTTCCTTGGCAGCTTCTGCATCTTTTATCTGTGCATCTGCGAGTTCCTTTCTTTTTGCAAGCATTTCTCTTATAGGCTTAAAAAGAAAGCGCTTAATTAAATACATCTGGATAAAAAGGTTGCAAATCTGTGCTATGAATGTCCAGGGAACCAGTGTTACCAATTCCTGAGTATTCAATATCACAACCTCCTATTAAAGTATTAGCCGAGCATTCTCATGAATGAGCCGGGTGCTACAAAGATTAAGAGAAGGCCTGTTACGAAACCGTAAATACCGGTTGTTTCTGCAACGGCACAACCAAGTAACATTGTTGATGTTACATCACCTTTACATTCGGGCTGACGTCCGATAGCTTCAAGAGCCTTGGCAACGGCGTTACCTTCACCGATACCGGGGCCGACACCTGCTATAAGAGCAAGTCCTGCTCCGATTGCACATCCTGCAAGAGCAATACCTTTTGCGAGTACCTGATAATCCATAATTAATTTCCTCCTAAGATTTACGTAAAAATTTGATTTCTAATTATCCTTCTGCCGCATTGGCAATGTACATTGTCGTCAACATACAGAAAATATATGCCTGCATCACACCTGAGAACCAGTCAAAATAAACTGAAAGTATGGCAGGTATACCTACGTCCAGGATCGGTACATTGGAAAGAACCGCACCGACTGCACCAGGTATCAGTCCGAGAAGCTTTGAGCTTGCGAGAGCTAAAGCCGCATACAGAAGACCGTTGATTACCACACCGGAAAGAATATTACCGAAGTGACGGCAGGCCATACTGATGGGGGTCGCGAGTTCCGATAAGATATTGAAGGGAGTTAAAACCGGAATGGGTTGTGTAAATCCCTTTAAGTATCCGAAGAATCCGCCGGCCTTGATCTTTTGCTGAGTGATAATTATAAATACCACTACTGCCCAGGCAGCTTCCGTATTCAGATCCGCCGTAGGGCTCCTCAAGCCAATCAGACTTATAAGGTTTGAAACGACACTTGTAGCAAACAATGCTGCAACGAAAGGAATGAAGCCTCTAAACTTCTCTCCCATATTGCCTATTACGAATTTGTCGGCGGTTTCAACCAACATCTCCGCGAATGCCTGACGCTTTGTGATATTCTCAACCTTCAAATTGTGAGTTAAGAAAATACAAAGTCCTGTGATGATGGCCATTACGATCCAACTTACCACCAGGGTTTCCGTGATCTGAATGGGCCCGAGCACAGGGATGTCAAAAGGCAAGGTGTAATAGACTTTGGGTCCTACTACGTTAACATCCATTTTGCTTACGCTTCACCTCCTGTTCTATTTTTTAGAATATCTATAATTGCTTATAATTCCCTTTATTTTGATTCCAAGGCTTGGAAAGAATAAGGGCAATATTCCCGCTACCCAGTTGAAAACCGGCACAGAAATCGCAACTATTACCCATACTAACTGTAAAAGAAGGCGTCTTCTGTAACTGTTTTTCATAATAGCTTTGGCGTTATCCTCTTCCTCGGTGGAGGCCACTTTTTGCACAGCAAGGCCCATTAAGAAAAAGTTTAACACTGCTATGATACCACCCGCCAGTGCACCGATAATTACCTTGTAATCAAAGGGCACATAGTCAGGTTCAAGCTTAGACAACACAAAAAATGCGGCGATCATGATCAAAACACCGACACATGTGTAAACAGCAATATTTAATGTTTCTTTTTTAACTGCGGATTGAACTTTGGACATGTCTTTCTCCCGTTACGAATGCTTATTGAAAGAGACAGGTTTTTTCTTGTCTTTCTTGTCTTGTTTTTGAACTTCTGCCAAATAGAATTTATAGGCGGTCATGAAGGAACCTCCAAGACCGAAGAAAAATCCGGGAATGTAGATCCACCCACCCAGAGAAAACTTACCTGTCAGGTACCAGCACAAAAAAATACAAAGAAGCAACGGCATAATAAAAGAGAGCCCCAGCTGTGTAAGAAGCACCATCTGGTTGGCAATCTGTCTCATATACTTGGCTTTGCTGTCTTCTTTGCGATTTTCGTCCATTATACTCCCATCAAATTTCCTCAACTTATTCTAACAATTTAAATCGTTAAACACAATGGAAAAAAGAAAAAACCCAAATATTTTTGGGTTTCTTCGCAAGATTATATAAGCATATCCACCATATCCGAAAGTAACTTGTCGGTGTTCAGCATAAGAAGGGCTTCATCCTTATTTACTTCGTTGGCAATGGGGTATCTGTATGTAAATACCGGAACCCCCTTGGTATATAGCGTAAGCTTCTTCGCATGTTTCTTTATAAGAGCATCGATATTTTCGACTTTTATTGCGGCATCCGGTAAGAAAGTGAATGTCACTTCCCCGTTTCGACCCTTGACTTCCGAAATAAAGAGCTTGTGAGCTTTTATGCGCATCTTTGATACTTTAAGAAGGTTCTCAACGGATTTTGGAATCGCACCGAACCTGTCTATAAGCTCAGAATACATGTCGGAAACCTCTTCTTCCGTCTGAAGAGCCGCGATCCTTTTATAAGTATCAAGCTTCTGTATTTCATTAAGTATATATTCTGCCGGAATAAAGGCATCGATATTTAAATCCATGGTGGTTAAGAAGTCTTCGGTTTCACTTAAGCCCTTCTTTTTCATAACCGCCTGGTTAAGCATCTTGCAGTAGAGATCGTAGCCGACTGCTGCCATGTGTCCGTGCTGACTCATGCCAAGGATGTTTCCTGCGCCACGTATCTCAAGATCGCGCATGGCGATCTTGTAGCCGGAACCTAAGTCCGTAAATTCACGGATAGTTTCAAGACGCTTCTCTTCTACTTCTTTCAACACCTTATCACGCTTATACATTAAGAATGCATAGGCGGTTCTGTTGGACCTGCCAACACGGCCTCTTAACTGATAGAGCTGGGAAAGACCTAACCTATCAGAATCGTGGATTATGATGGTGTTTACATTGGGAATATCGATACCTGTTTCAATAATGGTAGTTGATACAAGCACATCGATGTCACCCTTTATGAAATCATACATCACGCGCTCGATCTCCGATTCCTTCATCTGTCCGTGGGCAAAAGCAACTGTTGCTTCAGGAACCAGCGCCTGTATCTTTGCTGCAGTGTCCGCAATGTTGGTGACACGGTTAAATACATAGTAAACCTGTCCGTTTCGTGATAATTCCCTGACAATTGCTTCTCGCACCATTTCCTCATCATATTCCATGACATAGGTCTGGATGGGAAGCCTGTCGTTGGGCGCTTCTTCAAGAAGGCTCATGTCGCGGATACCTACAAGGGACATGTGAAGCGTACGGGGGATGGGGGTCGCAGTAAGCGTAAGCACATCCACGTCATCCTTTAGCTGCTTTATCTTTTCTTTGTGAGTTACGCCGAAACGCTGCTCTTCATCTATGATAAGAAGTCCTAAATCCTTAAATTTAAGGTCCTTGGACAGCACTCTGTGAGTACCGATCACTATATCTACGATACCGCTCTTTAAATCCTCGAGGGTTTTCTTTTGCTTGCTTGCAGGCACAAAGCGGCTCATTAGATCAACACGTACGGGGAAATCCTTCATACGTTCCGTGAATGTATTGTAGTGCTGCTCCGCGAGGATGGTGGTGGGTACCAAAAATACAACCTGCTTACCGTCCTGGATTGCCTTGAAGGCTGCTCTTATGGCAACTTCCGTCTTTCCGAAGCCAACATCACCGCATATGAGACGGTCCATGATCTTAGTGCTTTCCATGTCTTCTTTGGTAGCTTCGATGGCATCTAACTGGTCTTTGGTCTCTTCGTAGGGGAAGAGCTCTTCAAATTCTCGCTGCCATACCGTATCGGGGCCAAATTTATAACCCTGCTTGTCCCGACGCTTTGCATATAATTCCACCAGTTCTTCCGCCACAACGTTAACGGCCGTTTTAACCTTGCCTGTAGTGTTGGTCCAGTCCTTGGTGCCAAGCTTATTTATCTTCGGTTTCTTCGCATCGGCGGATGCGTATTTCATAATGACATCAAGGGATGTGGCGGGTACATAAAGCACGCCCCCGTCCTTATATTCAATACGCATATAGTCGCGGGCCACTTTGTCCACTTCCACTTTCTCGATGCCTTTGTAGATACCGATACCGAAGCTTTCATGAACCACGTAGTCACCTACGTGAAGATCGTTAAAGTCGGTAATTCCTTTGCCGTCCTGCTTAAAGCGACTCTTCTTCTTTTTCTTTACGCTTCCGAAAATATCGCTTTCCGCGATGACCGCAAATGGCACATCCGGATATTCAAAGCCTTTCATGACACGACCGTACATGGTCATGATCTCGCCGGCTATGAGTTCATGATTCCTGTCTTCCGAATAAAAAGCAGGGATCCCTTCACCTGCAATGTCATCCGCAAGTCGCTTTGCTCTGGTATGACTTCCGGACAGGATCAAAACCTTAAAGCCACGCTTTTTATAATTCTTAAGTTCTCTTATCAGATCTGCAAAAGAATTATTATATGAAGGAATGCTTCTGGTATTTACAGTTCCCTGATAGTCAGCCTTGAAGTAATTCAACTTAGGCTGCATGGTGGATAATATTAATACTTTTCCCTTGCCGATTTTTGAAAGTACCTCTTCTTTTGAAAGAAGAATGTCCGTCTGCTTAGGGAGTAAATAACCCTTTTCAAGACGCTGCTTCATGCTTTCTCTGAATTCTTTTTCAACAGCGTCGGCATGCTCCATGATACGGGTGGGCTCATCCAGGATGAACATGCCCTTATCAAAATAATCCGCCATGGAAAGGATTTCGGATTCTTTATAAAAATAACGGATATAGCTATCCTTATTAAAGGTCCAGGGAATATAATTTATGATCTCTTCCGTTTCGTGAGTAATGGTTTCAAGCCTGTGGGCAGCTTCGGGATTCACTGCGTCACGGAACTTTTTAACCATTGCATCGGAATCTTTTAAAATATCCACGAGGCCTTCCTGCATGGCTTCTTCCGTAAGGGGAATTTCCGTTGCGGGATAGACAGTGATGCTTTCGAGATTTTCGATGGATCTCTGCGATTCTATATCGAAACTTCTGATGGAGCTTATTTCATCTCCCCAAAGCTCGATTCTGTAAGGGTTATCTTCCGTAAAATCGAATACGTCAATAATACATCCGCGGCGTGAAAACTGGCCGGGACGCTCTACCTGATATATGCGCTCGTATCCTAAGGATAAAAGCTTTTCCGATAATATGTCTTCCGTCACGGTTCCGTTTACGGAAAGCTTTATTATGCTCTTTTTGAAGGTATCAAGGCTCACCTGCAGGTTCATGAGACCGCTGAAGGTGGTGATAAGCGTGGTGGGAAGTCCCATTAGTAAGCGCTTTATGGCAGCGATACGCTCTAAAGCGATCTTATTTCCGTGAACATCAGCCTGATAAAAGATCAGATCCTTCTCCGGGAACATGCGGACATTCTTATCATACATGCGATAATCTTCATAGATTTCTTTTACCCGTATGTCAGAATATGTGACGATGATCTTATCCTTCACTGATTCGGAAAGAGCTGCTGCCATGTTCCATTTTTCCGAATCCACGCAACCCGAAATAAGAGCCACAGAGCGCTCCTTACTTAGTGCGCGTTGTGCCTCTTTGACGGTATTTAATTCTTTTATGGGATTAGTTAATACACTCATTTTTCTTTTCTGTTAAATCGATTCATGGCTTCATCAACTTCGCCGTTAAGCAAAAGAAGAACTGCTTCTTTTGCCTTGTCTATCGCTTCTTTTAAGGGTTCTTCATCTTCTTTTTTGAAGTGACCGAGGACCCAGTCGGCAAGATCCATGCGAGGAGGCTTTTCGCCCACGCCTACTCTTACTCTTTGGAAGTTCTCCGTATCAAGATTCGCAATTATGCTCTTCATGCCGTTGTGACCGCCGGCGCTTCCCTTCTTACGGACTCTGATGCCGCCTACGGAAAGGCAAATGTCATCATAGATAACTATAAGCTCCGAATCCGGGTCTGCCTTATAGTAATCACACAGAGGACGCAGGCACTCGCCGCTTAAATTCATAAAGGTCTGGGGCTTAACAAGCACTACCTTATGACCGTCGATCACGCCCTTTCCGTAAAGACCCTTATGTTTCTTTTCCGTCAGGGAAATATTGTACTGATCCGCCAAAGCGTCAATTGTCATGAAGCCTGCATTATGTCTTGTGTTTTCATATTCTTTTCCGGGGTTTCCAAGGCCCGCAATTATAACCATTTTTATCCTTTCGTACAAAGAGCCCTGTTGAATCATCAACAGAGCTCCTTCTTTTACTTTAATTAACCTTCTTTTAACACCTTATCATAGGCTGCAAGTATTTTATCCTGAAGCATTGTTCTTGTGTCAGGTGTAATGGGATGTGCTATATCCCTGAATTCACCGTCTGCAGATTTCTTGCTTGGCATCGTGATGAAAAGTCCTTTTTCGCCTTCGATGACTTTAATGTCATGTACTACGAATACGTCATCAATGGTGATGGACACAACGGCTTTCATCTTTCCTTCTTTGTCGATTTTTCTTACGCGAATGTCTGTAATGTTCATTAGCTTATCCCCCTTGGAATTAAAAGTGACTGTTTTTAGTATTGGGTTAACTTTTCGTAAGTTAAGATACTACATCACAATTAATCAATAATTATTACATCATATAACGTTCGTTTTCTTCGACAACGACCTTGATCTCGCCTTCACCCTTGTGATATGAATTGGCCCTGATGGTGTCGTGGCTCTCCACTATACAATTTTCAATGTGTGTGTTGTCACCGATGTAAACGTCATTTAATATGATCGAATTCTTTATGTAGCAGTTGTTTCCGATATATGTTTCTTTAAATATAACGGAGTCTTCAACTATGCCGTTTACAATGGTTCCGCTGGAAATAAGGCTGTTTCTTACCTGAGCTCCAACATTATATTTTGCGGGCGGCAAGTCGTCAACCTTTGAGTAAATTTCAGGATATTCCTTAAAGAAATACTGTCTTATTTCGGGTTTTAAGAAATCCATGTTGGTGTTGAAATAGTCCTCAAGTGTTGCAATATTTCTCCAGTATTCTTTTATCTTATATCCGTAGATCCTCTTTATATCCTTGAATCTTATCAGAATATCTCTTACAAAATCGTAGCGGTCTTCTTCCGCACACTTTTCAAGCATTTCGATAAGCGTTCTTCTTCTCACTACATATATACCGCAGGAGATGGTTGATGACTTCGCTACCACGGGCTTCTCTTCGAATTCCTCAATCCTGTATTCTTCATTCATCTTGAGAGTACCGAATCTGTCGATCTCACCCAGGTCGTCGGCGTCTCTGCACACAACGGTGATATCTGCCTTTTTATCGATATGATATTCGAGAACCTTGTTGTAATCCATCTTGTAGATGCAATCGCCGGATGCAATGACTACGTAGGGTTCATGTGAATTTCTTAAAAAGTCAAGGTTCTGGTAAAGTGCATCCGCAGTGCCTCTGTACCAGTAATTGTTATCTTCCGTAACGGAGGGCGTGAACACGTAAAGACCACCCTGTTTACGTCCGAAGTCCCACCACTTTGATGAGCTTAAATGCTCGTGGAGGCTTCGCGCATTGTACTGTGTGATAACGCCCACCTTTTGAATATGGGAATTTGACATGTTACTTAATGCAAAGTCTATGGATCTGTAGTTACCTGCTACGGGCATGGCTGACACTGCACGCTTCGAAACCAATGCCTTCATGCGATGGCTGCTGCCACCTGCTAATACGATTCCGATTGCCTTCATGCTTCGTCACCTGCCTTTACTATGAATTTTCCACTGGGAAGCTCGCTGTCCTTATAGTCGCTTTCCGTGGTCTCACCCATAACTACCGTGTTTTTGCCGATTCGAATATTGTCGGGTATTACCGTTTTTTCACCGATGGTCACAAGACCTGCGTTGTAGATACGTGGATCCAGTTCATTTTCTTTTTCCTCACCGTATCCTAGGAAGCATCCGTTTCCTATAACTGCATTTTCTGCGATGATGGCTTTGTTACATTCGGTTCCTTCGCCCACCACTACTCCGTTCATGATGATGGAGTCTCTGATAACGGCATCCTTTCCGATGATGACATTACGGCCGATGACGGAATTGTAAATCTTTCCGTATATTTCCGAACCCTCACCTATGATGCTTCTCTCTGCAACAGCATCTTTTGAGAAATACTGAGGAGGGAGCGCTTCACTTTTAGTGTAAATCTTCCAATATTCTTCATATAAATTAAATTCGGGGACAATATCAATCAACTCCATATTGGCCTGCCAGTAAGACTCAAGAGTTCCTACATCTTTCCAATATCCGTTGAATTCAAAGGCATAAAGAGGCGCGCCTTTTTCGTGACAATAAGGGATAACATGTTTACCGAAGTCAAGCGCCGGCTGGTCAGCCATGGCGATCAGGGCTTCTTTTAATGTTTTCCAGTTAAATATATATATACCCATTGATGCGAGATTGCTTCTCGGATGCTCGGGCTTTTCTTCAAATTCGGTTATGCGGCCGTTCTCGTCGGTTATCATGATGCCGAAGCGCTTCGCTTCTTCCATGGGAACGGGCATAACGGCAATGGATACCTCTGCGTTGTGAGCTTTGTGATAATCGAGCATCACTTCGTAGTCCATCTTGTAGATATGGTCACCGGACAGGATCAGCACATAGTCCGGATTGTAGGTCTCCATGTAGTCGATGTTCTGGTAAATGGCATTGGCTGTACCTGTATACCATTCACTGTTTTTACTTTTTTCATAGGGAGGCAGCACCGTAACGCCACCGATATTTCTGTCGAGATCCCACGGAATACCGATTCCGATATGGGTATTAAGGCGCAGGGGCTGGTACTGGGTCAGGACCCCCACGGTGTCCACTCCTGAATTGATACAATTTGATAAAGGGAAATCTATTATTCGATACTTTCCGCCAAAAGAAACTGCGGGTTTCGCCATCTTTGCCGTTAACACCCCGAGGCGGCTTCCCTGGCCTCCGGCAAGCAGCATGGCGATCATTTCTTTTTTGATCATCTGCATCCTCCTAGTGTAGTCTTTTGCTTTACATAACCCTATTTTCAGTTTACCCCAACAATTCTTCTTTCGCAACGAGGATTTGCGTTTTATTATAGGAATGTTATAATGATTTCGTTATTTTTTCGGTATAAAGAAGGTAAACATATGGAAATAAATTTTAACGAGCCTAAACATGTGTATTTTATAGGCATCGGCGGCATCAGCATGAGTGGTCTAGCAAGCATTCTTTTAAAAGAAGGTTTCACTGTTTCAGGCTCTGACGCCAAAGAATCCGACTTGACAAAGAAGCTTGAAGCGGAAGGCGCCAAGGTTTATTACGGTCAGGAAATATCTCACTTAACAGGGGATGAAGATCTGGTAGTCTACACAGCTGCCATCAAGGAAGACAATCCCGAATTCATTAAGATGCGTGAGCTTAACCTCCCCTCACTTACAAGAGCGGATTTTCTGGGACTTCTCATGAAGAACTATAAGACCCCCATCGCAGTAAGCGGAACCCACGGTAAGACCACCACATCCACCATGATTTCCGAGATTTTCTTAAAAGGCAATTACGACCCCACCATTACCGTAGGCGGTGTTCTTAATTCCATCGGACAGAATATCAAGGTTGGCGGCCCCGACTATTTTATATTTGAAGCCTGCGAATACACCAACAGTTTCTTAAGCTTCTTCCCTAAGATAAGCGTCATATTAAATATAGAAGAAGATCACCTTGATTTCTTTAAAGATATCAATGATATAAGAGCTTCTTTTAAGAGATTTGCCGAACTGCTTCCGGAAGACGGGCTCCTTGTTATTAACGGAGAGATCCCCAATCTTTCAGAAATAGTTAAGGACATTAGGTGCCCTTACCTTACCTACGGATTTGATGAATCCAATGCGATCTACGCAGATAACATTTCTTTTGACGAACTTGCTCACGGAAGTTTCACCTGTCACCTTGACTTAGACGGTGAAAAAGAAAGCTTTGATGTAACTCTCGGCGTTACGGGACGACATAATATTTCAAATGCTCTTTCAGCGATCCTGGTTGCAAGATTCCTGGGCGTACCGGTTCCCGCCATCACAGATGCGTTAAAAGAATGCACCGGTTCAAAGAGACGTTTTGAAAAGAAGGGCGTTGTTAACGGAATCACCATAATCGATGACTACGCGCACCACCCTACGGAGATCAAGGCATCCTTAAATGCCGCAAAGAACTATCCTCACAATAAGCTCTACGTAGTGTTCCAGCCCCATACTTACACCCGTACCAAAGCATTTTTACCTGAATTTGCAGAGGCTCTTTCCCTTGCTGACAAGGTTATCTTAACCGACGTTTATGCAGCCCGTGAAAAGGATGTATATGGTTGTAATACTTCCAATTTATACGAGCTTATGAAAGAGAAAAACTGTGACGTGTGTTATATAAAAGATTTTAAAGAAATCGAAAAATATGTTTTATCAAATTGCACAACGGGGGACCTGTTGATAACTATGGGTGCCGGAGATGTTGTAAATATCGCGGATAATCTTGTCCGCCGTTAAGTTATCCACTTTATCCACATTTTTTGATGGGTTAACCCCATCAAAAGATGTGGATTATTTTTTCTTTGGAATTGCACAGTTTGGCTTTTGTTTTGGTGTAATTATCCACATTGTCCACATTTTCCACAATTTTATCCCCCGTTTTTTTATCCCCGACTTTTTGGCGATTTTCCTATTTCTTTTTCCGATTTGCTTTGTTAAATTGGACTTGTTCGAGAAATGTAACAGGGGTGATTTTTAAATGTATCCATTGACAATTTACAGGGAAGATATTCCTACTTCCACGGTTATATCCAATATCTTCATAGATGAATATATGACCGAGGCCAACGACGCGGAGATTAAGGTTTATCTTTATCTCATGCGCATGGTAAGCGCCAATCTTCCCACCAGCGTCTCCGATATGGCGGACCGCTTCAACCACACAGAGAAGGATATATTACGGGCGCTTAAATATTGGGAGAAGAAGAATCTCTTCTCTTTAGAATACAACGAGTCAAAGGTGTTAACCGGTATCCACTTTAAGAAGGGCGAGGTTCCTCATATGGAGGAAAAAGAAACAAAGACCATGGGACAGATCGTTCCCATGAAGCTTTCTTCCGAAACAGAAGAGGTTAAACCCATGGAATTTGACGAGAAGATTACTTATTCAAGAGACCAGATCAAAGAATTCAAGAACAATCCTGAAACCGCACAGATTCTTTTTGTGGCAGAAAGCTATTTAAAGAAGGTTTTGAATACTGCCGATATCGAAACTCTTCTTTTTATGAGCACGGAGCTTAAGTTCTCATGTGAACTTATCGATTACCTGCTTCAGTATTGCATCGAAAAAGACAAAAAGAGTCTTTCTTATATAAAGGCGGTGGCAATTGATTGGGCACGTCAGGGTATCAAGGATACGAAGCAGGCCAAGGCTTATTTAAAGAGCTTCGAAAATGCTCACAAGAAGCCCCAGGCAAAGCCCGTCACCAAGAATTCTTTTAACCAGTTCAAGCAGACAGACTATGATTTTGAAGCACTTGAAAAGCAGTTACTCAGTCAATAGTTGCATATTTAGGGAGTTTACAGCATGGCCTTAACAAACGCGCAGCACGAAGCGATCATCCACAAATACGACTTAAACAGAATGCGTAACCGGGCAGTTCTCGAGGAACGCAGAACGTACGTATACAACCATGTGGCAGGTTACAAGGCGTTAGAAGATTCCACCGTCAACATATCAATCGATATGGCCCACAAGAAATTCGAGGGTGACGATGATGCCATGAAGGATCTTCATGATATTCTGGAAGGGATTAAAGAAAAAAAGAAATCCCTTTTAAAGTCATGCGGTTTATCGGAATCTTTCTTAGATCCCGTCTATGACTGTCCAGACTGCAAGGACACAGGCTATATCGGCCAGGAAAAGTGCCATTGCTTTAAGAAGCAGATAATAGATTTGTTGTATGCTCAATCTAATATCCTTGAATATATTAATGAGAATAATTTCAGCACTCTTTCTTTTGACTACAGAGAAGGAGAATCCCTGGAATTACTTAAGACTGCGGTTTCAAAATGCCGCAATTTCGTAAATGACTTCGATAGGAAGACGGAAAACATCCTGCTCTACGGAACCGTCGGAACAGGTAAATCCTTCCTGTCCGGCTGTGTCGCAAAAGAACTCATAGAAGCAGGACATTCCGTTATATATTTCAGCGCCATCGATCTTTTCAATGAAATAGCGCGGGAAACCTTTGAAAACAAATCAAAAGAAGACCTTTACAATCTCTATGATTATATATATAATTGTGATTTGCTGATTATAGATGACTTAGGAACGGAAGTAACCAATTCATTTATTTCTACTCAGTTATTTGCTTGTATTAATGAGCGATTGCTTCGGAAAAAGTCCACCATTATATCCACCAACTTAGAATTATCAGAGCTCCGTGACAGATATTCGGATCGTACTTTTTCACGAATCGTAAGTTCCTATACAGTATGTAAGTTATCGGGTCCTGACATCAGGATCATGAAAAAAACAATGTAAATAAAGAAAGCGAGGATTCTTTTTAATGGCAGCGCGTGAAGAAGACAAAAGAAATCTTGAGACCATTCCCGTAGGTTCTCTCGGTCTTATTCCTCTTGAAGGATGCAGAGAGCTTGGTGAGAAGGTTGATAAGTATCTTGTAAATTGGCGTGAAGAACGTGAAAACGAGCACAAAGACAGTTTGGCATTCAAGGGTTATATGAGACCTTCTTATATCATTGATGCCAAGGCTCCCAGATTCGGTTCCGGTGAAGCTAAGGGTCTTATCAATCAGTCAGTTCGTGGTACCGACTTATACTTAATGATTGATGTATGTAACTACTCTCTTACTTACACAATCTCAGGACAGGTTAACCACATGTCCCCTGATGATCACTATCAGGATTTAAAGAGAATTATTGCGGCAGCCGGCGGTAAGGCAAGAAGAATCACAGTTATCATGCCTTTCCTCTATGAAAGCCGTCAGCATAAGCGTACAGGAAGAGAATCTCTTGACTGCGCTATGGCCCTTCAAGAATTAACTTCCATGGGTGTTGACAACATCATCACCTTCGACGCACATGATCCCCGTGTACAGAACGCTATTCCTTTACACGGATTTGAAACAATTCAGCCTGCCTACCAGTTTGTAAAGGGTCTTCTTAAGAATGTTAAAGGATTAAATATAGACGCCGACCACATGATGGTGATCAGCCCCGATGAAGGCGGTATGGGTCGTGCAATCTATCTTGCTAACGTACTTGGCCTTGATATGGGTATGTTCTATAAGAGAAGAGATTACACAAAGATCGTAAACGGACGTAACCCCATCGTTGCTCACGAATTCTTAGGCAGCAACGTAGAAGGTAAGGACGTGATCATCGTTGACGATATGATTTCTTCCGGTGAATCAGTGCTTGAAGTTGCCGCTAACTTAAAGGCAAGAAAAGCTAACCGTATCTTTGTATGTGCTTCCTTCGGTTTATTCACCAACGGCCTCGAAAAATTCGAACAGGCTTACAAGGAAGGTACAATTTACAGAGTACTCACCACTAACCTTATCTACCAGACACCTGAACTTCTTGCAAGTGAGTGGTACATCAACTGCGACATGAGTAAGTACATCGCATACATTATCGATACTCTTAACCATGACGCTTCCATCAGTGACTTACTTAACCCCAACGAAAGAATCCAGAAGATTCTTACAAGATACAAAAATGGGGAAATGTAAGAGATGTAATGAAGTTAAACAGCCCTCCGCAATGCGGAGGGCTGTTTTTTCCCCTCATAGTCATAGTCAAGTCCGCCCGGTTCCCCAGCCAAATCTTTAACCACTAATAATTATGTACATAACTTATAAACTGGTTGCCGTTCTTGGAGAACAGATCTTCTGCTTCGTTGCGGCCAATTTTGTAGGTGCCTTTTTCAGGATCGTTGATTACAATACTTAGAGAGTTGTAACCGATGATTAGCTTGGCTTCATTGTCATTAAGGAGCGCCAGCACCGGATAATCTTTATTCACGTAATACAGCACAGAATCTAAACTGCAGCCGCGCAAGTCGAGGCAATCGCATTTTTCTAGATTGTCTGAGAGAATTCCCATGACACTCTTTCCGGTACTAAGTAGATAAGAGGCGTTTCGCACTTCACCTTCATAGGTCATTATGCGGTCAAGACATACCGGCAGGCTTTCTTTTTCATGCTCCAGCTCATCCGTGGACATATCCATGATCTGGTTCTTCGTAAGGCGATTTGCACGATACCACACATAGAAGCCCTTGCTGTTAAGCACGGTTCCGTAGTTGGAATCCGCTTCCGTCACGGCCTTGGCGGGGTTATTGTAAATAGCCTGAAGCTCACCCTTATAGTATACGTAGTAGTGATGCAGCGGGCTTTCGCCATCGTCAAAAGAAAGCTCCTTATTGCCTTCGTAGATTACTTCTCTGGGTGTCAAAAGCACTGCTTTCCCGGTATTTTCTTTTTTAAGAGAGATACGTCTGCATACCTGATAATCACCATTTACAAAATCATTCACGATATTCTGCATTGTCTTTTGTTCTTGGTTATCGGTGATGTAGTCATTCTCAACGGAAGTATATGTTAATGTCTCTTCATTCCTTGCCATACGTTGCATGGTGATGAGATTGTCCTTGATGCTTATGTCGAAGACATAAATTCCCGGAACCTCGTAGTTCTTAAGAACCTTTCCGAATTTGTTCTGGATCACCATGGAGTACATAGGGAAGATAACTCTTCCGGTACTGTCCTTGGCCACATCGCTCTTCTTGGCAAGTCCGTATACAAGATCGTTTTCGATAAAAGAAAGTGGCTTTATATAATCTCCGCCGGGTGCAGAGACAGTAGTGATCTCCTTGGTATTTAAGTTCATGAGCTTGAGGTGTGTCGATGAATTCACATCACTTTCTTCCTGCCATACGATCATTGAAGAATCGCCGGAAATAGTATAGCGGTCTTCAAGGAGGTTATCCACCACCACCGTGTAAGTGTTGGTCAGGCTGTCCACAGCATAGATCTTTTCATCGATCCTCAAGTAAAGCACCCCATCAGGGCTCATGTAGCTTAGCTCTTCCACATTCTTTTTAAGAATGTCAGGCGCGCTGTCCGAACCGATAAAGCAGATTTCTTCATTAACATTTGTAACGCCGTTGTAATCATAAAGCGCGATTCCCACTCTACCTTCGTAGGTGCCACGGTTCATATAGCCATAGACTATGTATTTGACATTGCCCGCTTCATCAATTGTCAGGGGCTTGATCTTATAGTCTCTGTTGTAGGTTCGTAAGTCGAAATTGTCGGAATCGTAAAAAGAAAATAATACCGCCAATCTGTTGTCGCTTATATTATATGAATAAAGTGTCCCGCCCTGTGCGAACACAAAGGTGTTTCCGTCATCATTTTCAAGAATATCGATATCCTCAGCCGTAATGCCAAGAAGTATATCGCCGCTTCGCACTATTTCTCTGGGATCTGTATGGATCTCATCCATGGTACGCTCATAATCGAGAAGATAGATTTCCTCAGTCGTGTATTTGATTCGGTAATATTCTTTTACAAAATAGTCCTTCTTTTCCTGATAGAGATTGGACCTTGCCACATACTCCGCCGTGAATACCGCGGTTTCGGTGTTTAATTCTCTGATGGAGATGGCAGTGTCCGTAAGCTGCGACATGCTTAAGTTGCCGAAAGCAAGCTGCGACATGGAACTATGAATATTTACAAAAGAAAGCTTTGTATTGTCTCCAAGATAATTGGATTCCATGTAATGTTTAAGCTCAGCGTTGGTTTCCGTGGTCCACTTCTTTTTATCAAAGTTTTCGATGAAAGCGAGCTTTTCGCCGGAGCAATAAAGGGGGGCATCCACGATTCTGGTGTAATATGTACCAACAACCCCGTCCCCTAGGACCAGTTCGAGTTCGAGGCTGTATTCGGTGTATCGCTCGAGCAGATCCTTGAATTCTATATGTACAAAAATGTTGTAGTCATCCTCCGTGTAGTCGGTGGCTTCCACCACTTCGATAAGTCGGCTGTCATCAACTGCTCTGACTCTTGCGGTGATGCCCGTTATATTCTTTCCATATTTTTCCACGCGAAAAGAAACACCTCTTGAATCATCCAGGGGTGTTATGGTATCCCGCAATGTGGAAATGTCCATCTTGCTTGTGTATCCGTACATGTTATTGATGATGGAACCACCATAATTTATGGAGACCACCGGCAATTCGGCACTGTCCATGGTGCGGGTAGTATTCACGTTGTCTCTGTTCATTATCACTCCCGTTATATAGAGAGTCAGTAAGAAAGTGACAATGCCGACAGAAATACGTAAAACCGTCTTTTTCACGTTAATCCTCATTTTTATTTCATATTATCTTTAAGCAGTCGCTGAAGAGTGATATCTTCTCCCACAAACTCCTTAAAGCTTTCGTTTTCTTTTAATAACCCGGGCTTGACCATACCGGACTTCTTCACTCCTCTTATAAGAAGATTTTTGGGAGTGTGGTCCATGTCTATGAATTCAAGTATGTCCGTTTCATAGCCATATTCCTTTAATGTATTGGCGCGATAAGCATCTGTCACGATGGCTGAAAGTCTGTCCTTTAAGATACCGTACTGAGTAGCTCCCTTAAGTTCCGGAGTCTTTATCTTTTTATTTAATTCATGCTGGCAACAGGGTACCGCCATGATTATGTCCGCATCCCATTTTATTGCCTTAAACAGTGCAAAGTCTGTAGCCGTATCGCATGCGTGAAGGGAAATCACCATGTTCACGTGATCGACTCCCGTAAAGTGCTCGATGTCACCTTCGATAAATTCAAGGCCTTCGTATTTATATTTATCACGAAGTCGGTTGCATTCTTTTATCACATCGGTCTTCAAATCAAGACCTATGACCTTAGGCTTCATGCCCTTTTTTACGGTTAAATAGTAATATAAAGCAAATGTTAAATATGATTTGCCACATCCGAAATCTATGATAACGGGATTTTTATCTTCCTTTAATCCATAGAGACTCGATTCGATAAACTCAAGATATCTGTTTATCTGGCGGAACTTATCATATTTAGCCTTAACAATCTTTCCGTCCCGAGTCTTAACACCTAAATCTATCAGGAATTCTGCGTTGTCCGATTCATCGATCAGATAATTCTTTTTCCTGTTATGATCGGTAGATTTCTTTTCACCGGTGACGGTTTTATTGGGCACCACCGTTATGGTTCCCTTTTTATTGGAGAGAACGGTTGCGCCTGCATCCTCCGTCTCAAAAAGTCCCTGAAGGAAATCACCCGGAACAGCTTTTTCCAAAAGAACCTTTACATCATGCGAATTATGATTTTCATGAATCTCTTTGAAGGTATTGTTGGCTTTATCTCCGATAGTCTTTGTTACCTGGTAAAGGTTTTCTCCCTTTATAACGACGGGGCGGATTCTTATCTTTGATAATTCCTTACCTTTTACAGGCTTAGATAACACGATCCGTATTAACTTTTCCGTTATGGATTTTTCAATTAATTCCTTATATGTCATCTAAGTCCTTCTTTATATTAATAGAATATATGATTTCCGATCTGTATTCCTGTAAGGCCCGGTATGGGAGTACGGAAATATACGCAATTTCCTACATTGGTAACACCGGACATAGCTGCATCGGCTGCATTGTAGCAATCCTGATTGGCCTTGCCGATGGCAAGATAATTTGCAAGCCGTCCGCTTCCTACAGGCGAAAACTGATACTTCTGATATATTACTCCGGATACGGTGTTGGGATAAACGGAGCTTAACACTCTGTTTATAACAACCGCGCCGACAGCTACCTTTCCTTCATAAGGTTCTCCGCCTGCCTCGCAATATATAAGAGTAGCAAGAAGATATCTGTCTCCTTCATCAAATACTACTTCCGAAATATCACGTCGTGATGAATTCTGAGCAAGCTGTGACATTCTGATTTCTTCTTCCAGCTGCTTCTTAAGCTTTGCCATATCTTCTTCCTGCTGTTTAAGCTGGGCTTCATAAGCAAGAGCGATTTTCTCCGCTTCATCGATCTGGCCTTCGTAAGCTTTGATATTATTGGAAGTATTATTTATTACAACAAGGATCTGCTTCTTTTCTTCCTCAGTTTCATCTTTAAGAACCTGAAGCTCTTCTCTCTCAGCTATCAACTTAGCTTCCAGCTCTTCGATGGATTTGCGGGTCGCTACAAATTCTTCGAACTTTGCTCTGTCATAGGAAGCTAAATTATCCACGTAATTATTTAAGGTTATAAAGTCGGAAAAGCTGTGGGCAGAAAACATTATCTCCAGATACAATGTGGAGCTGTCTTCGTACATAAACTGGATGCGCTTCTTCATGGACTCGTACTGATTTTCTTCCGTTTCCTTTGCTTCTTTAAGCGCTTCTTCCGTTTCCTCTATATCCTGTTCTTTTGCAGCAATCTCTTCTTCAAGCTCCGTTATCCTGTCGGTTATATCCTGAAGATTACTGTTTAAGCCTTTCAGTTCTTTTTGCAGTGCTTTCTGCTCTCCCGTAAGGGTGCTTACAACTCCCTTGGCATCACCAAGATTTTTCTCAGTCTCATTCTTTTCTTTTTCAAGCTGATTAATCTTGTCTTTGGTTGCCTGAGAAGCGTTCGCGATATTGGGAGTGGCAGTTGACAAAACCGCTATTGCCAAAAGAACCGCGCAAATCCTTTTGAATCTCTTCATCTTAAAGCTCCAGGTCAATCTTTCTTCCGGTTCTTTGGTACTGGCAGTACTCAACTCCTGCCGCATCGAACATCTTCTTTGATGCAATGGTAGAAGGTGTGTCTGCATATTTATCGCTATCGTAAATTACGGTTTTGATGCCTGACTGAATAATAGCCTTGGCACATTCGTTACAGGGGAAGAGAGATACGTAGATCTTCGCACCCTCCAATGAACCGCCGCCATAATTTAAGATCGCATTTAATTCTGCGTGTGTCACAAAGGGGTATTTGGTATTAAGAGTATCACCCTCTCTGTCCCAGGGGAATTCATCATCGGAACATCCGATGGGAAATCCGTTGTAACCCATGGAAAGAATCTTGTTTTTCCCGCTTACAATACATGCACCCACCTGGGTGTTGGGATCCTTGGATCTTGTACCTGAAAGCATTGAAATACCCATAAAATACTCGTCCCAGGAAATATAGTCTTGTCGCTTCATAAAAATACTCCTCCTCCAAACCATTGTATATATGTAAAAACTATAAGCCCATATGCAAAAAAGGCCGTGACGAAGTGTCCCTCGCACAGCCTATGTTTACATTATTTTGTACCGAAAATTCTATCTCCTGCATCACCAAGGCCGGGAACTATGTAAGCATGTTCATTGAGGTGATCGTCAAGGGCGCCAACATACATATCTACATCGGGATGTGCGTCCTGCATACGCTTAACACCTTCGGGAGCTGCGATAATGCACATGAAGTGAATTTTCTTACAGCCTTTATCCTTAAGCATCTGAATTGCTGCTACGGAAGAACCGCCGGTTGCAAGCATGGGATCTACTACAAATACTTCTCTTTCTGCACAGTCAGCAGGAAGCTTGCAATAATATTCAACGGGCTCGTGAGTTTCGGGATCACGATAAAGACCGATGTGGCCAACCTTAGCTGCGGGAATTAATTCAAGCATACCGTCAACCATGCCAAGACCTGCTCTTAAGATAGGCACGATGGCAAGCTTCTTACCTTTAAGTTCCTTCACTACAGTCTTGCAGATAGGTGTTTCTATTTCAACATCGGAAAGTTCAAGGTCTCTTGTCGCTTCATAGCAGATAAGCTGAGCGATCTCTGAAATGGTCTGTCTGAAATCCTTTGTGCCTGTGTCCTTTCTTCTGATATAGCCGATTTTGTGCTGAATCAACGGATGATCCATAACTACTACTTTGCTCATAATCTTCTCCTTCTCTAATAATTAAACTTCTTCGATCTGTTTGACACGTCTTAAGTGTCTTTCTTCATTGGAAAACGGAGTATCTAAGAAGGTATCCGTAATCTTTATGGCAAGATTCAAGCCAACGATACCTGCCCCCATAGCTAACATATTGGCGTCGTTGTGTAATCTGGTCATTTCTGCTGTAAGCGAGTCGGAGCATAACGCGCAACGCACACCCTTTACCTTATTGGCTGAAATTGAAATACCAATTCCTGTTGTGCAGATCACGATGCCCTTTTCACATTCTCCGCTTGCCACTGCCTTAGCTGCCGCATGGGCAAAAGCAGGGTAATCGCAGGAGCTTTTATTAAAGCATCCAAAATCTTTATATTCGATTCCTCTTTCGTCAAGGTGCTTCATAATGGCGACTTTTAAGTCGTATCCGCCATGATCACTTCCTAAAGCTATCATCCTAATACCTCTTTCTAAATCACTAAACATTAATAATCTGGTGGCCTGCCGCCTTCAGTAATCTGTTCATTACCGCAACACCCACACCTGCACCATTAAACGACTCTGAAAGCATAATGTCAACTTTTTCGTCATCAAATTCTCTTAAAATTTTAAAAAGATTATGGGCCGTTTCTTTTTCATCGCCCTTGGAACCCGCAATTTTAACGGTTTTTGCAAGGTACTTGCCTGCCGTCTCTCTTGTTGCGATGACTCCTACTTTTTTGCCTTCTTCTTCGTATTTGGAAGTAAGTTCATTGATCTTACGGATCACTTTGTCGCCCTCACCTTCCACGATGGAAAGTTCGCCTTTGGGTGCATAGTGACGATATTTCATGCCGGGAGCTTTCGGAGCTGTTTTACAGTCTGCATCTATTATGGCTCTGTCAAAAGAAACTTCTTTTTTAAGAGCCTCTTCCAGCATCTCTTTCGAAATATAGCCCGGGCGAAGAATAACGGGAGCTCCTTCAGTAAAATCCACGATCGTGGATTCAAGTCCCACTTCACTTTCACCGCCGTCAATGATCATGTCGATCCGGCCTGTCATGTCCTGTATTACATGCGCTGCACTTGTGGTGCTGGGACGACCTGAAAGATTGGCGCTTGGTGCTGCCACAAATCCGCCTGCTGCTTCTATCAGCGCTGCCGCAATCTTATGGGAAGGCATTCTTACTGCCACGGTTTCGAGCCCTCCGGTGGTCTCCTTCGGAACCTTGTCGGTCTTTCTGAAAATCATGGTAAGAGGTCCGGGCCAGTAAAGATCTGCAAGTCTTATCGCATCTTCCGGAATCTCCGCTGCAATTTCTTTTAACGCATCCATATTGCAGATGTGGACGATCAACGGATTATCACTGGGACGACCCTTTGCCGCATATATCTTTCTTGAAGATTCAGGATTGAGTGCATCTCCTCCGAGTCCGTAAACCGTCTCAGTAGGGAAAGCTACCAATCCGCCTCTTTTCAAAATTTCCCCTGCCTCTTTTAGGGCAAGGGAATCTATATTATTTTCATCTATTTTTAAAATCTTTGTTTCCATATTAAATAATCAACCGGTTCGTTATGTCATGAATGATTCCCCTCATGAACCGCCAAACACTTCCCGTTAATTATAACATTTACCTTGTTTTTTGTACACCTGGGAAGAACACTTATCTCTGCATGTACGCGCTGATAAGAGGCCATACATCAGGAGTTTCCTGTCCGAGACACCATGAAGCGATTCCTGCAATCTTAAGAGTATCCATTACATTAAGTCTTACTGACAAAGAATCCTTATCTTCAAGCCAGATTTTATAATTGGTACCGCCGCTTTCGAACTCGCCGTAATTCTGGTATGTCTCTTCGTTCCAGGTAGTGGTGACTCCGTTTCTGCTGATAAAATCAGCCTGCACCTTCATGTCTATGGCTTCGCTTCTGACTTCGCCATCAGTTTCTTTCCACACTCTGGTATAAAAGGGAACCGCATTAATAACCTTTTCGGCACCTACCAGAGCAACGGTATCTTCGATACCCTTCTGCATCCATGGAATACTTGAAACAGAACCTGCTACAGGGCTTCCTGCGTAATGCTCGTCATATCCCATTATAATAATGTAATCAGCGAAAAGCCCCTGCTCTCTTCTGTTGTAATGTGCTGTATATTCCGTGGGTACATAGTTATCTACGGAAAGCACCAGATTATTCTTGTGGCATGCAAGTGAAAGTTCTCTCACAAACTGTACAAAGTGATATGTGGTTTCGGAATCCATATTTTCAAAGTCGATGTTTATTCCGTCAGCGCCAAAGCTTAATGTTGTGGCAACAAGACTTTCGATCAAAGCCTTTCTTTTGCTTGTATAAGAAAGAACCTCAAGAGTGCTTACATCAACTCCTGAATGGAAGTTTGAAATAAGAGCCCACACTTCAGCGCCCATGCTGTGAGCGGCATTTACGTAATCGCTGTTTCCGAGAGACTTAAAGTTACCGTCGTTGTCCGTAAGATAAAACCATGTAGGCGACACAACATTTACCGACTCCACGTAATTCATGGCGGTTCTAAGTTCTGCGCCGCCCTGAGGATATTCCATATTGTGCCAGGTTAAATTGATCTTGTGGTCGCGTCTTAAATCCGTAAAGATTTCTTCCGCTACATCGGTAACTGCAACGGGTGTCTCCTCTCTCTCGTTGGTAAGACGCTTGTTCTCAACATATCCGATGAAACCGTCGTGAGTCATTACCTTGGTCCATTCATCCATGGGCTCAAGTATTTCCACTGTTTCACCCTCGGCAATGTCACAGAGGATAAGGGCCTTAACGCCGCCCTTCTTTCTCACTTTTGTTTCCTTATTTATATCTGCATATTTAGTTGTGTTCCACTCGGTGTAAGCAACCATTCGCATGGGATCATCGAAGAGCTCATATGAGAAGTTCACAAACATCTTCACATAGTCTACGGCAATGTAAAGAGTATCTCCCTTGGTCTGTGCGATCACTGAAGGGAAAGACTTTTCTTCGCTTCCGTCAGAATACACATTTGTACCGATCTCCGTCGTAAATGTGGTCTCCGGATTTGTATAAAGAAGAAGATTCTCATTGGAATCTATATAGAACCGACCGGTAAAATATTCGCATACCGTGTCATAGTCAAAATAAACTGTTCCATCAATTTCTTTTGCGGACTCGGGAATGATCGCACTGTTTAAGACCATGGGAACCTGGTCCTTTGAAATAACGGTATAGTACTCGTTTAAATCTTCCCAATCCTGTCCGTAAGAATATTTATCATATATCTGTTTTCCAAAGCTCACGCCCACCACAACTATAATAAGGGCGATCGCCACGATAACGGGAATTACTTTTTTCATCCTCTACCTCCTGGTCTGAACGCCCTTAATTATAACAAACTATTTTTACTTAGTCATTTTATTTTTCTTAATTTAATTAAGAAATACGAAAGCTTCAATGTGGTCCTAGCATCCGCTGTCCACGATTAAATGGAATGGTTCTGTGTCAATGTAATCTCCTTTATAATCAGTTTCTTTTTCTACAAGACAGACAGAATGTAAGGATCCTTCTTCATTAAAGTGAAATTCCGTATTATAACAGGTCGTTTCCCTAAGAATGTTTGAAGCCATATCCTCAAGTGTTGCACGTTTGCCGCCGATATAGAATTCAACACCGTATTCCTGTAACATACGTAACTGCTTCATACTCCGTTTGTATCCAAGCTTACGCAAGGCGTCCTCCTTTCGTTAATATAGTCCGTGATATAATAAATCATGGAGTTAATCATTCTTAAAGTTACAAATGTGTTTTACACGCTCGCAAACCAAGTTAATTGTTGCTCTTCAGACCTTTAGTCCTTGTTTGTGAATTTTTAAAAGTTGAATTAATCTGTGGAAATGATCCAGATGGTCAAAATTGACCCGGATAGGCACTTGGTGCCGCAAGACAACTCCGGTAGTCGGAGAAAGAATTAATACTCTTTGTCTTATATATTTTAAATCGTAACCCCACGCTCCTTTCCCGAGCGTTCGGTAAAACACTAAGTGGATTATACAGGATAATTTTTTATTTGTCTCGCTTTTTCAAAAAGAAGACAATTAGAGTACAACCTTTGTGATTTAATTAACGGAATGTGACTTAATTATTTCCTATTTATAAAATTTATGGAAAGTATTTACACTTCCCTTGACTATCATTTTTCAAAATAATAATATTCAATTACGAAAGAATCGAAAGAGACTTTCGAAAAGGAGTAGTATGAAAATTGAAAAAGTAAACGAACATCAGATTCGTTGCACACTCACAAAAGAAGATCTCGCTTCAAGAAAGTTAAAGATAAGCGAGCTCGCATACGGAACCCAGAAAGCCAAAGAGCTTTTCAGGGATATGATGGAGAAGGCCAGCGACCAGTATGGCTTTGATGCCGAGAATATTCCCTTGATGATAGAAGCAATACCCGTTAACTCAGAATGCATCGTACTTGTTATCACCAAAGTGGAGGATCCGGAGGAACTGGATACAAGATTCTCCAAGTTCGCTCCCGGCTTAAATGCCAAGGATGATGACGATGACGAAACTGCACCTTCCAAGGATGGCTTCACTTCCATCTCCGAGATTTTTAATAAGTTTAAAGAAGCATACACCCAGACAGAAGAAAAGGCAGAAGTTGAAAAATACGCCGATTTCTATAACGGCAAAGCCTTTATCTTCTATTCCATTACGGATCTTTCCTCTGTATGCAAGACAGTTTATTCTTTTTACTCGGGCAAGAGTTCCGTATATTTAAATAAAGAAAAAAATGAATACATGCTTATATTGTCACGTGAAAATATGGACGCAGCGGATTTTATCCAGGTTTCCAATCTCATCGGCGAATATAGCAATGCAAGTACAAACGGATTAGTGACCGGTGCATACCTCACAGAACATTTCGAGCCTGTGGTACTGGATAATGCCGTCGAAGTACTTAAAGACTTAGGCTAGTAAGAATAAATAAAGAAATACAAAAAGCTCCGGTTTTTCACCGGAGCTTTTTTATCAGATTTAAAGCGATGGCTTCGTCCAAACTTTATAAGCTCTTAATCCTCTCCATAAGTTCATCCACGTCAATGCCATGTACCATAGCGGCTTCTTCCAGGGATTCAGCCTGAGATGCGGGGCAGCCGAGACAGTGCATTCCGGCTTCCATTAATACGGGAGCAACTTCGGGAGCAGTGACTAAAATTTCACCAATAGTCATTTCCTTAGTAACGTTATCCAAAATTCTACCTCCATTTTTACTGATCGTTAAAACAGTTAGAGTATAATACTATTCTAAGGCTTTTTCAAGAATGTCGGTTTTTCTTTTAAAATAAGGGATTATGTATTTAAAAAAGAACACTGCATAACTTGACTATGGGTTTTTCAAACGCTTATAATTATCATGCTTAAACCAATGGCTTAATATTTAACATATTAACTATTATACAAAATTTAACTAGGAGGCATTTTCAAATGAAACCAGAATGGAAAGATTTTGTAGGCGGCAAGTGGCAGCATGAAGTTAACGTTCGTGACTTCATCCAGAAGAACTATCATCCCTATGACGGTGATGAATCCTTCCTTGCAGGACCTACCCAGAACACCAAAGACTTATGGGCAATGGTAACTGAACTCTCCAAAAAAGAAAGAGAAGCAGGTGGCGTTCTTGATATGGACACCAAGGTTATCTCTACTATTACATCTCACGGACCCGGATACCTTGACAAGAGCAAGGAAACAATCGTAGGTTTCCAGACAGATAAGCCTTTCAAGCGTTCAATGCAGCCTTACGGCGGTATCCGTATGGCAGAAAAGGCTTGCGCAGATAACGGATACACAGTTGATCCCGAAATCAGCGAATTCTTCTCAGTACACAGAAAAACACACAACGCAGGATGTTTCGATGCTTACAACGATGAAATGAGAGCATGCCGTTCTTCCCACGTAATCACAGGTCTTCCTGATGCTTACGGCCGTGGACGTATCATCGGCGACTACAGACGTATCGCTCTTTACGGTATCGATTACTTAATCGAAGACAAGATCGCTCAGAAGAACTCTACCGGTCGTGTAATGACAGATGATGTTATTCGTCTTCGTGAGGAACTTTCCGAACAGATCACAGCATTAAAGATGATGAAGGAAATGGCAGCTTCTTATGGTTGCGATATTTCCAAGCCCGCTTCTAACGTACAGGAAGCTATCCAGGCTACATACTTCGGATACCTTGCAGCTGTAAAGGAACAGAACGGTGCAGCTATGTCCCTTGGACGTACTTCTACATTCATCGACTGTTTCGCAGAAAGAGACTTAAAGAACGGAACCTTCACAGAAGAACAGATCCAGGAATTCGTAGATCACTTCATCATGAAGCTTCGTTGCGTTAAGTTCGCTCGTACACCTGAATACAACCAGATCTTCGCCGGCGACCCTGTATGGGTAACCGAATCCATCGGTGGTGTTGGTGTTGACGGACGTCACATGGTAACAAAGATGAGCTTCCGTTACCTCCACACACTTGAGAACTTAGGTGCAGCTCCCGAGCCCAACCTTACAGTTCTTTGGTCCACAAGACTTCCTGAATCCTTCAAGAAGTTCTGTGCTAATATCTCTATTACAACATCTTCAATTCAGTACGAAAACGATGACCTTATGAGAGTAACACACGGCGATGACTACGGTATCGCATGCTGCGTATCCTCAATGAGAATCGGTAAAGAAATGCAGTTCTTCGGAGCACGTGCTAACCTTGCTAAATGTCTCCTTTACGCATTAAACGGTGGTGTTGACGAAGTAACTAAGAAGCAGGTTGGTCCTAAGTACCGTCCTGTAGAAGGTGATTACCTTGATTACGATGACGTTATGGCTAAGTACACCGACATGATGGAATGGCTTGCTGACGTTTATGTAAATACTCTTAACGTAATTCACTACATGCACGATAAGTACTGCTACGAAAGAGCACAGATGGCTCTTCATGACAGAGATGTTCGCCGTTACTTCGCAACAGGTATGGCAGGTCTCTCAGTTGTAGCTGACTCCTTATCCGCTATTAAGTATGCTAAGGTTAAAGTTATCCGTGACGAAGACGGTATCATCACTGACTTCGAAACAACAGGTGACTTCCCTAAGTACGGTAACGATGATGACCGTGTTGATGAAATCGCTCAGGAACTTGTACATAAGTTCATGACAATGATCAGAAGACATCACACCTACAGAAACGGCTTCCCTACAATGTCAGTTCTTACCATTACCTCTAACGTAACTTACGGTAAGGCAACAGGTAACACTCCTGACGGACGTAGAAAAGGACAGCCTTTCGCTCCCGGTGCTAACCCTATGCACAACCGCGATACTCACGGTGCAGTAGCTTCCCTTTCATCAGTTGCTAAGCTTCCTTTCATGGATTCACAGGATGGTATTTCCAATACCTTCACAATCGTTCCCGGAGCACTTGGTAAGGACGATCAGATCTTCGCTGGTGATATCGAAGTAGATTTAAACAGATAATTTTTCTTAAAAAGAAAATACAGGAGGTGACTACCAATGGATGAAAAAGCAATGATTGACGATTTGGTAAAGATGTTGGATCAGGGCATGTCTAATGGCGTAGGCCATGTGAATGTGGATTTCGACGAAAATGCTAAAACAAAGTCGGTTGAAACTATGGGTTGCACCGACTGTTCCAGAACTCCCCTTGCGTGCAGTGTTCCTACATTGCACCAGGGATTAGATTCTTATGAATAAAGGAGGAAAATAAAATGGCAGCTAATGCAACACAGGTTAACAACCTTGTTCACTTGCTTGATGGTTACGCTACAAAGGGCGGACATCACCTTAACGTAAATGTACTTAACAGAGATACTCTTCTTGATGCTCAGGCACATCCTGAAAACTATCCTCAGCTCACAATTCGTGTATCAGGATACGCAGTTAACTTCATTAAGTTAACACCCGAACAGCAGGCAGACGTTATTTCCCGTACATTCCACGAAGCAATTTAATTGTTAATTTGGGGAGCCTAAGCTAATTAGGCTCCCTTTTTTTACAAGAGGGTAAACTATGATAGGAAAAATTCACTCACTGGAAAGTTTCGGTACCGTTGACGGTCCCGGAGTAAGATACGTTGTTTTTGTACAGGGCTGTCCCATGCGTTGTGCTTATTGTCACAACCCCGACACCTGGGAGATAAATGCCGGAACCCCCATGGAACCGGAATACATAATTGAACAATTTGAAAGAAACAGAAGCTTCTACGAAAGCGGTGGTATCACCGTCACAGGCGGAGAGCCTCTTCTTCAGATAGATTTTTTGATCGACTTATTTACCAAGGCAAAAGAAAAGAACATCCACACCTGTATCGATACATCAGGTATCGCTTTCAATCCCGAAAGTCCCGAATTACTAAAAAAGTACGATACACTTATGGCTGTTACGGATCTGATCATGCTTGATATTAAGCATATCGACCCCGAGCACCACATTAAGCTTTGCAAGCAAAAGAACGATAATATCCTGGCATTTGCAAAATACACCGGAGAAAAGAATGTAGATCTCTGGATAAGACATGTGGTTGTTCCCGGACTCACCGATGAAGACGAGTACTTATATAAACTCGGTTATTTTATCGGTGAACTTCCCAATTTAAAAGCCTTGGATGTGCTTCCTTACCACACCATGGGTGTTGTTAAGTACGAAAAACTTGGCATCGAATATCCATTAAAGGGTACTCCTGCCATGACACAAAAAGAAGCCATCGAGAAAAAGAAAGTCATTCTCGACGGTATCAGAGCTAAGCGTAAGGAGCTCGGTCTCTCTGAGTCTACCGATCATCTTACCGAAGGCGATGAATAAAAATGCTTGTTAATTTCAGTTAACTATATTACAATGTATTCGACTAGAAAGAAATAAAGGAGGGTATTACTATGGCATTTGTTATTGGTGATTCTTGTATTTCCTGCGGATCTTGCGAAGCACAGTGCCCCGTTGGAGCTATCTCTGCCGGCGATTCTCAGTTCGTAATTGACGAAAACACATGTATTTCTTGCGGATCTTGTGCAGGCCAGTGCCCTGTTGGTGCTATTTCAGAAGCCTAAATCGGCAAAAGAAAACCTCATGGTTAAATCCATGAGGTTTTTTTAATGCATCTATCTCGGTTCTCTCGCAAGATTTGCAAATTTGGTAAGTTCAGGTAACCATGCAAGCTCAACAGTTCCGATGGGACCGTTACGCTGTTTAGCAATAATGATTTCGGAAATACCCTTTCTTTCTGTATCCTTATTGTAATAATCATCACGATAAATGAACATTACTACGTCGGCATCCTGCTCGATAGCTCCGGATTCACGAAGGTCCGAAAGCATTGGTCTGTGATCGGGACGCTGCTCGACCTGTCGGCTCAGCTGTGAAAGAGCTATTACCGGTACCTTAAGCTCTCGCGCGAGAGACTTTAAAGATCTCGAAATATCAGATATTTCCTGCTGTCTTGAATCAGTCTTACCTGTACCTGTCATCAACTGTAAGTAGTCGATAAGGATAAGTGATAAATCACTTTCAAGTTTATACTTTCTACACTTGGACCTAAGCTCACCGACACTGATACCGGGGGTATCATCAATAATAAGCTTTGATCCACCGATTTCACTGGCGCCTTCTATCAGATCTTCCCAGTCGGCTTCATTAAGGGAACCTGTACGCAATTTCTGTGCATCCACACCTGACTGAAGAGAGAATAAACGGTTTACAAGCTGTTCCTTTGACATTTCCAAACTGAATATGGCAACAGCTTTCTTTTGCTTAAAAGCGACATTCTGCGCAATATTAAGGGCAAAAGCAGTCTTACCCATGGAAGGACGAGCTGCTATAAGAATAAGATCTGACGGCTGCATACCGGCAGTCTTATAATCAAGATCGGTAAAGCCTGTGGCGATACCTGTTACAGCACCTTTATTCTTTGCGGCAATCGCTATCTTATCAAGGGCATTGTTTACAACCTCTGATATAGGCACAAAATCCCCGGCATTACGCTTCTGTACAACCTTGAATATCTTCTTTTCAGTCTCATCAAGGATCGTCTCGACAGGATCCTTCTGCACATAGCAGCTATTCTCTATCTCTTCATTAACTTTTATAAGCTTTCTAAGCGTTGCTTTTTCAGAAACTATGGAAGCATAGTGCTTAACATTGGCAGCTGTGGGTGTGGAATTAAGTAATTCCGTCACATAATCGATGCTTGAAAACTCCGGAGGAATATCCTTTTCCTTAAGACGATCCTGCAGTGTTACGGGATCCACGGGTTTTCCAAGATTATTAAGCTCTATCATTGTTTCGTAAAGAATCTGATTCTGCTTTACGTAAAAATCATCCCCAATTAACATTTCGGAGGCAATGGTGATTGCGTCTCTATCAAGAAGCATGGAACCAAGTACGGATTTCTCAGCCTCTAAGCTCTGGGGAAGCACTCTTTTCTGCCATTCCTCAGCCATTTTCCTGTACCTTTACCTTCATTTTTGCGGTTACTTCAGGATGAAGCTTTATGGCAATTTCGTAGGTTCCGAAATTTCTGATAGGCTCATCCAGCACAATTTTCTTTTTATCAATGGTAACACCGTGCTGTTTCTTGGCCTCTTCCACGATTTCCTTGGAAGAAACGGAGCCGAAGGCTCTGCCACCTTCTCCGGCTTTCATCTTGGTCACTACTGTGAGTTCTGAAAGCTGTGCCGCAAATTCTTTTGCTTTCTCAAGATTTTCTTTTGCAATCTTATCTTCATTCTGCTTCTGAAGCTTTAAGTTGTTAAGGTTCGCGCCGGTAGCTTCCACGCCCAATTTCTTAGGCAAAATAAAGTTTCGCGCATATCCGTCGTTAACCTCTATGATCTGATCTTTCTTTCCAAGACTCTTTACGTCCTGAAGAAGTATTATTTTCATTATATTTCACCTTCCTGAATCATATTATCCAATGTATCTTTTAGTAACTGTATTCCGCCATCAATAGTGGTATCCGATAACTGGGCACCTGCCACGCTCATGTGGCCACCGCCACCCATTTTCTCCATGATGATCTGAACATTAACTTCGTCGATGGAGCGGGCACTGATAAATACCTGGTTCTGATAATAAGTAAATACGAAGCTTGCTCTGATACCCTTTATGTTAAGAAGCTCGTTGGCTGCCTGAGCTCCCACAACAGTAGGGCTTTCGCACTCTTCAGCTTCGCATATTGCAATTGCATAGAAGTTTTTGTAGATCTCTGCCTGGCTTACTGCATCGGCCTTCGCCTTATAGTCGCCTACGTTTTCTCTGAAGAGCTTGCGCACGCGGGTAACGTCAGCGCCGTTACGCTTTAAGAATGCTGCTGCCTCAAAGGTTCTTACACCTGTCTTCTGGGTGAAGTTGTTGGTGTCGATCATGATACCTGAATAAATGGCATCTGCTTCATCATTTTTAATCTTGAGATTGTCGGTCGTGTACTGCAGGATTTCAGAAACCATTTCACAAGTGGATGATGCATAAGGTTCAACATAGGAAAGTGTTGCATTTTCCACTGCTTCGTTACTCTGTCTGTGGTGATCGAGTACCACAACCGATTTACATTTTCCAATCAGATCGGGGCACTCTGTTATGCTGGGTTTATTTACGTCCACAATAACGAGCACCGCATTGTTTCCGGCTATTTCCATGGCCGTTCTTCCATTTACGATAAAGTCATTGTCGTAATCCGGGTTACCTGCAAACATTTCCACAAAGGGCTTCATGGAAGGTGTGATGGTATCAAGAACAATGTGTGCCTTTCTTTCAAGGGCACGGGCAATGGCATATACACCAATGGAAGCACCGAAGCTGTCTACGTCGCCGTTTCTGTGACCCATGATGAATACCTGATCCTTACCGGATACGATTTCCATAAGGGCATGAGCTTTAACTCTTGCCTTAACACGCGTATTCTTTTCAACCTGTTGGCTCTTTCCACCGTAATATGTAAGCTGATCGGGAGTCTTAACAACCGCCTGATCGCCGCCACGTCCGAGAGCCATATCGATGGCCGCACGGGCAAACTCGTAATTCTGTCCGTAGCTTAAGCCGTCAAGGCCGACACCGATACTGAGGGTAACAGCCATTTCGTTACCGATATTAACGGTTTTTACATCGTCCAGGATATCGAATTTACTATCACGTAACTGTTTAAGACTCTTCTTTCGGAGGATTACCATGTATTTATCTTTTTCAAGCTTCTTGGTGATACCATCCATGGAAGACATGTATTTGTTGATCTTTCTCTCGATAAGAGCTGTAAGAAGGCTTCGTCGTACTTCTTCAACGCTTTCAAGAGCTTCGTCATAGTTATCAATATCAATCAAAGCAACCGCAAGGCTTTGGTCGTCAACCTCTCTTAATGCAATCTTAAGAGCGGTATTATCATAAAGACAAATGGTCGTTAAATGTCCCTGATAATCGGGTGTAGTCTCTAAAAGCGCATTCTGGGTGACCATATCATTAAGAGGGATACGTCTCATCCTGCAGAGATAATCCCCGTCCTTATATTCGATTTCCACTTCGGATTCACCGAAATCTTCATCTTTACCCGGGAGTTTATCAAGAGTTATTTCATTGAAAATAGAATGTATGGTCTTTCCCGCGCCGGATTTAGTTTCCGTAAGGCGTTCAAAAGAAAGGTTGGCCCATACCACTTTTCCGTCTTCATCAAGAACCGCATAGGGAAGATCGAAATTCTTAAGAAGCTGCTTCTGAACCTGCCCGTACTGAGTAGCAAAACTGATCATCTCATACATGAATACGGAAGACATTCTTGCGTAGCAAAGCATGAGAAGGCAAAAATACAAGAGCAAGAATCCCGTAAGGATCGCTCCTGCCATAATACTCTGAGTGTATGTGTAAAGGGTGATCACTATAAGTACCAAACCCAAAAACAACAACGCACTTAAAAAGAATCTTAATCGTCCACTGACTCTGATATTTTTCTTGTTCATACAGTTCCTCTTTGTGCAGTTCCCCACAAGAAATTTCTACGCGGCTTTTCTTTTATATAAAGAAATCACGCCGACTCAAATTCATATTCTTCCTACAATTATATCATATTCTTTTCTTTATAAACACCCTGAGAAAACCTCAACATATTTAGAATATGAGCCCCTTTTCAGTTGAGAGATCTCAGCTATTGACTTCTTAACATATTCCGGCAAAGAGCCTTCGTATTTCACTTCCAGCACCATCATCCCATCTGGTATTACTCTTTTTAAATACGGCTCTTCCAAAAGAAAGGTACTTATGTCGGAAGAACCTGCGATGTTCATATCAAAAGTGATACGCACATTATTTTCTTTATATACAAAAGGAATTCTACGGTAATCAACTATTACCCGTGGCTTTAGATCAATTTCTTTTGCTTCATGCAAAAACTCCAGAAATACAGGATCCAAATTACTTTCGTCTATGGGATTTCCGTATATCAGGGCCTCACACTGCTTTCTCGTAATCTTGCAGAAGGTCTTGTGCTTAAGCTTGTCAACGGACTCTTTCTTTTCAAGAAGTATTTTTCTGACATTGCCGTCATAGATCCTGATGCGCCATTTGTGCCGCACCGGAACCTTATCGATCTTTTCATGGTAGAATCTGTTATCAGGCGTGTCAAAATAAAGGCTTCGTATATCATAAAAGCCTTCTTTTCCCACATGAGTATCCAACTTAAATGAACGGTTTGCGGCCTCGATAAGGCCTCTCGCCACATCTTCACGGATTAGATATTTATCTTCACATCTGTAAGCAGTTTCTTTTCCCATAGGATAGTCCTCTTTTAGATTTGATTATACCATAAACTTAATGATAAAGTTTCGTCACGACAGTGAATCCTGACTGTTTTCATTAATAAACCGTTATATCAATGATAGTAGTATCTTCTTTATAAGGGACGGATTTAATCATCCATCTAGCTAAAAAGGAGACTATATATGAAAAAATTACCCTTAAGAACTCAAATGCTTTGCGCAGTTTTACCCATGGTTTTTTCCATGATATTCCTGGTATATTTAATGCGCACATTCGTAACACAGACCGCCGACGGCCTTATTACAACACTCTATGATGACGTTTATTATGCAAATACCAATCTGATCAATGGTGAGCGTGACTTCTATCAGTCTAACGCAGCTGACCTTAAGATGCATGCCGACAGATCTGTCATCGCAGATCAGATGGGCGCTTACGAAGCCAACTACAAGCAGGCCTATGATAACCCCATGAAGGCTGTCGAAGTAATGAAGAAATATCCTGAAGTATATAACGGATATACAGTGCAGTTCCTGGCTCAGCAGATCGGGCTTGATCCTGCCGATGACGGCGACGGATATTTACAGGATACCAGAACATTTGCAGAGCTTGAAGCTGCTTACTATAGTGAACTTGACGCCTGGTACAATTCCTACAATCCCGAAACTCAATCAGGTGACTGGGCAGCAAGAAATCAGCACTTTGCCACCGCAGGTGAAAACCTTAACTTCATGAAGGACTTCATCGATATGTATGGCCAGTACAAACTCAGTACTATTGAAAAGGCCATTGACTCATCTCTTCTTATTACATTGATCATTACGATCGTTGTTCTTGTAGCAGTTATAATCTTTGGTACTCTTGTTATTGAGGGTATCATGCGAGGTGTAAGGACCACGAAGAAGAATATCGATGAGCTTGCCGGGAAGAACCTGACATACGAACCCCAGAAGCTCGACGGTACCAATGAAATGGCACAGATGACGAAAGCGTCATATGACCTTTCAGTTACCTTAAAAGATATTCTTGAATCCATAAACAGCGCATCCATCAGAATTAACGATGTGTCCAATAAATTAAATGAATCATCCCATGACGTGGCAAAGACCAGTGATGAGATCTCAACCGCCATCAATGAGATATCCGAAAAGATGTCTTCACAGGCGAGTGAGACCGGTGAAGCTTCCGAGCAGACCAAGATCCTGGGCGATATCGTTATCGCCAGCAATGAAGCTGCTGAAACACTTGCCAACGTAAGCCGTGACATCGGCAAAGCTACCAATGACGGTATGGAAGTGGTAACACAGCTCCAGCGCGATACAGAAACCAACAACCAGGCATTCCAGCGTATCTTTGATGCCATCGATGCAATGACGGAGAGTGCTTCAAAAATCGGTGAAACATCACAGCTTATTTCCGATATTGCAAGCCAGACAAACCTTCTTTCTCTTAACGCTTCCATCGAAGCAGCAAGAGCAGGCGAAATGGGTAAAGGATTTGCGGTTGTTGCTGATGAGATCAGAACTCTTGCATCTCAGTCAGCAGATGCGGTTAACACAATCGACAGCATGCTCGCAGAGCTTCGTTCCTGCGTAGATCAGGCATCAGAGCAGCGTGTACAGGTGCAGGAAGCTGTTAAGACACAGGCTGAATCAGTACAGGCAACCGGCGAAAAGTACAAGCTCATCGTTGAAAAGGTTGATGAGATCAACAAGGAAGTATCTTCCCTTGATGAATTAAGTAACAACATGGATAAGAGCTGTAAGGTGGTTGTGGAGGCAGTTAATAACCTCTCCTCATCCGCTACGGATTGCGCAGCAAGTTCAGAAGAAACATCCGCTTCTGCTTCCGCAGTTAAACAGTCCATGACCGACATGACCAACATCAGTGATGATGTTCGAGCATTATCAGAAGAATTACGTGATCTTCTTAAGGGATTTAATATGTAGTATAAAGCGAGGCGGCTTCGGTCGTCTCGTTTTCATTTAACTAATATAAAAGTGACCCCGGAACCAATCCGAGGTCACTTCTTTTACTTATTCATTCTTTTTCTTAAACTAGTTAACTATCTCAAATTTCCACTGCTGATTGAGACCTGCAACATAGTCCCACTGATGTACGTTAGCTCCGCTGGCAAATGAAACATCCTGGACATCAAGAGCTTTATTACTGTGCTTGTTGATCAAGAATGTGTAGCCACCGTCTATGAAGGTGATATACCATCTCTGATTGTTGGTATTGTTATTGTCCCACATAATGGCATTTCCGCCGTTTTCAGTGGACCAGCCGCCCATATCAAGGGCTTTGTTGTTTAATGCGCTGGTGAGCACGAATGTGGAATCATCGGCATTAAATGTTACATACCAGGTCTGTGCAAGGGTTCCGTTAGGAGTCCACTGCTGTACGTTAGCGCCGTTAGCTGCGTTACCGTCCTGAATATCAAGGGCAAGACCGCTGTTACGGTTGATAACTCTGTACTTTGCACGCTCAACCTTAATGGAAGAAGTCTTATCGTTAAAGTCGTTACCGATCCAGGAAGTATCTCCCGTGATCACTCTTGTAGCTCCGCTGAAGTTATCATCGGCATACAATGTTACTTTATATCCGAAAGGAACCTTGATGGATGAAAGATCATCATTTCTAAAGCCCTTTGCCTGAAGAGATGCAAGATTATAATTACCTAATCCGAGTGATGCGGATCTTCCGCCATAGTTAATATCCTGATAGATATATACATCACCGGAAGCTGTGTTGCCGCCACCGTTATTTCCACCGCCGTTATTGCCACCGCCGGTGTTGCCGTCTACGGGATTAGGTGATGTGGAAGTGTATCTGGGTGTATCCTGATATACTCTTATGTAGTCAACCTTCATCTCCTGAGGGAATCTTCCGTTGTCCACATTGAATCCCGGCCAGTTACCGCCTACCGCAACATTAAGAAGCAGGAACTGATCTCTGTGGAGTTCTTCGGTATTTCCGGCATTTCCGCCGATGTAGATTTCATGATACTTGGTTCCGTCAACATACATACGGATATACTGGTCATCCCAGTCACATGTGTAATTATGGAACTGTGTGATATCAAAGTTTCCTGAACTGTTGCCATACTCGGCATGTCCGTTGGAATCCCAGTGACAGGTACCATATACCTTATTTTCTGCATTAATGGCTTCGATAATATCGATTTCGCCGCATGCAGGCCAGCTTACCTGAGCGATATTCTGTCCCAGCATCCAGAAAGCAGGCCATATACCCGAACCTGAAGGCAGTGCGATACGGGACTCGATATGTCCGTAGGTAAAATAAAATTTGTCCTGGGTTTTCAGTCTTGCAGAGGTGTAATTGTAACCGTTATAACTTTCTCTGCGAGCTGTGATGTGAAGTGATCCGTCACGTACTGACACGTTTTCACTGCGGTTTGTGTAATACTCAAGCTCGTTATTTCCCCAGCCGCCTGAGCCGTTACCGATTTCACATGTCCACTTTGAAGAATCAAGAGAACTGCCATTAAATTCATCACTCCAGACAAGAGTGGAATTGGAAGTTGCGGCTTCTGCCGTAAGTCCCGGCGCTAAAGGCGAAAGTGTTAATGGCGCACACAATGCCAGTGCAGCTACTGCTGCGGTTGCTTTCTTCAAAAAGCTCATATTTGTACCCTCCGTTACAGTAAAATCTGAGGCACCATTGCCTCTATGCTCCAAGAAGGTATCCCCGATACTTTTTCATTTTATAAGTTGATTTTTCGGGTTTCAAGTGAGCAAATTAAAGTTTTCGGAAAGTGTACAAAGATTGAATATGCGCGTTGTGAGAATTTACTTTACATAATTTTGTAATAAATTTAACAGACTAACAAAACTAAAAGATAGCACAATTACTTAACTCTGTAGTATCATTGTCCTATGAACTTGCTGCGTAGTGCCGATTGAGAATAATGCATTCACATGGGAGGAAAGATGATTAAAGCAGTTGTATTTGATATGTTTGAAACACTGGTTACCCTCTTTGAGGGCAGGACTTATTTTCACGAAAATATAGCAGAGGACCTTAAACTTCCGAAGGACAAATTCAAAGAAGCCTGGCACATGACCGAAAAAGACAGAACAAGAGGCAATCTTACCATTGAGGAAGGCTTAGAGAAAGCACTTATGACTCTTGGTTCTTATGAAAAAGAAAGTGTCGAGCTGACCGCAGGAAAAAGACGCGAAGCACTTTCTGATTCTTTTAATAATATCCCGGAGAATTCCATAGAGCTCCTTAGAAAGCTTAAAGGAAAAGGCATATTAACAGGTCTCATCAGTAACTGCTATTCCGATGAGCGCGAGTTTATCAAAAACAGCCCGCTTTACCCTTATTTCGATGTAGCTATGCTTTCATATGAGCAAGGCATAGGTAAGCCGGAACCTGAAATATTCCGGCGCATGATCAAAGCCTTGGAGGTTCGGCCCGACGAATGCCTCTATGTCGGAGACGGAGGCTCCGGCGAACTCTTTGCCGCGCGGGATGCAGGCATGAAAACAGTGCAGACCCTGGTATTTCATGACAAAGCCTTCGTGCCACACATTCCATGTGAAATACTGCCTGAATTTCCCCATGTGCATAAACAGTCAGAGATATTGGATTATTTAGATTAAAACATAAAGGTGGAAAATAGATGTATACTAATATAATGTTTGACTTAGACGGAACTGTAACAGATTCCGGCAGAGCAATTCTTGGCTCAGTAGAATATGCCCTCTCCCGTCTGGGAATAACGAATCAACCCTTAGAGAAACTTAAAACCTTTATCGGACCTTCATTATTTGATTCCTTTAAGCGAGAATATAATATGTCCGATGATGACTGTGAAAAAGCCGTAAGCATTTATCGAGACATTTATGAAAAAGAAAAAATGTATGACGTTGACATATACGAGGGGATTCCGGAGCTTCTTAAGGCGCTGAATGAAAAAGGCTTTACAGTAATCCTTGTAACAAGCAAACCCTTACATTTTACCGAGAAAATCCTTGATAAAATCGAGCTTTATAAGTATTTCCGCCATTTGGTGGGTCCGGACCTTTCTGACCATAGTTCCGACAAATGCCGACTTATCGAAAGAGCCATTAATGACTATAGCCTCAATAAACATGAATGCATTATGATCGGCGACACCCACTATGACATAAAAGGCGCAACCGACGCAGGCATTGACAGCATCGGCGTCACCTATGGCTACGGAAATCAGGATGCCATGAAAGAAGCAGGGGTGACGTATATGGTTGACTCTGTGAAAGAGATTGGAAATATTCTAGGTATATAAGCAAAGAAGCACTCCCCGTTCTAAACGGAGAGTGCTTTTAAAATCTTAAGACATCTGCAAATATTCATCTCTATTTTAATAAGATTATCCATTAAGAATTCTCTCTACATCTTCACGTCTTTCGTAAAGAGTACAGCCACCGGGATGATCTTCTAACAGGAATCCCCCGTCACGAAGCTCTCTAAACAGCCTTGAATTCATGGCTTCACGAAGGGATGTGTCTCTGACATTGATGTCGGAATAAGGAGAAAATGGGCAGGGTTCTGCTCCACCATGGGAGTTTATATGAAAGAAACCGCGACCTGCCGCAACGCAGCCGCCGGAGCTCTTTTCATCGCCGGGAAAAGAAATATAAACCATCTCAGGATGTGTCTCACGGAGGCGTGCAATTTCTTTTTTCAAATATTCACGCTCTTTATCTCCGGGAGCAAGGTGGGTTGCTTCTTCCGTTACCGGAACAAATTCCACAAATATCACTGCCTTACAGCCTCTGTCGGAAAGTTCTTTTAAGAAGGCATCCGATGATACTTCCTTTAGATTTTCTGTTGTAACTGTTACAGATGCGCCAAAAATAAGTCCTCGCCTGTTAAGTTCGTTCATGCCCTCGATCAGCTTGTCGTAGACACCTTCACCACGTCTGTTATCAGTAATCTCCTTGTCGCCTTCTATACTCATGATGGGGATAAGGTTACGGCTCTTATCAAAAAGTTCATAATACTTTTCACCCATATATGTGCCATTTGTAAATACGGGAAAAAGAATATCCGGTCGCTTGGATGCTTCTTCTATTACATCATAGCGGAGCATTGGCTCACCTCCGGCAAGCAAGATAAAGCTCACACCCAATTCATCGGCTTCATCAAATATCCCGGCCCATTCCGCCCCGGTAAGCTGTTTTACCGGCTCTGCATCGGTTGTAGCATTGTTGCATCTTGAATAGCAGCCTGCACAATGAAGATTACAGCTGCTTGTTATACTGGCAATGAGAAATGGTGGAATATGCTCTCCTGCATCTTCCGCTTTCCTTCTTTTTTGAGAAGCTTTCTTGCTGGCAAGAGCAAACTTCGCCATGTAAATGCTCTCTTTCGGATTTTTAAGTGTCGCCTTGACTGCGTCGGATACGACCTTCTCCACACCACGAGTCATATATGCCTGAATATCAAAATTTCCCATCTTTATTTCCTTTCGAAATCTACTATAAAGACTTTCAATTAACTGATACAAAAAACACTCCCCGATTGGGAAGTGTTTTTATTCACTAAATATTAGTCCTGTACGTAAGGCATAAGTGCCACGTGACGAGCACGCTTGATAGCTACTGTAAGAGCTCTCTGGTGCTTAGCACATGTACCGGTAATTCTTCTGGGAAGAATCTTACCACGCTCTGATACGTATCTCTTTAACTTAGCAACGTCCTTGTAATCGATTTCGTTATCTTTACCACAGAATACGCAAACTTTCTTTCTTCTGCGGATAGCACCCTTTCTTCTCATAGGTGCATCGGACTTATCGCTTTTTTCAGCTTTATTAAATGCCATGATATTGCCTCCTATTTATCTAGATGGTTGAGCAAAAGGCAGATCCTCATCAATTCCCTCGGGAATGTTCATAAATCCATCTTCTGCGGACTGAGGTCTTTCAAATCCGCTGTTCTGGCCCCCACCATTGGAAGAGTTAGAACCCTTGCTTTCAGCGAATTCCTGATCCTCTGCTACAACGTCGGTGGTGTAAACCTTGTTTCCATCCTTATTGGTATAGCTGCCTGTCTGAATTCTTCCGGTAACAACTACTTTTGTTCCCTTGTGAAGATACTTTTCAGCAAACTCTCCTGCTTTACCGAATGCTACGATACCGATGAAGTCTGACTGCTGTTCGCCATCCTGACTTCCACGGCCTCTTCTGTCTACTGCCAACGTATATCTTGCGATTGCCATAGAGTTTTCTCCCTGTGAATATCTAACATCGGGATCTCTTGTCAATCTACCCATAAGAATAACTTTATTCATACTTCTCAATCTCCTGTCGATTATTTTTCGTCTGTACGTACGATTAAGAATCTGAGAACGTTATCCATAATGCGAACTCTGCTCTCGATTTCAGCGGGAGCTGTAGCTTCTGCATCGAACTGAATGAAATAGTAGAATGCTTCTCTCATTTTCTGGATGTCGTAAGCTAATCTCTTCTTACCGGCATCTTCAATGTTTGTAACAGTTCCACCGAATCTTTCGACGTAAGCCTTGCACTTATCGATAACAGCGGCTCTTTCATCATCTTCGATTTTCGCACTAACAACAACGGCTAATTCATATTTGTTCATGCTTTGTTACCTCCTTTTGGTCTCTGGCCCACACTCATGTATGAGCAAGGAAAATATTATATCACGGAAATCTACTCTATCATAAAAAACAAGCAAAATCAAGCCTTTTTTACTTCTTTTACCGATTTTTCAAGGGTTGTTCTGGGAATCACCAATTGTCGGCCGCAGCCTAAACACTTTACACGGAAATCCGCGCCGATTCTCATGACTTCCCACTCTTTGCTGCCGCAGGGATGAGGCTTCTTAAGTTTACAAATATCTCCAACCTGAATATCCATTATATCTGTGATAAAACCTCTCCGATTTTTCCGCGGATTATAAGATCCGCATTGCCATCCTGACTTGTTTCAGACATGTTAATGAGCACAAGCTTGTCGCCTCTGTAATACTGAAGGAGTCCGGCTGCAGGATAAACCACAAGGCTTGTGCCACCTACTATAAGCACATCGGCATTGGCTATATAATTTATCGCCTTACTCATAACATTCATGTCAAGGCCTTCTTCATAGAGAACAACGTCAGGGCGGATCATGCCACCACATGTACATCTCGGTATGCCGTCTGCATCAAGCACTGCATTAACGTCATATCTCTTACCACAGTCATCACAGTAATTCTTCATGACGGTTCCGTGAAGCTCCAGCACTTCTTTACTTCCTGCCGCCTGATGAAGGCCGTCTATATTCTGAGTGATTATCGCTTTTAATTTGCCCTGTTTCTCAAGCTCCGCAAGCTTCTTGTGACATGCGTTGGGCTTTGCTGCCAGTGCCGGTGCCACCATTTTTTCTTTATAGAACTCAAAGAATTCATCGGTCCTTCTATATAGAAAGCTGTGACTTACTATTGTCTCGGGCGAGTATTTATACTTTAAATTGTATAAACCGTCCGTAGAACGAAAGTCCGGTATTCCACTTTCAGTTGAAACACCGGCGCCTCCAAAAAATACTATATTATCTGATCCGTCAATCCATTCTTTAAGTGTAAGGATTTCTTTTTCCACGACAAGCCTCCTACCACCACTTCTTGAATAAAATGTTTAAATCAACGCTTCCTTCTATACCATCGACAGTTCCTGACTTGGAATACTGCCAGTTGGCGATTTCATATGGGAAATACAAGGGTCTGTTGTAGTAGCAGAACCACTTGTCATAATCTTCAAGCTTTGTCATATCCATGATGCGCACAAAATACTTCATGCCGGAATAGATCATTGGATCGTAACCTGCATTTTTTACATGATCGCAGAATGCTACGGCAATATCTGTAAGCTCTTCTCCTGTTAAGACATCTGTTCTTGCGGCATCGGGAGCCTGTTCAATATCTATTGCAACAGGACCCGTTACATGATAGGGCTCGATGAGTTCAAGCACCATATCCGCTTCTTCTATAGCTTCTGCTATGTCAACTGCCTGGGAGTAAAAATAAACTCCTACGGCAAGTCCTGCGGCTTTAGCACCTTCTATATTGGCTGTAAAATTCGGATCTTCTACGAGACGTCCGTTAGCATAGCCTCTTAATCCGCATCTTATAATTACAAAATCAACCCCGTCAGCCTTAACCTTGTCCCAGTCGATCTCGCCCTGGAAGGAGGATACGTCCACGCCGGTGTACGCATCGTGACCTGTATAATCGATCCTGCCTGTTTCTTCATTCTGGATAAGATCGTCAATTACCAGTGTATTGGGCTTAAGCTCTTTATTAACGGGAATATATAGGAATTTGTTTCCTGCATTATCCCAGAACACGATATCATCGGGGAAAAGGCTTCTGTACCAGTCAAGAGTTCCGAGGCTTATTTCCGATACGGTTCTTAACTTCGTAACAAAAGCTTTATCTTCTTCCTCTCGTGCCTCTTCTCTTGCTTCATCTATAAGAAGCTCCACCTGGTCCTCGGTATAAAGTATCTGTTCGTCATTGTTCTTGGTTTCAGCCTTGCCTCCCTTTGACAAAAGAAGGGTCAGACCCAGAACTGTGAATGCCAGCAGAAACATAACCACTCCGGCTATGAGGAAGCCGAGACCGCTTTTACGATTATTTTTATTCTTCTTGGGATATTCGGTTTCAGGAATGTAAGCGTGTGAAGGACGTTCCTCCCACTTGATCTCGCTTTCGTCCACGTCTCTAAGCTGCATGGGCTTTGTCTCCCTTTTTCTGGGTGCTCCCTGTGAGGGATATTTTCTGTAGCGCAATCTCTTCTCAAATTCGTCCATGGGAAGGGGCTGATCAAAAAGGAAACCTTGAACCACGTCACACTTAAGTTCCTGCAAAAGTCCTAATTCTTCTGTTGTTTCTACCCCTTCTGCAAGCACTTCCATGTCAAGTTCTTTTGCCATGTGAATGATGCTTGAGATGACCTTACGGGCCTTGGCATTTTTAACGCCCTTACCCAGCAAGGATTTATCCAATTTTACCACTTCAAAATCCATGTTCTGAAGCATGTTAAGTGATGAATATCCGGAACCGAAATCGTCGATGGATGACTTGATGCCATAGTTCTTCAATTTATCTATGGTTGTTTCCAGTATTTCTTCTTTGTCCAAGTAGGCGGTTTCGGTGAATTCCACTTCGATATATTCAGGTGGAATCTCGTACTTCTTTATGGTGTTGTAGATACGCTCCGCAACTCCCGCTTCGTTGAAGTGAAACTTGGAAAAGTTAACCGATACCCGTACCATCTGAAGTCCCTTGTCCATCCACTCACGCATCTTGCGACAGGTCTCTTCCAGTACATAAAAATCAACATCTATTACAAGCCCGGTTCTTTCGCAGAAGGGGATGAAAAACACCGGCGGTTTTATGTCGCCGTTATAGTTCCATCGAATAAGCGCTTCTGCTCCCGCGATATTTAAATCGTCAATAGAAACTTTTGGTTGAAAATAAACGATGAATTCTTTGTTTTGAAGTGCAGAAAGCAGACGTCGAAAGAATTTAAGTCCTTCAACATCGAACTGTTCTCCATACCCCTGACTTTCGGAATATGTACTTCCGGAAATAGGTTGTACCATTCAAACCTCCAATGAAAGAAATTTTCATCCGAGTTTTTCAAAAATAACAGAATCAAAGCTTCCCCATGCTTCTTTTTCTGCTTCCTCACCCCTTGCCGTCCATGCGACAAGAAACGGTGAATAAAAAACCTTACACAATCTGAACCCCAATTTATTGATGTCTTTGTAAGAGTAAGCAATAAAGTCAGGTTTAGACACTCTGTTTAATAATAGATGTGTAAGTAAAAACCGCGTAATCAAAGATAGCGATCTATCATGCATCAAATCACAGGATAACTGCCCTCTTATTATTTCAGGATGGTTCTTTGCAAACCAGCCTATCAAAAAAGGGCTGAAGGATTCGACACAGTACTCCCCCTTGTATGTTTGAAGCATTTCAAATACTTTTTCACAGAAATAATAATTTCTTACCCCGTTGGCGGATTTAAGCTCACAAATGAGATCTGCTCCGTCGAGAGTCTTAAGAACTTCACTGAATAACGGAATCCGCTCCTCCGTGTCCTTTAACCGGAAAGACTGTAATTCCTCATAAGAATAATCTTTAATGCCGCCCTTCACATTGCACATGCGATCAAGAGTATCGTCATGAAAGACCACAAGTACCCCGTCCCGGGTCATCTGTACGTCAAGTTCCACTCCGAATCCTGCCGAAACGGCCTCTCTGAAGGCCCATAAGGAATTCTCGGGAATCCTTCCGCCGTGAAGACCTCTGTGAGCATAAGACTTTTTCTTAAAATATGATGTGTCGCGTCTTTTGTTGGGCTTTATCAGGATAATCGCAAGTAAAAACAAGATATCCATCACTATTATCGCAATCAAAAGACACCATTCCAGTGTGTTCATATCAAATTTAGGTTACCATAAAATCCTTCAAAAATAAACACCAAAGAAAAAAAAGACAACCAAATTTTCGGCTGTCTTTTTTGTATAACTTGTCAGAATAATGTCATCAAATCTTCGATAGTCTCTCTTCTTCTTATGAGTTCCACGGAACCGTCTTTTTTCACCATAACCTCTGCAGGTCTTGGACGGGAGTTGTATGTGGAGCACATGCTGTATCCGTAAGCCCCTGTATCAAGAATACATACAAGGTCCTCTTCTTTTATCTCGGGGAGCATTCTTTCTTTTGCAAGAATATCTCCTGATTCACAGATGTTTCCTACAACTGTTATTTCAGAAAGATCATCGCGGGAAACCACTTTTCCGTTACGAATTACTTCAACATCATGCCAGGATCCGTACATGGAAGGACGTACCAGGACGTTCATGCCGATGTCGCAGCCGGCGTACTTTTTACCCGCATTCTGCTTAATGGCATTTACACGGCCTAAGATGACCGAACCTTCCGCAACGCAGTATCTTCCGGGCTCTGATTTAAATAAAGGTGCATATCCGTATCGCTCTACAAAATCAGTTAAAATAGGCTCCAGGGCTTCTCTGAACTCATCAATGGGATAAGGTGCCTCATCATCGAGCTTGTGATATGGAATTCCATATCCGCCGCCAAAGTCTATAAACTCAAGGCCTTCAAATCTCTCAGCGATCCTCAAAATATTCTTAACCGCTTCAAGATATGGTTCCGGACTCATGAAGAGGGAACCTATATGCTGGTTGATACCCGCAATCTTAAGGCTGTATTCTTCAGCAATACCAAAGATCTTATCGATATCTTCTTCCGCAATTCCGAATTTGGTCTTTTTACCGCCGGTTACCACCTTCTCGCTGTGGCCTGCGCCGACACCGGGATTAATGCGGACCGCACATCTTCCGCCGGGATTAAGGCGTCCAAAACGCTCTAACTGGCTTAAGCTGTCTAGACTCGTCATGATTTCTTTTTCAATGGCAAAAGAAAGCTCTTCATCACTTACGTTGTTAGGTACAAAGAAGATTCGTTCTTTTGGAAATCCTGATTTTAATAGCATGGTGATCTCTCCGACGCTCATGGCATCGCAGTTAAGGCCCTCTTCAAGAGCAAGCTTTAATATGTGAATATTGGTATTTGCCTTGATGGAATAGTTGGCGGTGTAGGGGTATTTGGTAATAACACCGGCTACAGCCCTCATGCGGCTTCTTAAAATCTCTTCATTATATACATAAAGAGGAGTTCCGTACTTCTCAGCCAATTCTTCAGGATTGTTATTTTTAAAAAATGAAGATGAATTAATATATGAATCCATAATTCTCCTTGCGAGTATTTACTCTTTTCGGAATTTATAATAAGTGCGCTCTCAGTTCTTCACCGGGAAGAGGACTTAAATATGCGGGAGCAATATCAAATACTGTCTTACAGCCGTTTACGCCTTCTTTATGCAATCTGTTTATTGCTCTTGCAAAAGAAAGGATAACTGAAGATGTGAATTCAGGATTGGAATCAAGCTTAAGTCTGTATTCGATGACATGCTTATTTTCTTTTTCAGCACCTGTCACACCTGTTCTGAATACAAATCCGCCATGAGGAATACCCTGATGATCACGTTTAAATTCTTCTTCAGAAATAAAGTGTACGGTTGTGTCATATTCATCAAAGTAGTTGGGCATTGTCTTGATCGTTTCTTCGATCTTAGCAAGATCTGCGCCTTCTTCAGCTACAACAAAACATTCTCTTGTATGCTTTTGTCTTGTGGTAAGGGTAGGATTTTCACCGTTTCTTACAGCTTCAAGTGCTGATTCTACAGGAATTGTGTACTGTTTACCGTTCTTAACGCCGGGAACGCGTCTGATGGCATCGGAATGTCCCTGAGATACGCCCTTTCCCCAGAAAGTATAATCATTACCTTCAGGAAGGATGCAATTAGAATAAAGTCTCATAAGTGAGAACATGCCGGGATCCCATCCTGCGGAAATAAGAGCAATGTGTCCGTTTTCTTTTGCTGCCTTATCTACGTTATTGAAATGCTCGGGAATACGGGCATGAGTATCAAAGCTGTCTATAACATTAAAGTATTTAACGTATTCGGGAGTCTGCTTAGGTAAGTCTGTTGCGGACCCACCACAGATCACAAGAACATCTACTTCATCCTTGTGGGCTTCAACATCACTTACGTTGTATACGGGAACTCCGGGAGTAAGGATTTTAACTGATGAAGGATCTCTTCTTGTAAATACACAGGAAAGTTCCATATCCTTGTTCTGTCTGATAGCACATTCAACTCCGCGGCCAAGGTTGCCGTAACCTAAAATACCTATTTTCATTATCTATCTCCTCTACTGCTTTAATTCGCTAAAGAACTACTAAATTTTTATAACATGTATGTATTTACTTCGTCAATAATATTTTTATAAAAAATAAAGACCATCTTACGATGATCTTCTTAAAAAGGTGACTGCCGGATTTGAACCGGCGATGACGGTGTTGCAGACCGGGGCCTTACCACTTGGCTAAGTCACCATCTATATTAAAAAAAAGTTCAGAACTTGAACTTAAGAGTGACTCCGACGAGAATCGAACTCGTGTTACCGCCGTGAAAGGGCGATGTCTTAACCGCTTGACCACGGAGCCATGAGCTCCCCGAGTAGGGTTTGAACCTACGACCCTCCGGTTAACAGCCGGAT